>JABLTO010077483.1_pt1 | contig 13380 bp, 13 predicted proteins | sample 7160091 | NCBI WGS metagenome assembly JABLTO01 (sample SAMN14651225, study PRJNA627086) | human gut metagenome | isolation source: feces | host: Homo sapiens
CGGTTCTGTCAACCGCCGTCCCTGCGCCTAGCACTACCCAAACCAAACAGGAAGAAGCACCAGCCGCGGCACAAACACCGCTCTTCGGGAGGGGGCCCGGCTCGTAGGCCGGAACCTCTTGAAACAAGGGAAGAGACGATGGAAGAACAGGATGTCTTTCGGGCAGACACTTCCCAAAGGCTCCCTCCGCAGAGGGAACTGTCATGCGCGGTCACGCGTATGACTAAGGATATCCATCGCAGTTGACGCTTCCTACCCGTTGCAGAAAAAGCCGCCTTCTCCTTATTCCTCCAGCTTTTCCTTCACTTCACGACCCTCGCGCAGCAGACGGCGCATAGTTTCACGGTCGTCGTTAGCCAGCGCGTCTCGATAGGCGGCAAGATTCTCCACAAGGTTGGAGATTTCAGGCAGCAGCGCTTCTTTATTGTCGAAAAACAGCTCTGTCCACATGCCCTCGTTCAGCCGGGCCACGCGGGTCATGTCCGCGAAGCTTCCGGCGGAGAAGCCGCGATGCTTCTGAGCAAGGGGACATTTGACATAGGCGCTGGACACCACGTGCGCCAGTTGAGAGGTATAGGCGATCATTTCGTCATGCACCTGCGGCGTAGTGAACTGCACCCGTCGGAAGCCCAGCGTCAGGAAGAAATCCTTCAGCCAAGTGAGCACTTCCGGGGGCGTACCTGCCACAGGGGTTAGGATCATGCTGGCACGATCAAACAGATCGTCCTTGGCATAGCGGAAGCCGGAAAATTCCCGGCCCGCCATGGGGTGGCCGCCGCAGAAGTGCCATGGCTTGTCCTTGGCCAGCGCATCCAGTGGTGTGCATACGGCTTGCTTCACGCCACCGCAGTCGATGACCCATGCGCCGGGCTTGAACTGCGTCTGATGGGCGGTGATCCACGCTACGATCGCGGCAGGATACAGGGCAACCAGCACCACGTCGCACTCGGCGAGATTTTCCTCCGTCAGCGTGCCGTCGATAGCGCCCAGTAAATCGGCTTGCAGCATGGTCTGCGGGTCAATATCCTGTCCCAGTACAGTAAAATCCGTATGCACCTTGATGGTTCGGGCGAGGGAACCGCCAATCAGGCCGAGGCCGACAATACCAATCGTCATAAGGGCATCCTTCCTTCTCATGTGTAATAAATGAAAGTGTGCGCTTTCGTTGAAAAGACCCCGCGATGCGCAGAAGGCGTCGCGGGGCAAAGCCGGTGTAACAGCTTAGTCATCGTAGTGTCTGCTGGAACGGCGACGCCGCGGAGCCTCCGAGGCGTTGGAAGCCGTCGTCTGCGCGGACGTTTCAGAAGCGTCGTCGGAGCTTTCCTCGCTGTTTTCCATGGGTGAGGTTTGGGAGATGCGCCGTCCGCTGGTGCGGGGATACAGCGCCTGCATGGTCTCCTCCAGCACACCGCCGTCCTGTTCCGTGCTGCCTGCCTCTTCGACCTGTTCTGCGTCGTACTGGGCGGGCAGACCGGTTTCATCCTCGATTTCCTCTTCCGCGACCTGCTCGGCCGTTTCCGCTTCAGGAGCGGTCAAGTCAGCTTCCTCAGATATTGTAGCCATGGGGGACTCGCTGTGACCGCCCTTGTGCGACTTTTCCTTCGGCGCGGGAGCGTTGTAGTCACGGTAATTGCCGCGTTCCAGATGGTCGTAAGCCTTATCGGACTGAGCCTTCTGCTGCGCACGGCGTACCAGACCAATCGCCAGTAGGAGGCCGCTGATGATCGCCAGAATCAGGCAGACAATCCACAGCACGCGCAGCAAGCTCTGCACGGAGCTCACGTAGGACGGCAGTCCGTCGTCCGTGGGAATATCTTCATGCACGGGCTGAGGCGGCGTGACGATAGGCGCCTCGGTGGGTACCGGCGTGGGATCCGCATAGCCGATGTACAGGATATTGCTGTTGAAGGAAACGTCCTCCTGCAAAATGTTCTTGCACGTGGCGACAAACTGGTACTGACCCGCCATGGACACGTCGACATCACGGGTGAAGGAGCGGCTTTCGCCCGCCAGAATGGAGGGGAAGTTGTATAACTTCACGCCAGACGCGGTAACATTCACGTCTTTGACCTCGTTCTGACCGTTGTTGGTCACGGTTACGGTGAACTTGACGGTACCGGGAATGGCATAAACGGTATCCCGGTCGCTTTCCGCATTCACGGACAGGCTCACCTGATTTTCTGGGCTTACCATGGAGACAGAGACCTTGTTCGTGGTGGTGGTGGTTTCCATCTCTGCGGCGTTGATGCCGGTCACGGTGAAGAGATAGTCCACGGAATCGGTGATAGTAACTTCCTTGGTAAGCTTCGCCGTCTTGCCCTTGGCCAGCGTTTCGTTCTGAAAAACGGTGCCCAGCGTGGAATCGGTGACGGTGATGTTGTTATAATCCACGCTGCCGGTATTCTTCAGCGTCAGCGTCAGCGTGACAACGTCGCCCGCCGAGCCGCCCTTTTTATCGGCGGCCAGCGTAGCGCTCAGATTCACCTCGCCATACTGAATGGTTGCTTTTTCCTTCTTGGTGGACTGCGTTTTACCGTTTGCCTTATAGGTGATGGTGGGCTGACTGGTCAAATTTTTGGTGCCCATCTTCACGGTGAAGGTGTAGGAGCCGCGTTCACCCGCCTTGATGGACGCAATGGTGCCGGAGGTCTTGGAAATACTGCTGTTTTCCTTGATGGTCACGTTGGTGATGTCCACCTCGCCGGCGTTCACCACGTCGTAAACCACGCTGACCTCCTGCCCCTTGGAGGCGATGGGCGGGGTGATGGTGCGGTTGATCTCTACCTGTACTTTCCCGGCAGCGGTGCTGCTGGTGGTCGTGGTGGAGTCGCCTGCAGCGGGATTGCTGGTGGAGGTGTCGCTTTCGGCGGTGTAGGTAATAGCCTTAGAGAAATTCTTGGTCTTATTGAGCAGCTCGCCGTCATCATCATAGACGGAATACTTGATCTTGAAGGTGATCTTTCCGGCCTCCAGCTGCTTCTGGGTCACCTTCCACGTGCCGCTCCAAGACTGGCTGCTGCCCACGGTCAGGGTAGGGCTGCCGAACTCTTCAACCTGATTGCCGTTGGGATAATACAGCGTCACAGGGCCGGGCATGTCGCCCTCGCCCGTGTTGGACACGGTGATGGAGACCGTGATGGACTGCGTTTCGGTGAACTTGGTCTGGCTCAAGCTCATGGAGACCTTCAACGGGTCGTAGGCGGCCATGGCTGTGCCAAACAAGCAGCACAGGGCAAGGCACACGATCAGCCCGAGTAAAATCCGTCGTTTCATTGCAGTATACGGGCAGCGCCGCCGCCCTCCTCCTTCCGAACTTCGGGTCAGGCATTCATCCGCCCGCGGTGTGAACAGCGTGCCGCGGGGACATAGAAACCTTCTAGACTATTGTACTCGGCAAGGCGGCTCTCTGTCAAGCTGGCGCAGCGGGAAAACGGGGCTGCGGCGGCAATTTTACAGGCGGCGGGCGCAGAATTGTTACATTACATTATTGGGAAACCTCCTATCGCAGTTCCGCGAGCGTTTCTGCCAGTGGACGCTCACCACGATAGACCTGACGTGCGGCATTGTCAATGCGCGTCTGCGGCCAGAAGGCATTGACGGGACAGCCTGTCATCAGCGTGCGTTCCAGTGTGCTCCAAGGCGTTTGCGGGTAAAGCGCTACATCCTCCCGCACGGAGAAAAGCTGCTGCTTGACGAGGGCGCGCTGCGCATCCGCTTCGGTGAGGAAGCGCAGAAACGCGGCGGCTGTGGGGGAGGCGTCGACCGTAACGCCGGCATACAGCACCACGGGCACCAGCGCCTCCGGCGGCAGGAACAGCGCGGCAGAGAAGCTGTCCTGTGCAACTAAACGGGCGTACTGTCCCGAGGTGAGCAGGGCGGATCCACATGCGCCGCGTCGAAATGCGGAGGCGATTTCCGCTTGTGTTAGTGCCGTATCCTGCAGCGGCAGAGCGGCTCCCTTCAGCAGCGTATGCAGCGCGAATAGCCCTTGTCCTCGCGCCAGCAAAGGCGTTTGCAGGGTGCCCAAGGCTTCCAGCGGGAGCATCGCCGGTGTGGCGGTGACGGCTTCTGTGGAGGGCATGGCACGACCCAGCAGGGTGGTCGGTGCGGGTGTTGCAACCGTTTCCGGGGATAGCTTGCCGTCCACGGCCAACACCCAGCCCTCTGCGGCCAGCGGCAGCGCGTATTGCGCACCCAGCCAGCGTCCGCTTTGTAGATAATTTTCCCGAAGTCTCGTTTCGCCTTGCAGCGGGATGAGCAGTTGTTCAGGCGCAGTGAAGGTGCCGCCGGAAAAGACCAGTACATCCGGCAGAATGCATCCCTCCGCCAGACATTCCTCTGCGGAGACCTGTCGCAGATACACGGATACCCCGGCATTCTGCCGCTCGAAAGACGCACATTGTCCACGAAGCCATGCGCTGGAGCCTGTGGGGCCGGACACGTCCCACACGCGGAGCAGCGTGCGCGGGATGCTCTGCGAGGGAGCGAAGGGGACGGCAGTATGTGAAGTGATGTGGTAGAACAGAACGCCTGCGATCATCAGCAGAGAAACAGCCACGGCAAGGATGCGGCGAGATTTCAAGACGACACACCTCCTGCGGTATGTATATGCCGCAGAAAAAAAGAAAGCAGGAAAAATTTGCAAAAAGGGGTTGACATAATTTCAAAAGGGTGTATACTATTCAATGCTGTGAGAAACAGTGTATGCACCATTAGCTCAGTTGGTAGAGCACCTGACTCTTAATCAGGGTGTCTAGGGTTCGAGTCCCTAATGGTGTACCACATGCCGAATCGCAATCGCGGTTCGGTATTTTTGTGTCCGGAAAACGGCACGCGCGACAAATTTTCTTCCCCAAAGGTGCGGAAAACCCTTGTCGGACAGGGCGAAAATATGGTATAATACACTGGTTGTGTCTGTAAAGGACGCTTCATTCGGTATGCCTGTCTTTTTCGGGCATATGAAGGAGGAAATGCCTTTGACCCTGCGCGAAGAAGCGCCGATGACCAAAGATGATGCACGCCGCCTGAATCCACTCCAGCTGGCGTATATCGGGGATACGGTCTATGATTTGCTGACTCGGTCGCGCCTGCTGTACCGGGGGTATAATCTGCATCACTGCCATCAGGCGGCGGTCACGGTCGTCAATGCACACGCACAGGCGGAGGCTTTGACACGCATCGAGGGAGCGCTGACCGAGGAAGAGAACGCCATTGTCCGCCGTGGGCGCAATACTCACGCGCACCACGCTGCCCCCCGAAATCAGACTGCCATGGACTATCAGGCAGCAACGGCGCTGGAAGCCCTCGTCGGGTATTTGTACTTGACTGGGCAGGAGACACGGTTGCTTGAACTGTTCCGAAAAAGTCAGGAGGTTGCATCATGCCCCGCTCAACCATGAAAGTCGCCCTGATTCGCCATACGCTTTCGCCGGAGGAGGTCGTGGCGCTCGGCGCTCGGCTGTGCTATTCCCGCGCGACGGTGGACAGCTTGCAGCAGCGCGTCAGCCGTGACGACCAGAGCGAGTTCGTCAGCCGGATTTTGTCAATGGGGCATGAATCCGTGCTGGAACATGCCAGCTTCACCTTTGCGATGGAGGGCGTTTCGCGCGTCCTGCTGGCGCAGATTACCCGCCACCGGCTCGCCAGCTTCTCGGTGCAGAGCCAGCGCTACGTCAGCTACGAGAAGGGTTTCGGCTACATCGTTCCGCCGAAAATCGAGGCGCTGGGCGAGGACGCCGTCGCGGAGTTTGAGCGGCAGATGGACACCCTGCACCAGTGGTATACTGGGTGGCAGGAGAAGCTCGGCGCGGGCGAGGGCGGCAATGAGGATGCCCGGTTCGTGCTGCCCGGCGCTTGCGAAACGCGCATGATGGTGACAATGAACGTGCGCGAGCTGCGGCACTTCTTCAGCCTGCGCATGTGCAGCCGCGCGCAGTGGGAAATCCGTGCGCTGGCGACGGAAATGCACCGCCTGTGCATGGAAATTGCCCCGGCGCTGTTTGCGGACGCGGGGCCCGGATGTCTGCGCGGCGCGTGTCCGGAAGGGGAAAAATCCTGCGGCAAGGCAGGGGAAATTCGACGGACAAGGCGCGAATGGCTCGATTCGCTGGCAGACGAACAGAAAAAGCAGAATCAATCAACCGACAATGAATAAGAATAGAGGAATTTGAAATATGGCATACTATGATAATGCACCGTCCCACAAGCCGCAGGGCAAGAAGCCCTTTGGGCGCGAAAAGTGGGTGGAAGAAGGCTCGGAGTACCGCGGGGCGCGCCACGGCGGCCGTCCCAGCGGCAAGCGCGATGACAACCGTGCGTATGGCGAAAAGAAGTCGTTCGGCGACCGCAAGCCTTACGGCGAAAAGAAGTCGTTCGGCGACCGCAAGCCCTATGGCGAGAAGAAGTCGTTTGGCGACCGCAAGCCCTACGGCGAGAAGAAGTCCTATGGCGACCGCAAGCCCTACGAGCGTCGCGACCGCTATGATCGCCGCCCGGAAATGGCCGACGAGCGTCCGGCACCGTCCTATCGCGATTCGGAGTATCGCCCGGTGGCTGTTGCGCCCGTGATGGCGCAGCCCGTGGCGGAAGAAGCAGTGCAGGAGAACCTGCTGGCAGGGCGCAACCCGATTCGTGAGGCGCTCAAGGCGGGTCGTGATATCGAAAAGCTGCTGGTGCAGAAGGGCGAGCTGACCGGCTCTGCGCGCGAAATCGTGCAGATGGCGAAGGAAGCGCACATCCCGGTGCAGGAAGTGGAACATCAGCGCCTGAACGAGCTGGCGAAGAACCATCAGGGCATGGTGGCGTTCGCGTCGGCGTACCAGTACAGCACGGTCGAGGCGATGCTGGCGGAAGCGGAGGAAAAGGGCGAAGAACCGTTCCTGATTCTGCTGGATGGCATCACCGACCCGCACAATCTGGGCGCGATTATCCGCAGCGCCGAGTGCGTGGGCGCGCACGGTGTGATTGTGCCGGAACGCCGCGCAGTCGGGCTGACCCCGGCAGCAGTCAAGGCATCCGCGGGCGCGATTGAGCACATCAAGGTTGCGCGCGTTGTGAACATGACCCGCGTGATTGAAATGCTCAAGTCGCGCAACATCTGGACATACGCGCTGACGATGGACGGCACGGACTACGAGAAGGTCAACTTCAAGGGCGGCGTGGCGCTGGTTGTCGGCAGCGAGGGCGAAGGCATCAGCCATCTCGTGCTGGAAAACTGCGACCAGAAGGTGTCCCTGCCGATGGCGGGACATCTGGACAGCCTGAATGCGTCCGTTGCGGCGGGCGTGGTGATGTACCGCGTGCTGTCCAGCCGCCGGGCATGAAACCGCTGCTAATTGTCGATGGCTACAACGTCATTGGCGCGTGGAGCGAGGCGGAGAAAAAGGGCTGGTCGCTGGACGAATCGCGCGACCGGCTGATGCGCCAATTGGAGGACTACGCTGGATTTTCGGGCGAGGAAATCCTGCTGGTGTTCGATGGTTACCAGTCTGAGCGCACGACGACGACCGAGGAGAAGCACGGCGATTTGACGCTGATCTTCACCCGCCACGGCGAAACGGCGGATAGCTACATCGAGCGCGCCGCGGCGCAGACCCCGCGCTATCGGGAACTGCGCGTCGCTACATCGGACGGGCTGGAGCAATCGCAGGTGCTGTCCAGCGGCGCGATTCGCATGACCAGCCGGGAACTGCTGCGCGAACTGCGAGAAATGCGCAAAAGCGGCATGTCGGCGCACCAGAATCAGCCCAACATGAACCGAAACACGATTTTTTCCCGAATGCCGGAGGACATCCGCGCACGGCTGGAAAAGCTGCGGCGCGGAGAGTGAAGCGGGAGACGCGCCCTGCGCCGCCCGAAAAGCAGGTGAACAGTTTGTCAGACGATCGAATGAATGCAATGAATCAGGACAATGACCCGATGGAGCAGGAAGAGCCGATGCTGCCGGAAGACGATGCATTTTTGCTGGATTTTCCGTTGAGACAGGCTGTGCCCGGCGAACCGGAACAGCCTGCTTCCGTGCCGCTGCTGAGCAGCAGTGCCGCCCATTCGGTCTATGAGGGCATGACGGACGAGGACGTGGTGGCGCTGTGCCGCACGGGGGACTCGGTGGCGGTGGAATATCTGCTGAACAAGTACAAGAACTTCGTCCGTTCCAAGGCGCGCAGCTATTTCCTCATCGGCGCGGATCACGAGGATATTGTGCAGGAAGGCATGATTGGACTCTACAAAGCGATTCGCGACTTCCGCCCGGAGAAACTTGCGTCCTTCCGTGCCTTTGCCGAACTGTGCATCACGCGCCAAATTATCACTGCCATCAAAACCGCGACGCGACAGAAGCATATCCCGCTGAACAGCTATGTGTCGCTCAACAAACCGCTGTACGACGAGGAAAGCGACCGCACGCTGCTGGACGTCTGCGCTGAAGGGCATTCGTCGAACCCGGAAGAGCTGATAATCAGTCAGGAGGATTTGCGCGGTATCCATCAGCGCATTGACGAGGTGCTGTCGGATTTAGAACAGGAAGTGCTGGCGGCGTATCTGGACGGGAAAAGCTATCAGGAAATCGCGGACAACCTGGGTCGCCACGTCAAGAGCATCGACAACGCCCTCCAGCGCGTCAAGCGCAAACTCGAACGTTATCTGGAGGACATGGAAGCGCAGAACAACGACTAATACGATTTCCTGCATTCGCCTGCGCCATCTGCTCGCGCCTTGACGCATTCTCATTTGGAAATAGTATGAATCCACATAAAAATATGCAGAAAAGCAGGAGAGAAACAATTTTCCTCTTGCTTTTTTGCGCTTTTTGCGCTATGATAGATGCCAAGAACAGACGAAGGGAGCAGAAACGCCATGCTGAACCGTTTCGCGGTTGGTTATTATTACGCGCTGCATCAAGAAAGCAGGGCGTGATTTGGCGTATTCTCCCGGAGATGAGAAAAGCGCCCTGCTGGCCAGAACATTGGCGGCGGGGCGCTTTCGCTGTTTTAAATTGTAGTGGACAATGATGTCCGGAAGTATGGAGGAAATACCATGATTGTCATCTTGAAGCACGAAGCACGGCAGGAACAGATTGACCGACTGAAACAATTTCTCCTTGGCATGGGGCTGCGCATCGACGAATCAAAGGGCGAAAACAGCACCATTCTGGGGCTGGTGGGCGACACGACGCGCGTGGACGCCGACCTCATTTCCTCGCTGGATGCAGTGGAGGCTGTCCGCCGCGTTCAGGAACCCTACAAGAAAGCAAACCGTAAGTTCCATCCGCAGGATACGATGGTGGATTGCGGCGGCGTGACCATCGGGCACGGCTTGTTCCAGATTATCGCCGGCCCCTGCTCCGTAGAGAGCGAAGAGCAGATGGTCACGGTCGCCAAGGCGGTCAAAGCGGCGGGCGCAACGCTGCTGCGCGGCGGCGCGTTTAAGCCGCGCACCAGCCCGTATGCGTTTCAGGGCCTGCATGAGGACGGTTTGAAGCTGCTGCTGAAAGCGAAGGAAGCAACGGGACTGCCCGTTGTGACGGAAATTATGGATGCCTCGCATCTGCCGCTGTTCGACGATGTGGACGTTATTCAGGTTGGCGCGCGCAACATGCAGAACTTTGAGCTGCTGAAGGTGCTGGGCAAGACGCATAAGCCGATTCTGCTCAAGCGCGGGCTAGCGAACACGATTCAGGAGTGGCTGATGAGCGCTGAGTACATCATGGCAGGCGGCAACGACCAAGTCATCCTGTGCGAACGCGGCATCCGCACTTATGAGACGGCGACGCGCAACACGCTGGATTTGTCCTGCATCCCGGTGCTGCGCGAAAAGACGCATCTGCCGATTCTGGTTGATCCCAGCCACGCGACGGGCGTTGCGCGCCTGGTGAAGCCGATGGCGATGGCAGCGACGGCGGCGGGTGCGGACGGCTTGATGATTGAGGTACACAATGACCCGAAACACGCGCTGTGTGACGGTGCGCAGTCGCTGACGCCGGAGGAATTCGCGGACGTGGTGCGCCGTGTGCGGGGAATCCGTGCGGTGGTGGAGGAGTAAGAAATGGACGAACTGCGACTGGCAATCCCGGACGAATCGCTGCTTGATAAGATTGCCGCGTATCGGCAGGCGATGCTGGAAGCAGATAGCAGCATGGACGGCTGCGGGCCGCTGAAGCGCATGGAAAATCCGGCGGAGTGGCTGGCGTTCTGCCGTCAGCTGGATGACCCGGCAACAACCCCACCAAACTGGGTGCCGATGACGCAGTTCGTCTGCCTTCGCGGGGAGAAAATCGTCGGCATGATTCAGGTGCGGCGCGAGCTGAACGACTATCTGCGCAATTACGCGGGGCATATCGGCTATTCGGTGCGCCCGGATGAGCGGCAGCAGGGTATCGCGACGTGGATGCTGCACAACGTGCTGACGTACTGCCGCGAAATCGGCTTAAAGCGGGTGATGGTCGCCTGTGAACCGTGGAACGTGGGCAGCCGCAAGACAATTTTGCGTAACGGCGGCGTCTACGAGAAAACGGTGCATGAAGACGGCGAGAATATCTACTTGGAGCATTACTGGATTTCACTGACATGAACGAAGCGCGTCTGGCAGAAACGTCAGGCGCGCTTTTTCGATGCGAGCAGTTGAAGTTCATCTTGCAATGCCGCACGGAACTCCTCCGCCAATGGGCGAATGTCGCCGCTGGCATCGCAGCGCAGGACAATTCGGCGGACGCAGCGCGGGTCGTCAATGGGTAGTAGCTTGATGCCCTCGCCCGGCGCGCCCCATGTGTATTCCGGCCAGAACCCAACGCCGCAGCCGAGCGAAATCAGGTTGCGGACGGTCGACGGCCCGGTGCATTCGTAAGCATACTGTGGCATAAATCCGCTCTGCTGGCAAAGTTGGCTGCACTGCTCCCGGAAACGGCGGTTGCCCATCACGCTGATGAACTCCTGCCCGCGCAGGTCGTTCAGGTGCAGGGAGGTTCGCACTGCGAGCGGGGAGGACTGCGGCACGGCGAGCAGAATCCGCTCATGAAACCCGTCGTCGCCGTTCATCCCGTCCGAATCCACCAGCAGGTCATACGGTGGATGCGCCGCGTCGCTGATGCGGGGGAGCAGTGTCATTGCAAAATGCACATCCGGGTGTGTCTGGCGGAAGCGAACGGCGGCGTCCGTCACCAAATCCGACGCAGCAAGCACACACACATGCAGTGTTCGCGCCTGCTGATTCGCCATCTGCCGCATCATTTCCGGAATGTGCGAAAGTTGATTCAGCGGCTGCTGCAATTCGTCCGCCAGCCGTTGACCGTAGGGCGTGAGCACAATGCCGCGCCCCTTGCGCGCAATCAGCGGCACACCCAATTCGCTCTCCAACCGCTGCACCGATTTCGTCAGCGCGGGCTGCGCAATGTGCAGCGCTTCGGCGGCGCGCGTCATGTGCTGCATTTGCGCAACGGTCAGGAAGTACGTCAGCTGGGTCAGTTCCATCAATCATTCCTCCAAAATATGAATGCCATAGCAATTATATATTTTACATCATGGCTTGTCAAGCGTAAAATGAGCGATGGATTACGCACAGAAAGAAGGCATTCCTCATGAAGGATTTGACCGTCGGCAAGCCCGGCCGGGTGCTGCTCGCTTACTCGCTGCCCCTGTTCGGCAGCATCATCTTCCAACAGCTCTACAACATCGCGGACAGCTTCGTTGCGGGGCATTTCATCAGCACCGAGGCGCTTGCTGCTGTCGGCAACAGCTCCGAAATCACGCTGATTTTCATCGCCATCGCGTTCGGCTGCAACATCGGCACATCCGTTGTGACAGCGAACCTGTTTGGGCAGAAGGAAATGAAACAGGTGCATACCTGCGTGACGACCGCGCTCATCTTCTGCGGCATTCTCGGCGTGGTACTGAGTGCTGTCGGAATGCTGACGTCCGAATGGATGCTGACACTGCTGGACACGCCTGTGGAGACGATGAAGGACTCCGTGGCGTACATCCAAATTTACCTCATGAGTTATGTTTTCCTGATGCTCTATCAGGTCGCGACGGGCATTTTTTCCGCCTTGGGGGATTCCAAAACGCCGTTCTACTTCCTCGCCGTGTCCTCGATTGCGAATATTTTTGTGGATATCCTCTTCGTCCGTGACTTCCACATGGGCGTGCCCGGCGTGGCATGGGCGACGTTCCTGTGCCAGTCCATCAGCGGCATTGTCGCCGTGATTTTCGTACTGAAGAAGGTGCATGAGGTCGTCGGCGGCGAGAAATGCCCGCTTTTCTCCGGAGTGCTGCTGAAAAAGATGTTGATTATCGCCATCCCCAGCGCGATTCAGCAGAGCTTCATCAGCGTCGGCAACATCCTTGTGCAGCGCGTCATTAACGGCTTCGGCACGGCGTGCATGGGTGGCTACACGGCGGCAATCAAGCTCAACAACATGTTCGTCACGTCAGTGACGGCGCTGGGCAACGGCATGAGCAACTACACCAGCCAGAACCTCGGCGCGGGCAAGAACGAGCGTGTGCGCCACGGCTGCCGCAGCGGCGTCGCCATCGGCATGACGATGGGCGCGATTTTCGCGGTTGCGTTCTATGTCTTTGCGAAACCGCTGGTTTATGCGTTTATCAGCGACGGCAACTTGGAAGCGGTCGATGTCGGCGTGGACTTCCTGCATATTGTCACGCCGTTCTATGTGTTCCTGTCGATTAAGCTGATGGTGGACGGCGTGCAGCGCGGTGCGGCGCGGATGCTGCAATTCATGATCGCGACGCTGTCGGACTTGTTCCTGCGGGTGGTGCTGTCGTTTACGCTGTCGCCGATTTTCGGGATTCGCGGCGTGTGGTATTCGTGGCCGGTCGGCTGGGTCGTCGGGATTGTGCTGTCGGCGACGCTGTACTTGGTTTGGGCGCGTAAACTAACGGCAGGGGAAGAAAAAACGCCGGTAAAGGCAGAGTAAGGGAAATGCGCTCAAGCCGGGACGCCGAAAAAGGGTCAAGGGACAATGTCCCTTGTGGGGTTTGGGGCAACGCACCAACTGCTCCGCGGGTGACCAGTATGCTAAATGCGCTCAACAAAAGGCGCAGGCAGCGAAGCGTCCCTGCCACTAACTTCGCGCGTCCGCAGACGCGCCCTCAAGCTGCTCATTCGACCACTTGCACATTGTCGCGCCAAATGGGCGCGACCGACCAGCATCGAGAGACGATTCCGGTGCTGGTCTTTTTCATTGCAGGGGATTTCGCGTCTGCGGACGCGACAAGGGGGCTTTCCGCTCGCCCCCTTGACCCTTTCGGGCTGATACTATTCCCAGATAAGAATGCGCCATCTGCTTGCGCCTTTTCCCTTCTGGCGTCCGCTCATTCCACTTAGCGTAGCGCTGCTACGCTGCGTTTCATTCACGTTAGCCAGAATGAA
>JABLTO010124150.1_pt1 | contig 13379 bp, 7 predicted proteins | sample 7160091 | NCBI WGS metagenome assembly JABLTO01 (sample SAMN14651225, study PRJNA627086) | human gut metagenome | isolation source: feces | host: Homo sapiens
CGTTTTAGCATACAGCAAGGAAATAAAACAAGAAAAGATCGCCTTGACGATCCGTTTCATATTCTGGACAGCAGCAGTGAGGAAGGACTGCTCGTACATGTTGCGTATTCCGAGCATGCGAGCATAGCGCAGGCCATGGAGTTCTTTGGCTTCTGCGAAGGAGCGTTCAATTGTCTGCTTGCGCCAGGCGTAAATGCGCTTACCGTTAAGTGTCTTCGTAAACGTATCCGCCTGTTCCAGATCATCCTGCCAAACATGGCGCGTCACCAACCTTCTTGTCATACTGGAGGAAAGGCATTTTTCTCTGCACGGACAGTTACTACAGACTTTGCTGTCACTCCAATATTCCCTGTAGCCGGCGCGGTTGGTGGTTTTCCATGTCAATTCATGTTTTTGTGGACAAAGGTAAACGTTTTTATCCTTCTGGTAAACAAAATGGTATTTGCCCCAATGCTCTCCCTTGTGTGTGTGCCTGCGGTAGCCAACAACCGGCTGAATTCCACGCGAAGCGATCTGGTGACAAGTTGGTGCATTGTGGTATCCTGCATCCACACCCATATAGCTGGGCAGATGACCCAAACGCTTCTCAATGTCATCCAGTATATCCGTCACCGGATCAACGTCATTCACATTGGCGGGTGTAATTCTTACATTGACAACAATGTTGTTCTTGCTGTCTACGGTACGGTGCTCACTGTAATGAAATCCATCCGGCTTGCCTTCTTTATGCAGCTGTCCACTTTCTGGATCGTTCTTGCTTTGCTGAATCTGTGTGGTTGGCGGCTCGTCATCGTCCTTCTTCTCAAAGGGCTTCTTTCCCAAAGCATCTCTGTCCGCTGCAATGGCTGCATCCAGTTCTTCCATGTATGCTTTCGGCGACTTCTCAATGGTTACAGTTGTTTTCTTGTGTTTATTTGCCTTGGCTTTGACGTGAGTGGAGTCGGTGTACAGGATTTCACCTCCCACCAGTTTCTTTTCCACTGCCTGTCTCAGTATTTCCTGAAAAATCTTTTCTGCAATGTTATTATCCCGGAACCGCCGTGTCCGATTGACGCTGATCGTTGTAGCATCCGGTGCTTTCTCGGTCAGCCCCAGACCACAAAACCATTTGTAGGCAAAGTTGTAGTTGATTTCTTCCTCCAGTCGCCTTTCCGAGCGGATGCCGTACAGATAGCCTACAAACAGCATACGGAACAGAATCTCAGGGTCTACTGCCGGACGACCTACGTTTTCACTGTACAATGGGGCACACAACTTGTTAATGAATGAGAAGTCTATGCTGCGGTCGATTTTTCGCAGCAGATGATTCTCTGGTACCATCTGTTCCAGTATGACCACTTCCATTCCCTGTTGCTTTTCTTTTCGGCTGCGCAGCATTTTACTCCCTCTTTTCTTTGCATTTCCTCGCTTTCTTATACTTTATTTATTCGACGTTGCTTTGCCTTTTTCTTGCTTTTTTCCATTTAAAAAGACCGTTGACGACTTTGTCAACGGTCTGTGTCAGCCGTAAGGCTGACTGAGGATCATCCCCTCCCCACGCAAAAACCCGACGGCCTCCCAGCCGTCGGGCAAATTTCACATTCTTTCCTCCAACGCTTACAGCGCGATCTCAAACAGCCGTGCCGCCGTCTTCGCCGGGAACGTCACCTTCAGCTTCGTTCCCTCCATTTCAAACGTGCAGTCTCCTGTGGAGGGATAAATCACCTTCACGTCCTTCACCGGCTGCTTCAGGCACGCAAGATCGATCTCCGCCGTGCCCTTGTCAATGGTAAACACGGACAGGTACGCCTTGCCCTCCCCGCGCAGACCGTAGGCCAGCTCCTTGTCGTTCACGCGGTTCATGCCCCGCGGGAAGAAGGGCGCCATCTGCTTCACGTCGCCGCGAATATCCTTGTACTTCGCAATGCCCTCCCGCAGAATCTCCATGCTCGCCTCGGACATTTTCCAGACAATGCCGCTGATATACGGCCGCAGCAGGATACCGTTGACCATGTTGAAGATCACATGCTCCCGCTCGTCCTCATAGGGATAGACCCACATGCCGCCCTGCTCCGGCGTGACGGCCGAGGCCACGTTCGCGGCGATATACGCGTTGGACACATAGTCGGTCTGGTCGCTGGTGGATTGCAGGGAATGCAGCGCCAGCATCCCGTAGTCCATCCGCTGCGCGCCGGATCCGCAATTCTCGATCACCAGATTCGGATGCTTTGCGTACACCTCGCGGATCCATTCATAGACTCCGCGATAGTGCTCCAGCATCGCGTCGCCGCGGCTGTCGCAGTTCACATCGCTGCCCACGCCCGTCACCACGTTATAGTCGATCTTGAAGTATTCGCAGCCGTAGTCCTCCACCAGCCGATCCACCACATCGGAGCAGTATTTCCGCACCTCGGGGTTCCGGAAATCCAGCAGATAACGACTGTTTTCGATGCGGCGCTTGCCGTGGTTGCACACGAACCAGCTATCCGGCAGACGGTTCGTCAGCTCGCACGCCGTGCCCATGACCTCGATCTCCAGCCACATGCCCATGCGCATTCCCTTGGAGCGGCAGTAGTCAAAGACCGTTTTCAGTCCGTTGGGGAAGCGTTCCGGGCTTTCCTTCCATTCGCCCACCCTGTTCCACCACGGGCCTGCGTCGTACCAGCCGCAGTCCAAGCAGTAATATTCGCAGCCCAGCGACGCGGCCAGATCAATGATCTGCTTTTCCTTCTCCTCCGTGGGGTCGCCGAACAGGCAGTTCATGTAATCATTGAACACCACGAAGCACTTATCATCATCCTCGTTGGGGCGACGAATGATCCGGCGATACCGCGTCAGCGCCGCGAAGGCCTCGTTCTCATCGCCCAGCGCCACGCCAAAGGCTGCGGGCACCGTAGTGAAGCTTTCTCCCGGGTCAAGCTGCTTCCACCAGTCTGCGTCCTCGTTGGGGCCCATCATGCAGATGTACAGCTCCTTGCCGTCGCCCATGCCGTATTCGATTTCCCACGCGCCGGAGTGCTCCACCTGACCGTACCAGATTTCGCCGCTCTCCTCATCCTTCGCCGCGCAGATCGGCAGATGCTCGCTGGTGGACCAAGAGCTGCGGCTGCCGTAGTGGAAGCGGTTGTTGCCGGAGTCCGGCAGATAATAGCCCTCCGACGGCATGTGCGACAGTCCCACATCCACCGCATCCACCGTCTGCCATTGCGCCTCGTTGGCCCAACCGTTGTGCGGCAGCAGGAACTTCACATGGTCGTAGGTCTTGCTTTTGCGGTTCTTGCCGATGCCGTCGTACATGAAGGAAGAAACATATTCCAGTCCCATGGCCTCCGACGAGGTATTCGTCACCGTCGCCCACGTGCGCACCACCGGGATGCCCGTATAGGTCTGCATAAAATAGTCCGCGTGCAGCCCGTTAGGCGCGTCTGCCTTCAGGCACAGCAGCTTTCCCTGTGCGTTATCCGTCAGGGTATGCGAACCGTAATGCCACTTCTTGCTGACGCTGCCGCCGTCGTGCTTCACGGTGTAGGCATTCTCGCCCGTCACGTTCACCGCCAGAAACTGCCGGGGCGCAATGACCTGCTTACCGTCCGCCGCACCGTTCGGCCCCAGCGGCTTCAAGTCCGCCGCATCCGCCGCCGCGGAGAAATCCACCAATTCTACGGTTTGATCCTCGTTGACTCGAAATGCAATGCGCATCCCCGCCTCATGGAGTTCGATCTTCATCTCTGCTTCGCTCCTTCTTGTTGATCTACACCTTTGTACGCGCTGCCGCGAGCTTTTTCTGTTCCCATTGTAGCATAGATACGTACCTCTTTCAATCAGAACTGCATCCTTTAGCAAAGTTAAGCAGCAGATGTCTTTACAAATTCCAGATGCACACGCTCCTCCCGCGTCCTTCCATTGACATCACTTTGCGGTATGAAATCCATAAAAATATGTTTGTCCAAAAATCATCCTAAGGCAATACCGCACAAATGAGTTGGTGCGGTATTGCCTTAACTATCACCCGCCTAGTTTTCCCCTCGTCCCATCTCGCTCACGCCTCCGCCATCAGCTTCACCAGCGACTCATACTCCTCCACCGTCAACCGATTTCCCAGCAGAAATACATCCAGCTTCTTCATCAAGTCCTCCCGGTCAAAATCCTTCCGCGCAACCTTCCGCTGAATCAGCGCAAACAGCATCACACATCGCCTCCCAATTCCAAGATCGTCATGTCATACATCAGTTGCAGCAGCAGCTCATCCTGCTGAGCCGCCAGCGCCTCGGCCTTATTCAACCGCTCCTCCGCCGAGGGCTTCGCCCGCTCTGCGGCAATGGCCGCCAGTTCTTCCTCCGTATACCGCACATATTCGGTATACGTCTCTTCCTCATCCCACGCTTCCTGTGCGTCCGCCCCCGGCGTATCCACCACCCAGCGCACGTCCCGCCCGCCGGTCGCCGGATATTCCTCAAGCGTCTCCATATGCCCCGTCTCAGCCGCCGCCTCCACCGCCGGATGATGATGGATACGCTTGCGCACCGCAAGATACCCCTTGGCGTAGTCTAACGCTTCTGCATCTAATGCATTGCCCAGTTCATCATAGACAATCACAGCACCACCTCCTTCACCCTATCCTCTCCCACGCATACACCGCCAGATACGGCGGCATGTTGGTATGCGCCTTTCCACCTCCCGCCGTTTCCGTGTTCTGCGCGACAAGCTTTCCCACCGCTGTGCTCTGCTCCGCGTAGTAATTTCCGCCCGCCGTCAGCTCTACCGAAACAATAGGCGTCCGCGAAAATTGATGCGCGTGCATCGGCATCTGCGATGCCGTCAGCGTGACCTCCTTCGTGCCGCCCTTGGAGCCATAGGGAAAGCTCTTCTTGCTCCCCGCCAGCAGAAACACATCGTTCAGCAGCTTCCATGTTCCGCCGAATACCGCCGCCGGGGAGACCGCACTTGTCGAAACAAAGATCGCCCCCACCGGATAAATATCCAGCGCGTTCCACAGCCGTTCGTTGCGCCGTCCCTTGAACACAAGGTCATACCCCGGCGCGATCTCCACCGCGTTTTCCACCGTGCTGGCCCCGCCGAAGCAGATGCCGTTGCCCTTGGCGTTCAGATGCATCGCAAAGTTCGCGGACGGCAGCTCGATCGACCGCTCCACCGTGCCGTAAGCGTCGGTCAACACCCGCCGCAGCACATACCGCTTCGTCACGTCCAACGCAATTTTCATACTGTCCGTACCTGCCAGCCACCACAGCGAAACGCTGGTATCCACCGCCAGCATCTCAAGCTCCGCTTCCGTGCCGCCCATGGGCTTCAGGTACGCTTTTGCCGTCAGCACATTTCTGCCGCCCAGCGCACTGAAGACCGCCTCCGTGCGCCACTTGCCCAGCGTGCCCATGCCGTCCGCCGCCCCGTCCTCATTCACGCGCCACGCTGCCAGCTCCGTCACCCGCGGCGCGCTGTAGGGCAACACCTCGATCTCCACCGTTTTCACCGCAGACAGCCCGCGGGTGTCCGTCGCCTTGAAGGTGATGATCTGCTTTCCTGCCGCCTTCAACAGCCCCGACTTCAGCGAAGCCCCGCTTCCGCTGTAACCGCCGCCGGAAATGCTGTATGCCAGGATGCTTGCCCCGTATTTTCCGGCTGCCCCGGTCATCGCCGCGCTGTACCCGCACTTTCCCTGCACGTATCCGCCCGGCGCCACCTCCGGATACGTCACACCGTCCACCGTAAGCAGCGGCGCGACGCTCACCGTACCCACCTCCGGGGCCGCACCGGCGGGAACCGTCACCGTCAAAGGCTTCGCCACCGATGCGAAGATGTTGTCCTCGCTCTTCTCCCATGTGCGAAGCCGCATCATCGCCACCCCCGAGGCCGCGTTGGGGATCGCGTCCAGCCATGCCAGCGGGAAAAGGATCTCCGCCGTTTTCACCCCCGGCTGCATGTGCGCCGCCATCTCATAGTCCCCGAAATTCAGAATCCATTGGTGCCCGTATTCCTCCCGCCCAGGCTTCACCGTCAGCGTCACCCGCTGTCCCGCCTCCACCGTGCTTGCGGAAAGCGCAAAGGTCGATACAATTTGATCCAGCTCCCAAATGACCGTCAGCGTTACCTGACTGCCGCCGGCGACCCTGCATCCCCGCCCGTTGCCGTGCAGCGAGAGCGTCGTCAGTCCGCTGTAATCATAGCTGGTGGACATGTCCCACGTCAGCTGTCCCGCCTTGCTGAAGCCGAATACGCCGATGCTCGTTCCGTCCGCCCGCACCGTCACCGCGTCCTCGCCGTCGTTGGCAATGGTGCAGGTAATGTAAGCCTTGACCACCCGATAGCGCAGGGCAGGCCACTCCCCCGATGTGCGCTGCATGGCAAAGGTGGTATACTGTGCGCTGGCGACCAGCGGCTTGTTTCCCGAAAGCGTGGGCGAAGCATAGATCACCGTCCCCTGTGTAGCCAAGAAGCGCCTCCTTTCTCCGTTTCCTTCGGAACTTTTTTCGCCCCCATTCTAAATGCGAATACGTGTTCTGTCTCCCCAAATGCCAAAAATACAGAAAAAGCACACCGCCTGTCAATTTACTTTTTCTCCCCTCTGTGCTATGCTGGCAATGATTGCTTTCAAAATTTGTCGCCCCGTTTTGGGGCCTTTCATTCGTACCAAGGAGTGTGAATTTGCGTGTCTGAATCCGCAACCGAAACCGCGTCTCAGCGCCGCACACGCATGATGCTGGAGGAGCCCGTGCAGCAGGTCATTCCACGGCTGGCCGTGCCGACCATTATTTCCATGCTCATCAGCTCCATTTATAACATGGCCGACACCTATTTCGTCAGCCAGCTCGGCACCTCCGCCTCCGGCGCAGTGGGCGTGATCTTCTCCGCCATGTCCATCATTCAGGCCATCGCCTTTATGTTCGGCATGGGCAGCGGCACCAACGTCAGCCACGCGCTGGGCGCGAAGGACGAAAAGCTTGCCAGCCAGTTTGTGGCCACGGGCTTCTTCTCCGCCTTCGGCGCGGGCGTCATCATCGCCATTCTGGGCAACCTGTGTCTCGATCCGCTGGTGCGCTTCCTCGGCGCAACGGAGACCATCGCCCCCTATGCCCGGGACTATGCCGCGTATATCTTCTACGGCGCCCCCTTCATGATGTGCTCCCTCGCCATGAACAACCTGCTTCGCTTCGAGGGTCTCGCCGCCTACGGCATGGTGGGCATCACCAGCGGCGGTCTGCTGAATATCGTGCTGGACCCGATCCTGATTTTCGGCCTGAAGCTGGGCACCGCCGGAGCGGCCATTGCCACGGCCGTTTCCCAACTGGTCAGCTTCACCATTCTGCTGCTGATGACCAATCGCCGTGCCAGCGCCATTTCCATCAGCTGGAAAAACTTCACTCCCACCGCCGTCATCTATAAAAAGATGCTCAGCAACGGCTTCCCGTCGCTGGGCCGTCAGGGCATCGCCAGCGTGTCCACCATTCTTTTAAACACCACCGCCGGTGCGTGGGGCGACGCGGCCATTGCCGCCATGTCCATCGTCAGCCGGTATTTGATGTTCATCAATTCTTCTATCATCGGCTTTGGACAGGGCTTCCAGCCTGTGTGCGGCTTCTGCTACGGCGCAGGCAAATACAGCCGCGTCCGTCAGGCGTATACCTTCTGCATCCGTGTGGGAACCGTCGTGCTGCTGGTGCTGGGCGCGATCTCCTTCGTTTTTGCCAAGCCCATCGTCACCCTGTTCCGCCGGGACGACCTTGAGGTCATCCGCATCGGCACCACGGCCCTTCAGCTGCAATTACTCTCCCTGCCCCTGTGGGCGTTCATCACCCTGAGCAACATGTGTACCCAAGCCATGGGTCTGGGCATGAAGGCCACGCTCATTTCCATTGCGCGTCAGGGAATCTTCCTGATCCCCGCGCTGCTGATCCTTCCCCGGGTCTTCGGTCTGCTGGGCTTGCAGATGGCTCAGCCCATCGCCGACCTGTGTACGGCCATCTTCGCCTTCTTCATCGTTCACAAGGTCATGCAGAAGCTGAAGAACCGCCCGGACGTTGTATAAACCCGCATATTTTTCGCCGCCCTTCATCACAGAGGGCGGCGCAGCGTGTCGAAAAAGTGACTGCGGTCACTTTTTCGAGAAAAGGTTTTCCAGCTTTTGCCAACCAGAGGTCGTCAAAAGCTGCAAGGAATCGATTTTGCAAGCAAAATCGACGACCCGCGAACCCGGCAAAGCCGGGTTACACGATTACAGTCCTGCGGACAGCAAATTACTGTGTCCTTTTTTGACACGCTGTCGCCGCCCTTCATCACAGAGGGCGGCGTTTCTTTTATACTATACATACGACCTATTCTTTCCAATTCCGACCTGTTTATACCGCCTTTTTCCTTGTCAAGTTTAGATTATATGCTATAATTATCCATGTAATATTCCTTCATCGTAGGATAAAAACGTGAGGGAGGTGCATTGCCTTGGAGCAAATGCTTCTTCTGTACGAAAGCGAAAAAGCCGCCTCGGCGCTGGCTCAGTCGGTGATCCACGCCCTGCCCATGCGGACGGTGGGCTTCCGTCTGCTGCCCTACGCCATTGCGGGGCAGCCCCGGGGCGAATTGATCCACTTTCTTGCCTCAGACGATCCCGTGCAGAACGACGTGCCCTGCACCCTGCGCCTGAGCCGCGAAAAGATCGTCTCCATTGACGCGGTGTGGGCGGAGCTGGCCGCACCGGCGCTGCTTCGCTGTCTGCCCCGGCGTGCGCCTATCCTGCTGGATCACCTCACGGCCCCACCCTTGGCCGTTCCCGCCTTTGCGGAGGCGGTGAAACGCTGCTTCGCCGGGGAAAGTCCCGTGCTGGCACTGGCTCCGCAGTCGCTTTCCGATACTTTATCGGAGCTGCTGCACGACGCGCCGCCCATGGTCTTCTCCTGCACCGATGAAAACGCGCAGGAGCTCGTCCGCACCCTGACCAATGAGATCAGCCTGCGTCTGTAAAGCCAGATCATCTGATATTTTTTGCCACGAAAGAAAGAAGATTGTATGAAGAAGAAGCTGATGCTCCTGCTGCTGGCGCTCTGCCTGCTCCTGACCGGCTGTGCGCAGGAAGAGAGTCATTCTACCCCCACCTCCATTGTCGTTTGGCATTACTACTCCGGCCTGCAGCAGGAGGCCTTTCAGGCGCAGGTGGACGCGTTCAACCGCACCGTGGGATTGCAGGAGAATATTGTCGTTACTGCCGTAAGCAAATCTAACATTCCCAAGCTGTATGAAAGCGTGGCGGACTCCTTTGCGGGCAAGGTGGGTGCTGATCCCCTGCCCGACGCGTTCTCCGCCTATTCCGACGGCGCGTGGGACTATGTCCGCGACGGCAAGTTGGCCGATCTGTCCGCGTACTTCACCGAGGACGAACTGAAAGAGCTGAACTCCTCCTACCTGAAGGAAGGTCAGCTCAGTCAGGCTTCCGGCCTGTATATCTTCCCCATTCAGAAAAGCTCTGAAGCGCTGTACCTGAATTGGACGGCGTGGGAGCCCTTCGCCGCGGCCTGCGGCGTGACCACGGACGACCTCGCCACGTGGGAGGGCGTTGCGGACGTTGCCGCCAAGTATTACGAGTGGAGCAACGGCCGTCACTTCTTCGGCCGCGACGCTTACGCCAACTACCTGCTGGTGGGCAGCACCGAGCTGGGCGAGGCCATGTTCCAGACCAACGACGGCAAGGCGGATTTCCACCTGAACCGCGAGATCCTCCGCCGCATGTGGGATAACTTCGTCGTACCCTATGCCAAGGGCTATTACGACGCGGCGGGACGCTACCGCTCCGATGACATGAAGACCGGCGACCTGATTGCCTTTGTGGGCGCGACCTCCTCCGCCGGCTTTACCCCCACGCAGGTGACAGACCCCGACGGCAATGTGACCGACATTGAGGCTCGCGTATTGGAGGTTCCCTCCTTCGCGGGCGTGGCGCAGCGCTGTGCCGTGCAGCAGGGTGCGGGAATGGTCGTGGTCAAGAGCAATGAGACCCGCGAGCGTGCCGCCGCCACCTTCCTGCGCTACCTCACCGAGCCGGAGGCCAATATCGCCATTGCGCTGAAGAGCGGCTACATGCCCGTTCGCACCTCCGCCGCCTCGTCGGAGAGCATCCGCGCCGCCATGAAAAAAAACAACGTTTCCGCCGGCTCCTCCATGGGTCAGACGCTGCTGATCTGCGCCAATACCCTGACCGAATGCCATCTGGTCTATACGCCGCCCTTTGAGAATGTCTATCAGGCGCGCAATGCCGTCGAAGATTCGCTGCTGCAAAACTGCGCCGATCTGCGCGAAAGCTTTGACGCCGCTATCGCCTCCGGCCTCAGCCGTGAGGAGGCCGCCGCCCAATGTCTGGGCGACGACGCCTTCGACGCATGGTATACCCAGCTTTCCGCCGCGCTGAGTAAGCTGTAATCACAAAAGGAGCCGCTGCAGAATGTCTCGAAAGAAGCCAACGCACAAGCTGTTTTTTCGGTTATTTATCCGGGTGTTTGGCGTACTTACACTGATCGTCGTGGCTTTTTTTGCACTTGTTTTTTCACCTCCCGTGCAGACGATACTTCAAAAAAGCTCCCATGAATCCTTTGCGCAGCGCGCCTCCTCCAAGGCTGCTGCCGTAAGTCAAAACCTACGGCGCCGCTGGAGCAATCTGGACAGCGTCGCCTCCGACCTGAACACCACCCTTGCCGATACGCTGCATGAAAACAACGCTGATATTTCCGATATTGCCGATAATGCGCATCTAAATCAAACCATCCTTGCAAACATGTACAGTCCGTTGGTGAACCTGATCCGTCAGATGAACGTCAACGATGCGTACATCATCCTCAACGGGCCCGGCCGCGAGAACGAGCCCGCCAAGACGGCCCGCGCCGCGCTGTATCTGCGCACCAATGCGCCCAACAACTATTATCCCAAGAATAGCGACCTGCTGCTGCGCATCGGCGTTCCCGCCATCAGCCGCACATACAATCTGGCGCTGGACAGCTATTGGCAGTCCTGCTTCGTACCCAGTCTCTGCGCTGACACGGATTTTTTTGATCAGCCCTATAACGCTTATCGGCATTCGCAGGGCACCGCCAATGCTGCCCCCAGCGACTGGGGCTATTGGTGCATGGGCCGCAAGCTCTATGAACATGACGCCGCCAATCTGATGACCTATTCCGTGCCCCTGTATAACGCCAGCGGCACGCTCTGGGGCATTCTGGGCATCGGCTTTTTGCAGCAGAATCTGGAAAGCGTGCTGCCCGCCGCCGATTTGGGCGATGGCGGCGGCGCGTGGCTGTTAGCCCGTGAAAGCCGCTCCTCCATGCGCACCATTTGGGCCTTCGGCGACCCGGCCTATACGGTATATCTGGGCGACTCCAGCCTGTCTCTCGCCGCGCAGGAGCATCTCGCCACCAGCACAGTGGACAAGGTGCAGGGCATCACGGAGGACTTGGCCGCTGTGTCCGTGCCCTTGCAGCTCTACGCAAATAACACACCCTACGCGGACAATCAGCTTTACCTCATTGCCGTTACACCCTTAAGCATTCTGAACCGCGCCGCCATACAGATCACAATCTTGCTGTGCATTCTCGGACATGTGATCTGGCTTGCCTGCATTCTTGGCACAACGCTCATCGCATGGGTCACTACGCGCCCCATTGCCGGTCTGTCCGAGGAGGTTCGTTCCATGGCGCCGCAGAAAACCATGCGCCTGACCCGCACGGGCATTACGGAGATTGACGTGCTGAGTCAGGCCGTGGAGCAGAAGAACCGCGAGGCCTTGGAGGAAGCGTCCCGCTTCAGCGAGATCGCCGCAATGACCGGCGAGCTCTTCGGCGCGTTCGAGGTGGAAAAGGCCAGCGGCAAGGTATTCATTACCGGCGACATGGTGCATCTGCTGGGGCTTGAACCCTCTCAGCATTGGGTCGAGATGCCGCAGAACCTCTTCGACCGGCGCATGGAGGTTCTCATGCGCGACCAGTTGAACAAGGATGAGCCTATTTACCGCCTGATAAACGAGGACGGCAGCTGTCAATGGATCAAGCTGAGCGTGCGCACCGGCGAATACAGCATTCGCGGCGTTATCACGAACGTGACCGATCAGGTCGACCGCCGTCTGAAAATGGACTACGAGCACACCTACGATGTGCTGACCGACCTGATGAACAACCGCGCCTTCCAAGAGCGTTTGAACAAGCTTTTCGTGGGCAAGGAATCCCTCGGTCTGGGTCTGATGATTATGTGGGACTTGGACGACTTGAAGAGCATCAACGACTCCCACGGTCACGAAAGCGGCGACGGTTACATTCATTCCTTCGCCAACTGGCTGAAGACCATCAGCGGCGCTGGTCCCATCGGCTTCTCATCCCGCCGCTCCGGCGATGAATTCTTCACCTTCCTTTGCGGCTTTGACAGCGTTGAAAAGCGCAAAGCATTCCTGCTCGAAATGAGCCGCCATCTGCACGACATGACCGACGAGCTGTACAGCGGCACGGTGGTGAAGCTCAGCGCCTCTGCGGGTGCGGCCCGCTTCCCCGAGGATGCGGATACCCCCACCGAATTGATGCGCTGTGCCGACGCGGCGATGTATGCCGCCAAGCGCGAGGGCAAGGGCATGATCGAGCTGTTCGACGCGACCCGCGACCGTCGTCAATGCGTGTATCTGACCGATCTGGAAAAGCTGAACCGGCTCATCGAGCAGCGGATGGTGCGCTTTGCCTATCAGCCCATTGTACGCCTGCGCGATGCGCGGATCATGGGCTATGAGATGCTGCTGCGTCCGCAGGGCGATGACTTCAGCAATCCGCAGGAGGTCTTGAGTGCCGCCAAGTCACTAGGCATGCTCTATCAGATGGAGCACCTGACGCTGTTCGGCGCCGTCGAACAGGCGATACGCGATCTTGAATCCGGCGTGCTTGCGCCGGGGCGGCGTTTGCTAATTAACTCCATTGCCAACGAATGCCTCTCGGATGAGGACTGCGCGAAGCTCTGTGACTTGGCGCTGCCAGCGCTGGATCATCAGGTAACGCTGGAGGTCACGGAGGGTGAGCCGATGAACGCGGAGCTGACCGCTCGCAAGCGTGCGCTGTTGCATCATCTGCACGGTCGTTTTGCGCTGGACGACTACGGCACGGGCTACAATGGTCGGACAACGCTGTTGACGCTCTACCCGGAGATCATTAAGATGGACCGCAGTCTTGTCCGCAACTTGGACACGGATACCTATAAGCAGGAGTTTCTGCGCAATCTGGTTGCCTTTGCGGCGGAGCGCAGCATGATGGTTCTGGCCGAGGGTGTCGAAACCGTGGACGAGCTTCGCGCCGCGATCCGTCTCGGCGCCGATCTCGCGCAAGGCTACGTCCTGGCCCGCCCCGCCTTCACGCCCCCCGAGCTCCCCGACGAAATCA
>JABLTO010059432.1_pt1 | contig 13371 bp, 11 predicted proteins | sample 7160091 | NCBI WGS metagenome assembly JABLTO01 (sample SAMN14651225, study PRJNA627086) | human gut metagenome | isolation source: feces | host: Homo sapiens
ATAGTAAGTGCGCGTTCTACAGCTTATTCTGTGGCTCCGTTAATTCGCAGCACTGCCATCAATCAATATCAGAGAAACAAACTGGAGTCCGAGCGCTACACCCCGTGGGATGACAGCATCCTGGATTTGCCGGATCCGGCAGACGATCTGGAAAGACGGCTTCGCATGCAAATGGAAACGGAGGAGATCCAGCATCTGCTCCATGCGCTCAATGAGACTGACCGCAGCATTTTGCTGCTGCGCTGTCAGGAAGGGCTGTCCTTCCGAGAAATCGCACAGCGGCTCTCGATGAAAGAGGCTGCCGCACGAAAGCGATTTGAACGAGCCAGAAAGAAAATCCAAAAGCAGAAAGGAGCGTCTTATTATGTCGAACAAATTGTTTCCTTATGACGATTCGGAATGGAATGCAATTGTTGCAGACGCATTCGATTCCCACGCAAAGCCACATCACTTCTCAAAACGCTATCAGGATAAAAAAGCCGCTGTTTTTCACCAATTGGAGGAATCTTCTATGAAACGGAACGCTTTTCGCATGAAAAAATCCGCAGTCACTGCCATTGTTGTGGCTGCCGCTGTGGTACTGGTACCTTCCACCGCATTTGCGGTAAACCGGATGAACGCCTATTTCCGGCAATCCGGAAACTATCAGCAGAATCTGGTAATCGGCAACAATGCCGCTTCTGACAGCAGTACTTCTGCCCAGCCCATGACATTCCAGACCGGATGGCTGCCGGATGGCATGCAACTCATGAATGCGGAATCCACTGCCGAAGACAGCGGTGTTCGAAAATACACCTCCGCAGATGACCAGGGACTGTCCATGTTTCTGTGGAAAATGAACAGTCATGACGCTGCCCTCGAACATAAAATCAACAACGCCCTGTCTGAAGAGACCTACACCTGCGGTGAAAATACGGTTCTCTGCGCCACAACGGATGTGACAGGGCAGGCGCATCCGAACACGGCCTTTAACCGCGAAGTGTGGATTAGTTTCCCGGATTCTCCCTATGCGCTGCAAGTTTACGTTTCTGCCGGAATTTCAGAGGACGATCTGAAAAAAATCGCGGAAAACGTCTCCCTCACCCCTTGTGAAACTGAAGTGGCCGATATCTGGAACAATCAGACAGACGATAACCAGATTGAAACTGACGAGTCAGAGCACACCGCATTTGACAGTGCAAAGTTCCAGGCTGCTGCAATTGGCGAAACCGTATCCAATGAAACCACCTCCGTTGTTATCAACAGCGCCACGATTCAGGACACCTTTGACGGCATTACAACAGACGGCACCGGTGCACCTATGGATTACAGCAGCTATGCAAATGCAGACGGAACCGTGGCTGACATAACACGTACCTGGTACAAGTACGGAGACGGTGTCAACACCCTGGACAGCGCAATCAAAACAGAAACCAAGGCACAGAAAATCCTGAAGCTGGATCTTACCTACACCAATCTCACACAGGAAACACAGGAAGAATGCGTCTGCCCTCGTCTGTTCTGGTTTGACGGTCAGAATGTACTCCAGTCAGAAGATATGGAAGCAAAGCACGCCGGAATCGAGTTCAGTTGGAAAGATAGCTACCGCAGAGACGTTTTTGGTTCAGAGCAGAACGATATGCTCAACACAGATGACATGGCATTTAGCTTCAACACCGATCACAGCACCCATAAAAACAATATCACCGACATGAAACCAGGTGAATCCGTAAATGTTACTCTCTATTTCATGGTAGATGCAGACAATCTGGATTCCCTCTATGTAGATGTTCTGACGATTGGATATGAAACCGGAGAAGATCTGATGAGCGGCGCACAGGCTGTTGCACTGGATCAACTCCAGGCAGCCAAATAACACCATCATCATACAATAACCTACTTTTTCTCCTTATCATACACTGTAAAAGCGCTTCGCGTTCCTTTGGACACGAGGCGCTTTTGCGATTTCTAAGATTTGTTGCCCCAAATATTACATTTCAGTTACTGATCAAATTATATATTACAATTTAAACACAGTTTCAGATAAATCATTGCCTTATTATTGATTCTGTGATATAATATATATAGATTTTATTCAGAAAGGAGGAATGATATTCTAATGTTCCAGATCGTGTGACCGTTTTTTGCCCGGTTCCGCATTTGCCACAGAGCCGGTCTTGAAAACAACTTTCGGAAGATTCTTTTACGACACAGCGTCTGGACAGACTTTCTTTTCTGCTTTGCAAACGGACATATCAGGCAGTACCCATAAACATAGAAAAATCCCCTGCCTGTTTCGGAATACATGCAGAACAGAAGATAATTGGAGCACAATTGGCAAAACGGTCGGATCATAACCCGGCACCGCCACGGCAGACCAAAGAAAAAAAGACGGCCGCTGTGCGAAAATGCTTTTTGCCGCAGAATCTCTCACCAGGATTCCGTCAAATGTTCTTTAGAGTAGGGAGAACAGAAAAGCAAAAATAACTGCTTTTTCACCAGAAAGCAGAAGGAGACAAAAACGAGTATCCGAATAGACGAAAAGCATAGATTTCCATGCGTGCATGCGCCGCGTGGGAATCTATGCTTTTTATTGGTTTCCTGAAATTTTAGCCTTGCCCCTTTTCTGCGTCCTTCTGTTCAGCAGCCAACCCCAATCGAACCAGTCGTTTAATTTCCGTTTGCTTGGACTTTCCTTCTAAAACGGATAAAATGTCATGGTCGGTCTTTCGATTCAGCTTGAGTCCGATAAACTTCGTGTTTACCTTATCGTATTTTTGCTGCGGTGTCAACGCTATCACCTCCGTTGTCCCCAATTCCCTTCCCTATTCTACTGGTTGGTCTTTCTTCCACTCTGCAGTTTCTCTTTCTATGGGATACAGAATGTGCGTTTCTCTTATCAAATCTGTTACAGAATTGCATGTGATATTTTCAAGAACCATGATTGCTGTTCTTCCCATTCATTATTCCGTATTCAGATCTGAATTGATTTTATATTTATACTATATCACAAATTTAGATACATTGTCAATAGATCTCCTTTTATTTTGTGTTATTCCACAATTTATGAATTTGTTAGCACATATATTCGCGTTGTTTTTGTGTAAAATGACAACAGAGGCACATTGTAAAGCAATACAATGTGCCTCTTTGAAATGATGCATTTTCTTCGCTTATCCCAGCGAAAGGACGCTACGCTTTTTCTCCGGACTCATGTAATGCAGCATGCCGTCCTGGATGCACATGCCTTCAATAGTATCTTCATACACTTTTTCGTTGACTAAGCCGTCCAGTGCAATCCGATACAGTGCGTTACCGTAGCCAACACCGGCGCTGGTGTGATTTTCCAGGTTGGTATAATAGACATACTGTCCATCTGTGTTAATCCACCGGGTATAGTTGCAGTTCAGCTGACGGGAAGTACGGGTGCTCAGATTCATTTCATAGAGATACCGCGTGTCGCTGCCCACGCAATAGTAGGCATTGCCGCCGTAAATCAGCAAATCATAAACGCCGGAGCTTACCAGTACCTCCAGGCCTGAGCCGTCCAGATTACAGCTGCACATCTGTCGTTCATTACCCAGCAGATCAAAGTACAGCTTGTTTCCATCCAGATTCAAAAACCAGGTGTTTCCAGAAACCAGCTTTTGCAGGCCGGAGCCGTCTGTTTTCACGCGGTTCAGCGCATTTTCTGTTCCGAAATAAATCCAGGAGCCGTCCACTGTGACTTCGTGCACAGCGCCGGTATACAGTACCTGATAGTCGCTTCCGTCCGTCTTGACTCTGGCGAGGCACTGGTCGCTGTCATTGGCAAAATAGAGCCACGGTCCCTGCACATTGATATACCAGATCTCCTTTTTCAGGACACAGCTGGCAGTGTTTTCCCCATTCTTTGCCTTATACAGGTATCCGTCATCGGCACGGTAATACTGATAAATTCCGTCTGATGCCAGGAAGCCGCCATTGAAGATGTTTCCGCTGGTGGTTCCGTTGGATTCGGACGAGTAATCTGCGGTATCTGCGCTGTCCTCTACCTTTTCCGGCTGATCCAGATGGTCGGCTGCTTTTACCGTCTGTGTCGCAGCTGCCTCGGCTTTGGGTGGCTTGGTTTCTGCCGGAGCGGCTTCTGTTGCCTCTTCTGTCGCCTCCTCAGAGGTGGATTCTGATGCTTCCGCTGCGGATGTGGTCTTTTCCATCTGCACCACAGACGGCGCACCATCTGCGCCATTCTGTTGTTTTTGATTCCGGTGATACCAGACCAAAAGCAGCACTGCAATTGCAATTAAAATCAAAAACAGGATTTGAACGCCGATAATCCACACGGTTTTCTGATTCTTACGCTTTACCATAATCTCAGCCGCAGGCTGTTCTGGTTCCGCGGCATCCGGCTCATACTGCGCCGTGCGCGATTCCTGCCCCGGTACAAAAGGCAGCGGTGTTGGTTCTGTCTCCTGCGCATTGTTGAGCTGTCCGGATTCCAACCGTTCCCGCAGATGCTTCGGCACCTGATTAGGAAGCACATCCGGAACCGCCTCTTTTGGTTTCGACACCTTTTGTCCGCAATAGAGGCAAAAGACACTGTAATCTTCGATTTCTTTTCCGCAATTTGCACATTTCATCAGAATTTCTCTCCTTTTCTAAGAAATGCAGACGTTTACAGAGTATTCTTTCCGCAGTATTTGCAAAATTTCAGATCCGCACGGATTTCCTTTCCGCAGTGGATGCAGCGTTTCATTGCCGGTGCTGCCGACTGCACCGCCGGAGCCGGGCCGGGGGCTGAAACCGGTGTACCGCAAATGGTACAGAAGCCCTGTCCCTGTTCCAGCGGACTGCCGCATTTCCGGCAAATTTCCGTTGTTGTACAGGGAAACTGATACCCACATGAACTGCAAAAAGGCGTTCCGTTTTTATACTGATTTCCGCAGCGAGGACAGGTCACAACGCCCTTCAAGTCCTGCACCTGCTGTTCCAGCACTTCGTTCTGCTGCTGGAGCATCCGGACATGCTGTACCAGAGTGGCCACCTGCGCCGCAGCTGTTTCCGGCGGGGCGGCACAATACTGCCGGCCGATCTCCTGGTAAAGCTCTTCGATCTGCTTTGTGTTATTCGTCAGCTGGCCGCTGATTTTGACAATTTCCGCGGTGTCTTTCATTTTATTGGACGCATTCTGCCCAAAGTACGAAACCTTTCCAATAAATGACATAGCTAAAAGCCTCCTTTTTCCCTAAACTTGATCCCTTTTTATTCCATGCCGGGCCATTCCGATTCTGACTCTTCCCAATGGTTTGCACTTTCTTCCGTCTCTGTCTGTGTTGGCGTGCGCCGCTTCACCCGGCCAGGTGTTTCTGTAGATGAAACACTGGTCTCGATTTGCTCCGGTGCTTCCCATTCTGCCGGCGTTGTGGTTTCCTCGGTGAATGCCTCTGTAGCCGTTTCCGTGGGTGCTTCCGTGAAAGCGGTATTTTCCGTGGTATTCTCTGACAATTCCACACAGGAAATCAGCTGTACGCTTTCCCCTTGAATATGGTAGAAACTATACTGATGCTGAAGATTGGAGTAAATCAGCAGGTAATAGGAACCGCTGCTCTGCCAGTCCGACTGATTCTGATCCACACGCGCCAGATATGCCGCACCCACCGGTTCAAAATTCTCATTTGTCACAGTATACGCGAAATCGTCAATCGACTGAATGCGCACAAAGTCAAACCACAGTTCCTTTCCATCAGGGTCGCTCAGTTTGAATTCCGGCTGACCTGCGGTATCCGACTCCGTTTCCTCTTCCCGATCCAGCTGGGCGGTTTTCGAAAAGCGCCAATCGGTCTGATAATACTGGCTGTTGGATTCACCGCCTACTGCCAATGTCTGATTTTCAGACGCTTTTACGGAAATGGTCGGCGTTTCCTTGTCTTTTTCCTCCATCAGCGCCTGATAGTCCGCAGCATCCCATTTGCCAGTGTCCGAAACCTTAGCATCCACTGACAAATCCGAATCCGGCTCTGCCCCGTCCCGGCAGATAAGTTCATACATCCGATCCTGTATCTGCCGCATATCGGTTTCATTGACGGAAAGTTCCTGCCGGGTTCGGCACTCTTCTGTTTCCGAGAGATAGTCGCACACGTTCAAATACGTTTTTCCCGTGGATTCCGTTTCCGTACCCGGCTGTTCTGCCGGAACTGTTTCTGAGCCCTGGGTTTCCTCTGAACTGGCCGCATCCGTGTTTTCTGCCACTTCTACTTTGCTGTCTTTCTCATTCTCCTGATGATGCAGATAACGGACAACCCCGATCGAACCTGCACTCACCAGCACCAGGCAGGCAACAATGGCAGCGATACGCCACGGAAATCTCCGCCGTTTTTCCGGCTCCGAAACATACATCTGTTCCTGTTGAAAGCGTTGCGGTTCCATCTGCGGCACATAATCCTGCACCGGCGGTGTTTCCGGCATTTCATACGTTCTTAACGGTTCCTGTTCCGGCATAGATTCCGGTGTTCGGAATGTCTGCGCTTTGGGCGCATCTGTCTGCGGCTCCGGAATATCCGTCCCGGAATGAATCGCTTCCAGCTCTGCATAGCCGTGATTGGACAGGGAAACTGTGTTGTGACTGCAATTTCTGCACTGCAAATCATTGACCGCAATTGATGCGCCGCACTTTTTACAAAACATACCTCTGTCTCCTTTTTAATCCCATCTGATCCACGGTATCGGCATCCGGTTTTTCGCCCACTCCACCGGTGTAACCGCACCGGGAGCCAGCACATTTCGTACCAACACATACGCCAGAACGCCTAACAGCAACAGAATGCAAATTCCCAGTAAAATTTCCAGTACAATTGCAACTGGACTTTGCTTTCGGGGCGGCGGATCTGCCCACAATTCTTTCCGCCACGCTTCCTCCGACAGCCGTTCATATCTGCCTGAATCTGACGAAACGGAACCCGATGTTGACGAAGCAGATTCCGTTTTTGTACTGCCGCCGTCTCGTTTTTCCGAAGCGCGTTCCATAGACTGCCTTTCGGCATCCAGCTTCTTTTGTTTTTCTGCCTGTTCTGCCGCGGCAGCACGCCGCCGCTCCTCTGCATCCAGAAAGGCTGTCCACTTTTGAGAACAGGAAGCTGTCATTCCGCAAATCTGACATTTTGCGTCTTCATCTTTATTTATGACTTCACATCTGGCACAGCGCCACATGATACAGCCCCCCTTTAATCAAAATCTGTCGGCACCTTCCACCGGCCAGACGCTGCACTGCTGTGCGTCTCCGGCTTCGGCTTTGGTGGCTCCGGCTTTGGTTCCGGCTTTACAGCTTCCCGATACGGTACATTCGGCGGTTCCGGACAGCCCGGATCCGGCGGATCCATCTCCCTCAGCTTTTCCAGCACCTGTGCACTGGAAAGCCGTTCTTCCGGGTCACAGCGGAGCATTCCGGCGATCAGATCCTGATAGCGCTCTCCCAGAACCAGTGTTTCTCCGTTCAGGACGGCTTCGCCCATGGAGCCGTATTCTTCGTCTCCTTCTACTGTCGGCATAGAACCATTTATAATCTGATGGAACAGCAGACCCAGCGCAAAGACATCTGCCTTTGGCGTGATTACAGCATCTTCCTCCAGCATCCGCAGGATGGTTTCCGGGGCATAGTAGGCACCGTCTCCCATAATCTCCTCCGGTTCCAGCTGCTCTTCTTCGCAAAAGCTTGCGTCAAAGTCGATTACCTTTGCAGTAAACCAGCCCTGCATGGTTTTTTTAAACAGCAAATTTTCCGGCTTCACATCGGCATGCACAACGCCTTCTTTGGCAAGGCTGGCAAAGGCATGGGCAAGCACCTTGAGGAGCATATGCTGTTGTTCCGGCGTTGCCTGGCTGACCTCTTCCATGGAGATGCTCTCTGCATCAATGCGTTCCGTCACCAGGTAAAACTGGTTGCCGAACCGAAAAAAGTCAGAAGGCAGCACCAGATTGCCGTCAGAGCTGTGGATAATCCGCTGATAAATCTTCTGCTTTGCCTGAAACCATTCATTGCACTCCCGGACACGCTGTGTCCGCTGGCGCTCTGAAATATCAGCGTCTTCTTTCGGGAATTTCGGAGAGAGAAACTCTTTCAGGAAAAATTTCCGTTGAAATTTCCGGCAAAAACCCCATTTACAAAATCCACCGCCGTTTGTGGTCAGCGGCTGTTCTACCCAATAGCCATTCACCTGATACGGCTGAAACGGTGCTTCTTTTTTTGTCGTATTGCTTACTTTAATTTTTAGCTCTGACATCTTCCATCCCACCTATAATAGGAGCGCTTATAGTCCTCCCACAATTTTTTCAGTGTCTCATAGTCTGCCTTATCACTGGGAATGACATACGTATTTGTCAGCGCGGTAAAGCGATTGTAGAAATAATTTTTCACCTGAGTAAAATCGGCAAAGCCAAAACAGGAAATCGCCAGTGTAAAATCATCCCCTGCCTTCCGGCGCAGCAGGGCATTCATGCCCTCTTCCCACTCTTCCGGCACATTGGCCTGCCGCAGTGTTGCCAGCAAGGCCGCCTCGAAGTTCATCGGCGTTTCAAAATAGGAAAAGCCGCCGTCCGTTGCCGTAATCACCACAGACGGAAGATTCAGGCGCACCTGCCGCACGTGCACTTCAAACGAAACATCCGCGTTAATCGTATTGACCAGGCGGCCGTCCTGCTTTAGGTTTTCCAGTGCGTCTGCATCCGAGTCGATATCATCCCGTGTCACCTGAGAAAGGCCGTACTGATCCAGAATATAGCCTCTGGAATCCCCTGCCCACAGGAATTCGCACAAAATGGTGTTGTTCGTTTCCGGACGGATTGCCGCTATTGCCGCTGTGGTAGGAAAGCTCCGGCTAAGGCTGCCGCGGATGGTGATTCCCCCGTTTTCCGTATAGGCATCCTTCAGCTTTTTGAAATCCTCTGCCAGTTCGCGCTGCAATGCCGGGCCGTCCTCTGCCAGAAACCGCAGTTTTCCCTCGTGCATAAAGCGGTCGGTTGTCATGCCGGCAGCCCGGGAGGCTGCCCATGCACCAGTGTGCCCGTGGAGCTGCGCATACGTTCTGGCTCCCAGACCGCCGCATCCGTCAAACACACCCTGATAATAAAACTGATCCTCCACGCAGCCAGTGGTATAGCTGTCCTCGCCGCAGTTTTCTGTCACTTCGCCTTTCATGACAAAAAACGGAGAACCTAGATTTCGCACATCCATCTTGTTCCTCTACTTTCCTTATACCGAGTGTACGATTGTGTTCAGGATTTCCTGATAATCGGCTTCCCGCAGGCCGGCGCCGGCCTCAGACGGATAGTGAATAACGCCGTCCCATTCCTCTACGATATCGCTCCAGCCCGGCTGGTTCGGGGTGTAGAGCACCAGACGCTTTGCTGAATGGTTCATGTAGGGCTGGTTCTGCTTGTCGCCCCACCATTCAGACAGTTCCTGGAAGTTCTTCGCCATGCTCCGGGGGTAGTTCGGTGCAGAAGCGCCAAAGCCCAGCGGATGGGTGGACGCATCCGACCAAACCACGATCAGCTGGCGGCGGCGTGTGCCCTCTGTATTCCACTTCGAACGAATGGCGAATGCCAGGGCTTCCAGGCCGTCTTCCGGCTCGTCACCGCCGCCGAAGGCTTCGATCGACTGCACGGTATCACTGAACACCTGGGATTCCCGGGGCAGTTCAAAGAAATCGGTATTCAGCATTGCGTCCTCCCGATCTGCCAGATAATCCCGGAATGCAATAATCTTAATCCGCAGCGAACTGATTTCCTTGTTATTGGCGCGCATTGCGGCGGTAACATCATCATAAAAATGCAGTGCATTGTCCTTTACGATGTTAATGACGTTGTCCATGCTTCCGGTTGCGTCAATGCAAAAAACGATATCTACGTTATAAGTCAATTTGAAATTGCTGGCCATTTTGGTTTCCTCCGATCAAAATATTCCTGCTGCATCGGATTGGATGCAGATTTTTTCGTTTGCATCAGAATTGCTCTGACACCCTTTGTTATTTGAAAAAACTGCCGTTTCTGGGAAAGAACACAGCAGTTATTTTCAGCTTTAGAAAAAATAGAGCCGTTTGTTTAAAAAAAGCTCCTGCATGTGCTGTCTTGCAATTACGAGAAGCACATACGATTATACGTCAAAGTCGCTGGCCGACTTAAAGTTGCGCTTCGCCTGTTCTACCGCAGGAGAAACCGGACGTTCATCCGGACGAAGCTTTACACGATTCACCAGCTTGCCTGACTCCGTCTGGCTTTCCGCAGATCCCCCGGAAATGTCGCTATGCGCAGCAGATTCCTCCCCTGCCCGATAGCCGCACACGCTGCAAAAACCGGCATTGATAATGCCGCCGCACCGCGGGCAGCGATCCAGGTTCTGATCCAGTACAGCGGAACAATTGGGACAGAAGGCTGCATCTGCCTCCACATAGGAATTGCAGTTGGGGCAGACTTTAAATGCCGGCTTCGGTTCTTCTTCCGGCACTGGCGGTGCTACTGGTGCACTGCCTGACAGATTGTAACCGCAGGACGTGCAGAACGCTGCATCCGGTTCCAGAACAGCGCCGCAGCCCGGACAGGTATTCTGATTCAGAATCGTGGTATCTTCATAGCTTGGCGCCGGAGACGGTGCCGGAGATGCAGATACCGGGGTGCCGCATGCCGTGCAGAACGCGCAGTCCGGCTCCAGCGGCGCGCCGCATACCGGACAGGTATTCTGATTCAGAATCGTGGTATCTTCATAGCTTGGCGCCGGAGACGGTGCCGGAGATGCAGATACCGGTGTACCGCAGGATGTGCAGAACGCGCAGTCCGGTTCCAGCGGCGCACCGCATACCGGGCAGACACCGGCAGTGCCAAAGCCACCACCCATTGGCGGTGCAGACGGTGCTGTTACCGGGGCACCGCATGCTGTACAAAAGGCACAGTCCGGCTCCAGTGGAGCGCCGCACGCCTGACAGCATCCGGCAGCATTTGTTGTGGAATTTTTTGAAAAAAAGCCCATAGTTTTCATCCTTTCCTTTTATATAGGAAGATTTTTATTCTGCATCCTCAGCGGCTTCGAGCACATTTAAAATTGCACTTTCTGAATACCATTTTCCCTTATACTTATACACAATAGATTCATCATTGGAAAGCGTGTCCAATTTGTCGCCATCCTTATCTTCAAAGCGCACTTTGATCTTTATAGCTGCGGTTTTCTTGATCTTCTTTTCATCAAATCGATCCATTAACTTTCTGTTATAAGACTTGATAGCGTCATTTACATCATCCGCAAAATCCTCTGTATCTCCTTTGCTCTGATCTTTTACCTTTTTGATATCCAGTTCAACCTTATCGATATCTTCATCATAGCTGTCATTCATATCGCTATACATATCATCAAGTGCCTGCTTCAGATCTTTTTTACTAATATCGTATTCTTCCAAAATATCTTTCTGGAGATCAGCAGGAACACAGTCCAGCATTGCAGATGCACTTTGCTTTTCAAACGCCTTGTAATATGCCTTTATCGCACCCTTCGGAGAATTGCTGCCCCGGCCGCCGAGAGATGCAAGCAGTACAATAATAATTACCAGTGCCACTACGCCAGCGCCGATTGCCAGGAACAGATTCTTCTGATTCTTCTGAACAGCGCCGCCATTATTTCCGGAAATCGGATTTACGAAAGGTACGCCGGACGGATTGGATGCTCCATTTACCGGGTTCACATTGGGCATCGGGGGTACGCCGCCAGCCGGTGCATTGTTGGTGCCGCAGGACGGGCAGAAGGTACCATTCTTAATTTCAGTTCCGCACTTTTTACAAAACATTTTTCTAACTCCTTGATTTTATTTTACGATCCTTTTCGATTGTGATTGAGGTTCTTAATCCATTCCCATTGCGGACAGCATATCGCTGGGGATTTCGTCCTTTACGCCGCTGACATTGTTGAAATCATCCATGGTCAGGTTCATATCATAGCTGTTATAGCCGCTCATCTGAAAATCAATGGATATTTCATCCAGCTTCTTTCCGCTGTACGAAAAAGAGCTGTCCAGATAAAGATCTGTGCCTTCTACAGAGATGGAATAGCCGAGGCCGGTGAGCTTTGCACCCTTGGTGCGCCATTCGATATCGCCCATGTTGTCGAATTCGCTTACATCATCGCTGTCCAGTGCGTCCAGCTCGTCCTGGGCATCGCTGAACCAGCTGCCCTTAATGGCATCGCCGGCTTCTTCATCCAGAATGTTCATCAGAATCTTAGAAGTTTCCAGCAGATTTTCCCCGGTGGGGCTAAGGGTGTAGACATACTCGCCAGATTCCTTGCTGGTTTCAATCTGCAAGGCGTCTTCCAGTTCCTTCTGTGTGCTGCGCTTGCTGAACCGTTTCAGGATATTCTGATAGGCATCGTCCACTTCATCTACATCGATGTAGTCATCCAGATAAGAATCCAGGCCATAGTCTTCCAGATACTTTTGCATGCTGAAATCCTTCATGTCTGTTTTCTCACAGGCATCCCAGAAATCTGCGAGGATGCCACTGTCAATATACTCTGCATAGCAATCGCCGCCATTGGAAGCAGCATAGGCGCCGTTATCTCCCTCAATGCAAACCGCAACTTCAATGCTTTCTCCTGCGGCCTCTACCGTGCCATAGGCATAAATCTGTTCGTCCTTCTGGCTGGTTTCAATGTCAAGGTCCACGTTCGCATTCTCACCCTCAATGGTGGCTGTTCCGGAAACATGGAAGTTTTCCATATCCTTTGCGGCTTCTGTCAGATTGCTCAGGCCCAGCGCCAGCGCCGGAAGGGGCTTTGTGGTAATGGAATGAACCACTGCTGTAGTAGCAATTGCGCCTGCTGCAACAACGGCAACTCCTGTGATCACGATAGGCTTCCAGTGGCTCTTCTTCGGCTTTACCATGCCATAACCCGAACCATCCGGAACGGGATTATAATACGGCTGCTGGTATCCCTGCTGCTGACCTTGCTGCTGATAGCTCTGCTGATTCGGGACAGCACTGTGCTGTATCTGGCTCTGCTGTGCCGGCACCGTTACCGGCGCGCCGCACTTGGGGCAGAATTTTCCATTTGGTGCAATGGGCGTTCCACACTGCTTACAAAACATAACATTTCCTCCTTAGAAATAACCCAAAAACTCCTATTGCCATTTTTGCCCATTCCAACAGGCAAATTCACACGCAACAGTTTACCCTATTATACCATAATCCGACGAAAAATGCAACCATTTCTTTTCAAAAAAATCCGAAGGGAAAAATATTCGCAAAAAAGAGCACAGACGCAAAAATCTGTGCTCCGAAAGCGGTTTTATTTCGCATAAGAACCTGTCTTCACAAGAAATATATGTGGATTTTCGAGCATAATTTTGTTGCAGACAAGGCAAAAATACGCAGGCGGGC
>JABLTO010184980.1_pt1 | contig 13360 bp, 8 predicted proteins | sample 7160091 | NCBI WGS metagenome assembly JABLTO01 (sample SAMN14651225, study PRJNA627086) | human gut metagenome | isolation source: feces | host: Homo sapiens
GCTTTTGCAGATCATGATGATGAACTGACACCACATGCCCTTTTTGAGTGCGTAAAGGCGCTGAACAAAAACCGGGACATCCGTCTTCTGTATTCAGATGAAGACAAAATGTCCATGGACGGACACAAATTCTTCCAGCCGCATTTTAAACCGGATTACAACCCGGATCTTCTGTGTACGGTAAATTATATCTGTCATCTTTTTGTTGTGAAGAGAGAAATCATTGACAAAGTAGGTGTATTCCGCAGCGAGTTTGATGGAGCACAGGATTATGATTTTATTTTCCGTTGTGTGGAAGCAGTGGATCCTTCTGAAATTTATCATATCACGAAGATCCTTTATCACTGGAGATGCCATGAGGATTCCACAGCAGAAAATCCGGAAAGCAAGACTTATGCTTTCGAGGCTGGCAAGCGTGCCATTGAAGAGCATTACCGGAGAACCGGAATTAATGCGGAAGTTCTGCAGGGGGAATTCCTGGGACTTTACAGGACCAGATTTATAAGAGACCATGATCCTCTGATCTCCATTATTATCCCAAATAAGGATCATATTGATGACCTGAAAAGATGTATGGATTCCATTGATCAGAAATCTACTTATAAGAATTATGAGTATATTATTGTTGAAAATAACAGTACAGATGAAAAAACATTCCAGTATTACAAAGAACTGGAGACACAGAATCCGAAAGCACATGTTGTTTACTGGGACAGGGAATTCAATTATTCTGCAATCAATAATTATGGTGTTTCTTTTGCAAAAGGAGAATATATCCTTCTTCTGAACAACGATACCGAGATCATAAATGAGGACTGTCTGGAACAGCTCCTTGGTTACTGTATGCGAAATGATGTGGGTGCAGTCGGCGCACGTATGTATTACGAAGATGACACGATCCAGCATGCCGGTGTTGTTATCGGTTTCGGTGGTATTGCAGGCCACTGTTTCGTGCTTCAGCCAAGAGGAACAACAGGATACTGCCACAGAATTATCTGTGCACAGGATTACAGTGCGGTAACAGCTGCATGTATGCTTGTGAAAAAATCTGCATTTGATGAGGTGGGAGGCCTTACAGAGGAACTTGCAGTTGCCTTCAATGATATTGATTTCTGTATGAAACTCCGTCAGGCAGGATACCTGATCGTATATAATCCGTATGCAGAACTTTATCATTATGAATCCAAGTCCATTCGGCTTTAGGACACACCCGAAAAAGTGGCACGATTTAACAAAGAAATGCAGATCTTTGAGAGAAGATGGCCGGATATCATGCGTGACGGCGATCCGTACTATAATCCGAATCTTACTCTGAAGAGTCAGGATTTCTCTCTGAGAAGGATTTAGGAGGAAAGTATATTGAGAAAACAGAAAAAACTTCAGACAGAGACCCTGGTGGAAATTCTGTTCTTTGCCTTTCTTCTGATCTTTTATCTGATGTGGGCAAGAGTTCAGCCTATGGGAGCAGCACCTGATGAACAGATGCGTTATCAGATTGCTGATTATATTTATCAGAATGGTGCACTTCCTGTAGGAGATGATCCTGCCGTACGAAATCCGGTGTGGGGAATTTCCTATGCATTTCAGCCGATTCTGGACTATATGGCGGCAGCAGTGTTTATGAAGCTGGTAAGCTTTATCAGCACAGCACCTTTTGCGCTTCTTATGGCTGCCAGATTTGTAAATGTCCTTCTGGGACTTGGTACAGCATATCTGGTGCTGAACATGGGAAAAAGACTTTTTGACAGGAGAAAAGCTTGGGTGTTCACAGCTTTTGTCAGTCTGATGCCCGGATCTCTGTTTGTATTTACTTATGTAAACTGTGATGCACTGGCAGTTTTTTCCACGGCACTGATCGCCTGCGCCTGGGTATGTTATCTCAGTGAAGGCTGGACTTACCGTAACTGTATCGTGCTGGCGCTTGGCGTAACAGTTTGTGCACTTTCGTATTACAATGCCTACGGATTTATCCTCTGCAGCATTATCTTCTTCGGAGTGACTCTCTGGATGGAGGCGAAGGAAAAAAACAGCTACAGTGATTTTGTGAAAAAAGGTGTTCTTGTCTGTGTGATCGTTCTCGTACTTGCGGGCTGGTGGTTTGTGAGAAATGCCATTCTCTATGACGGAGATTTCCTTGGTATGAACGCATCTTCTGCATGTGCGGAAAAATATGCAAAAGAGAGTTACAAACCTTCAAACAAGACAACACCTCAGATGGCAGGATATTCATTCCTTGATATGCTGAATATGGGCTATCCGAAATCCGAGGGATTTTCCTGGGTGGAACTGGTAAGCGAAAGCTTTGTGGGCCGGTTTGGTATGATGGACGTATTTATGCCGAAGTGGCTTATCAATAATTACATGGACTTTATTAAAGTGGGATTCCTGCTGATCTTTCTGCATCCTGTGAAGACTTTTGCACTCAGAATCAGGAAACAGTGGAGTGTTAAAGGACTGTTTAACTGGTGTATGCTGATCTGCATGACCATCCCGAATATCCTTAATGCATATTACTCCTATGCTTCAGATTATCAGCCACAGGGCCGTTACAGCCTGCCGATGATGGTTCCGATGACATATTTCATGGTTATGGGATACGGAAATCTTTTTGATGTACAGATTAAGAAAGAAAGCGTGCGGAAAGGTATTTACGCAGCGATATGTATTGCACTGATACTGCTTGCTCTGTTTGTGTTCTTCGGTGTGATATGGCCGGAATACAGAGACGTTCCATTCAGTATAAGAGCATTTATAAGAGGTTCATGACAAAATAAATCAAGTTACTGTGAATGGAGTGAACAGTAAAACAAAAACAGCTCTGATCGGTTTATGATCAGGGCTGTTTTTATGAGATATATCAGGATTTTGCAACTTTAATGATACGGAGCAGGATCAGCAGAAGAAGCAGGATTCCCACACCACCGATCACGAAATAAGGAACGTCAGTCCGGTTGGAAGAATAAGTCTGAGCTGCGCTCATGTTTTTCTGGCCTTCATCAGTAAGGGTAGTGTCCTGTTCCTGTGTGGCTGCCATGACAGCAGTTCCGACAGGTGTGTCGCTGAAGAAATACTGACGGTTATACTGACCGTCCGAAACTTCTCCGTCCTGGGTAGTCAGGCTGTCTGCTGTGGCACCTGCAGGTACATATACATTTCCTCCGGAGATCATATTGAAATCATTGTCTCCGAGAGAAAGCATCTGGAAATTGTCAAATCCGTAATTGAGAAGACTGGCAGCTTCTGTGGCTGTTGTGCCGGAAGCACCCTGAAGTACAACTGCGATCAGTGTGACATTGTCTTTCTGTGCAGCACATACAAGTGTGCTCTGTGAAGCCTCTGTATAGCCCTCTTTTCCACCGAGACAGTACTGATAATAGGCTGCGTTGGTGGCATTCATCATGGAAAAGTTATTTGTAAGGACACGGTCACCACCGGATACGTTAGTTGCCGGGATAGTGTAGGAACCGGTGGCTGCGATCGTACGGAAAGAGTCATTGTCGATGGCTGCTTTCATGATCAGCGCCATGTCATGTGCTGTCGTATGCTGGTTTTCATCAGGAAGACCGGTCGGATTGGTGAAGAGTGTATTGGTACAGCCAAGCTCTGCAGCACGACTGTTCATCATCTGTACAAAGCCGTCAACAGATCCTCCGATGTGTTCTGCAACCTGGAGAGCAATATCATTGGCTGAGGCGAGCATGATCGCATACAGACACTGTTCAATGGTAAATACCTCGTCAAGCTGTGCGGAAATATTTGCGCCGCCGTCTGTGACACCGGATACACCGGTAGCTGTCATGGTTACCTGATCTGTGAGCTGCGTTTTTTCAAGGGCAAGAAGTGTTGTCATGACTTTGACAGCAGCACCCGGATAAAGCACCTGATCGGCATTTTTGGCATATAAAGTGGTGTTGGTGGAATCTTCCATAACTACTGCAGCGGTCGAAGTGATATCCGCTCCCTGGGGCCAGCCGGAAATATTGTTGGTGGTTATTCCCGAAGCGGTTTCTTCAGCAGCCATGACAGGCGTCTGAAACAGCAGGGAAAAAGAAAGTCCCAGAGCAAGGAGACAGCCGGAAAGTTTTTTTATTTTCATTAATTTATGCTCCTGTTTCTGTGTAATATTTGTTAGGTTCAATCCTTTTCATAATAGCCTATTTTTGTATATAATTCAATCCATTTCCGCTTATATTTCAAGGTGCTTGCAAAAAATACCCCGAAATGGTAAAATAAAGCCAATTATGGGTAAAAATAAAGCTATAGACATAACAGATGAAATCTGAGGCATTGAAAATATATGAGTAAAAAAGATAATACAGTGGGGCGGATCCAGTGGGGCAGAATGCTTAAAAAACTGAAACCGTACACGATCAAAAAAGGCCTTCGTTATCTGAAACATTATGGACCAAAAGAATTCTGGATCCGTCTTCATGAACGGTTTGAACCGGAAGAAGTTCCATATGGACCATGGTATGAGGCATATATTCCGGATGAAAAACAGCTGGATCAGCAGAGACATCGCAGGTTTTTATATGAACCACTGATCAGTGTTGCAGTACCTGCATATCATACGCCTGAGAAATTTTTAAGGGAAATGATCGATTCCCTTCTGGCACAGACGTACAGAAACTGGGAACTCTGTATTGCAAACGGAAGCCCTGAAGACGAAACCATGCAGAAAGTGCTGAAAGAGTATGCGGCAATGGACAAAAGAGTCCGATTCAGAGATCTTGGTGAGAATCTCGGGATTGCAGGAAATACCAATGCAGCACTTGAGATGGCTGAGGGTGAATTCGTGGGCCTGCTGGATCATGATGATCTTCTGGCTCCGAATGCATTGTACGAGATAGCTCTTGCACTGGAAAAAGACCGTTCACTGGAGGCTGTTTATACGGATGAAGATAAGGTGACGACTGATCTGAGCGAACATTATCAGCCGCATCTGAAGCCGGATTTTAATCTGGATCTTCTTCGTTCCAACAATTACATCTGCCATTTCTTTGTAGTCAGCAGAACGATCATACAGGAAGTGGGCGGATTCCGTCAGGAATTTGACGGTGCACAGGATCATGATTTTATTTTCCGCTGTGTGGAAAAAGCACAGAATGTAGGACATGTTCCGGAGATCGTTTATCACTGGAGAACACATAAGGCGTCTACAGCAGACAATCCGGCAAGTAAGATGTATGCGTTTGATGCCGGAAAAAGAGCCATCGAGGCTCACCTTGAACGAATGGGAGTACAGGGAGAAGTAAGCCATACACCGGATCTTGGATTTTTCAGGGTGAAATATCCGGTGCAGGGAGAGCCGCTGGTTTCCATTATCATACCAAACAAAGATGAAAAAGAGTCACTTAAAGCATGTATAGAGTCCATACGGGAGAAGACAGAATACGCAAATTATGAGATCCTGATCGTTGAGAATAACAGTACTTCGGAAGAGATATTTGAATACTATAAAGAACTTTCCGAAGACCCGCGGATCACAGTCATCACATGGGAAAGAGAGTTTAACTATTCTGCGATCAATAATTTTGCAGTCAGACATGCAAAAGGTGAATATCTCCTTTTCCTGAACAATGATGTGACCGTGATCACAAAAGGCTGGCTTCGTGAGATGCTTGGTGTGTGTGAACGTAAAGAAGTCGGAGCAGTCGGCGTGAAGCTTCTGTATCCGGATAATACTATCCAGCATGCAGGATGCGTGATCGGAATAGGCGGAATTGCAGGACATATGTTTGTAGATATGCCTGCGAACAGAACGGGCTATCTTCACAAGGCATCGATCATGCAGGATATGAGTGCGGTGACAGCAGCATGTATGATGATGAAACGTCAGGCCTTTGAGGAGGCAGGCGGTTTTACAGAGAAACTTTCCGTAGCTTTTAATGATGTGGATCTTTGCCTGAAAATACGCAGAATAATAAACTTATTGTCTATGATCCATATGTGCAGCTTTATCATATGGAATCGAAGACTAGAGGGGCAGACGACAGTCAGGAAAAAGTCCGCCGTTTTCAGGAGGAAATTGAATATATCCGCTGTCAGTGGATCGATATCCTGAAAAAGGGAGATCCATATTACAACAAAAATCTTTCCCTGACAAAATGGAACTATTCCCTGCGTCCGCTTCCGGGAATGGAAAAAAAGAGCAGTAAATAGGAGGAACAGATGGAAGTATCGGTGGTTATACCGAATTATAACGGAATTGCGTTTCTGGACAGTGTGCTTGGAAGCCTGGAAGGGCAGACTGTAAATAATTTTGAAGTTATTTTTGTGGATAACGGCTCATCGGATGGAAGCTGTTCATTTGTATCCGCCAATTATCCGTGGGTACATATCATAGAGCTTTCCGAGAATTACGGGTTCAGCCGGGCTGTCAATGAAGGGATCCGCGCTTCCAAAGCTCCTTATGTCCTGCTTCTGAATAACGATACAGAAGTAAAAGATGATTTTGTGGAGCAGATGCTTGCCTCCATAAAGCGCCATAAAAATGCTTTTTCCTGTGGTGCCAAAATGGTGCAGTATCATGACAGAGACAGGCTGGATGATGCAGGGGATTACTACTGTGCACTTGGCTGGTCTTTTGCAAGAGGCAAGGGGAAAGATATCCGTAGCTATGATAAAGAAGAGAAGATTTTTTCTGCATGTGCAGGTGCTGCAATCTACAGCAAAAAAATCCTCGACAGGATAGGATATTTTGATGAAGAACATTTTGCCTACCTGGAAGATATGGATATAGGATATCGGGCGAGGATTCACGGATATGAAAACTGGTATGCTCCGAAAGCTGTGGTTTACCACGTAGGAAGCGGTACCAGCGGATCCAGATACAATCAGTTCAAGACCAGATATTCTTCCAGAAATAATATTTATCTGATCTACAAAAATATGCCGTTTCTGCAGATCGTTCTGAACCTGCCGTTTCTGCTGGTGGGATTTGGCACAAAGATCATTTTCTTTTCCGTTAAAGACATGGGAAAGGAATATCTGGCAGGAATCAAAAATGGTTTCTCAATAAGCAAAAAAGACAGAAAAGTTCCGTTTTCTTTCCGCAATCTGCCAAATTATTTTAAAATTCAGCTGGAACTCTGGATAAATTTGGTCAGACGCTTTACATCGTAAATAACAGATTACAGTGGGCTATAGAAATTTAATAAAATAATAGCCAAGATATTATTGATTTTAAAGAACAACTATTATAAGATAAAAACATTCAATTGAAATGGATAGAGGTGGCAGAGATTGATTCAGGATAATCAGAAGAATTTCAGTCGTCTCCAGATGCTGATTGATGCAGTTGTGATTGCCGGATGTTATGTGCTGTCATGGATGATCCGTTTTATCGGGCCTTTTGCCTATTCGGCTGTCCGTGCGCTGACATTTGAGCAGTATATGTTTGCCCTGGTGTTTATCATACCGGGTTATCTGCTTCTGTATCAGGCATTTACCTTATATGAGCCGCTGCATATGCAGGGGCGCAGACTTGTGCTGGCAAATATCATCAAGGCCAATGTTCTTGGGCTTCTGCTGATCGTTTTCAGTTTATATATGATGGATGAGTCGGATTTTTCACGTCTTACTGTATATATATTCTGTGTAGTCAACATAATAGTAGAATGGCTGGTACGTCTGTTTGAGTATTCCACACTCCGTAACATGCGAAAACGTGGAATGAATCAGAAACAGATGATCCTGGTCGGATACAGCCGCGCTGCGGAAGAATATATCGACAGAATTCAGCAGAATCCTCAGTGGGGATATGTTGTAAGAGGAATTCTGGATGACAATGTTCCTGCAGGGACTGTATACAACGGCATAAAGGTAATTGGGCGGATTGCCAATCTTACGGTAATTCTTCCTGCCAACAGACTGGATGAGATTGCAATTACATTGGGATTAAGTGAATACTATCGTCTGGAAGAAATTGTTGCCATGTGCGAGAAGTCCGGAGTACATACCAAGTTTATTCCGGATTATAACAAGATCATTCCTACGAAACCATATACAGAAGACATTCTCGGACTTCCGGTGATCAATATCCGGTATGTTCCGCTGAGTAATACCTTCAATGCCATGGTGAAGAGGGTGATGGATATTGTTGGTTCCATTGTGGCTATCATTGTTTCGTCACCGGTAATGCTTCTTATGTGTATACTTATTAAACTGACTTCTCCGGGACCGCTGATATATAAGCAGGAGAGGGTCGGCCTTCATAATAAGACATTCCGAATGTATAAATTCCGCTCCATGGAGATACAGCCGGAAGCAGAAGAAAAAAAGGCATGGACAGTAAAAAATGATCCGAGAGTGACCGGAATCGGCAAATTCATGAGACGTACGAGTATTGATGAACTTCCGCAGCTCTTCAACATTCTGCGAGGAGATATGAGCCTGGTAGGTCCCAGACCCGAGAGGCCATTCTTTGTAGAGAAGTTCAGGGAAGAAATTCCGAGATACATGGTCAAACATCAGGTACGTCCGGGACTCACAGGCTGGGCGCAGGTAAACGGATACCGTGGAGATACTTCCATCAGGAAACGTATAGACTGTGACCTGTATTATATTGAGAACTGGTCGATTGGATTTGACATAAAAATTTTGTTTCTGACCTTTTTCAAAGGGTTCATAAATAAAAACGCTTATTAAAGATAAGGAGAGAAAAGATGGCACGAAACAAGAAAAAAGGCGGCAAAACCAAAAAGATTCTTTTTGCTGTTGAGATCATTGTTCTTCTTGTATTTCTGGCAGGGTTTGCCGTATATGGACAGCTGATGTCCAGAATGGACAAGACAAACACCCAGAAGCTTGATACAAACAAAGTTCAGGTAAACCAGGAAGTTCAGGATTCTATCGACTCCGAGACATCAAGCCTGTCAGGATATACAACCTATGCTCTGTTTGGTATTGATGCACGAAGCAAGAACATGAAATTCTCAGGAAACGAAAACAGTGATACCATGATCATTGCCAGCGTAAATAACGACACAAAAGAAGTTAAGCTGGTTTCCGTATATCGTGATACACTGCTGAACCTTGGTAATGATACCTACTCCAAAGCCAATGCAGCTTATGCTTTCGGCGGCCCGGAACAGGCGATCACAATGCTCAATACAAACCTTGACCTGAATATTACAGATTATGCAACTGTTAAATTCGATGCACTTGCAGAGATCATTGATGACCTCGGCGGTCTTGATATGGATATGTCCTATGCGGAGATCGTTCATATGAACAACTACTGCGTGGAGACATCTGAGGCAATCGGCAAGGATTACACACCGATCGAACTTCCGGAGAAACCGGAGGACGAAGAAAAAATCCAGTATCTGTATCATCTGAACGGCGTACAGGCTACTTCCTACTGCCGTATCCGTTATACAGCAAGTCTGGATATGGGACGTACAGAGAGACAGCGTAAAGTTATCCAGATGATCGTAAGTAAGGCAAAATCAGCCGGAATCAATGCGATCTTCAAGATCATGGATGATGTATTCCCGATGGTAACAACATCTCTGGACAAGACTCAGATTCTGCAGATGCTTCCTACATTGATAGGATACAGCGTAGACGAAACAACCGGTTTCCCGACTACTTATAAATTTTCCAATGTCAAGGGAAGCATCATTGTACCGACAGACCTGACAGACAACGTAAAAGAACTTCACAAGTTCCTTTATGGTGACGAGTCCTATGAACCGTCAGAAACAGTTAAGGCCAACAGCGACCGTATCATTGAGATCGTCGGTGGTGCTGACAAGCTTGAAGATACACAGGCTCCTGTAGATGAAACTACAGAAAATGTTGACTTTGTATGGGACAGCACCGGAGAAAATGTTGATACAGGACAGGAAGTAACTCCGGATTATAACACTGATTCCGATACCAGCGGCGGAAGCACTGACACTGATAACAGTGGTGGAAGTACTGACAGTGACAACAGCGGCGGAAGTGATTATGTTCCGGAACCGGATTATAGTGGAGATACCGATACCAGTGGAGGAGATACCAGTGGAGGAGATACCTCTGGAGGAGACACCAGCGGTGGAGATACTTCCGGAGGAGATACCAGCGGAGGAGATACTTCCGGAGGAGATACTTCCGGAGGAGATACTTCTGGAGGAGATACCGGCGGCGGTGATGTTTCTGAACCGGACTACGGAGGAGATACCGGTGGCGGTGAAGAAATAGCAACAGAAAGTGTTGCAGAACCGGCAGCATAAAGAAAAGTAACGATAAGACAGCAGAAGGGGATTTCTTGGAAAAGAAATTCCCTTCTTTCATAAACGGAGAAAGAAATGAAAGAGACAAAAGTAGATGTGATCATTCCTGCATATCATCCGGGAAAAGAATTCGGAGAATTACTGAGAAGATTGATGAAACAGGATTACCCGGTACACAGGATCATAGTAATGAATACAGAACAGGAGTTCTGGAATGAGCAGTGGGAAAAAGACTGCCCCCTTCTGGAAGTCCATCATCTGAAAAAATCTGAATTCGATCACGGTGGAACAAGAAAGCGTGCAGCGGGTCTTTCGGAGGCTGAGATTATAATTTTTATGACTCAGGATGCACTTCCGGCAGACAGTCATCTGATCGGGAACCTTATACACACAATGGCAGAGAATCCGAAGGTGTGTGCGGCCTATGGAAGACAGCTTCCGAGACAGGACTGCAGTTTTGTGGAAAAATATACCCGCTCATTTAATTATCCGGAAACTTCATCTGTAAAAACAGCAGAAGACATTCAGAGACTTGGAATCAAGACGTTTTTCTGCTCTAATGTGTGTGCCGCATATAAAAAAGAAATATTTGACAGCCTGGGCGGTTTTGTGGAACGAACGATATTTAACGAGGACATGATTTATGCAGGAACAATGGTAAAAGCCGGCTATGGCATTTCCTATGAGGCAGAAGCAAAAGTCATTCATTCCCATAACTATTCATGTATGCAGCAGTTTCACAGAAATTTCGACCTGGGTGTGTCTCAGGCACAGTATCCGGAGATTTTTGCAGATGTCTCTTCAGAAGGAGAAGGGATGAAGCTTGTAAAAAAGACCTTCGCCTATCTGATAAAAACAGGGCATATCTGGATGATTCCCGGATTTGTGCTGCAGTCTGGCTTTAAATATGCGGGATATTTTCTGGGCAAAAAATATCGCAAACTGCCCCCCAAAATGATTCTCTGGTGCACTATGAACACTTCCTACTGGTCGTGATAACAAACACGGTTTTTTAAAGGAGTTATCACACTTTGAACACAATAACCTGTTACACTATCATCATATAAAAAGAGAAATGCTTATATGAAAGATATATAACAGAAAGGAGCAATTACTGATGGACAATGAAAGAAGATGGGATTCAGACAGCAGTGCCGGTAATCCCGGAGAATCTGCTCCGAATGATCATAGAGTACAGGTAACAGAACAGAAAACATCGGGTGAGGTTCCGCCAAGATATGAACATTATCAGATGCACAGACACGCAGCGACTGAACCGTCTCATGAAAAAACATCCCGCAGGAAAAAGGGCTCAGGCCAGAGCTTTGCCCGGACAGTGGCACTGGCAGTAGTATTCGGGCTTGTGGCAGGTGTGGTATTTCAGGGCGTGAATCTGGTGGCAGATCAGTATCTTGTAAAAGGTGAAGAAGAAGCAACCCAGGTGGAAACTGCACAGTTAGTTGATAATAACAGTGCTGATGAGACAGAAAATGCTTCAACGGAAGCAGGGACAGATACTTCAGAGAAAGGAACAGTTGCAAGTGTGGCCGAGGCAGCCATGCCTACAGTTGTGGCGATCACTTCTGTCAGCGTGCAGGAAATACCGGACTATTTCGGCGCTTTTGGATTTGGATACGGAACAAGACAGTATTCCAGTGAGGGAAGCGGCTCCGGAATTATTGTGGGCGAAAACGATGATGAACTTCTGATCGCAACTAATAATCATGTTGTATCAGGAGCTACGACTTTAAGTGTCTGCTTTATCGGAAATGATGTTGTGAATGCAGAAGAAGAGACCAAAAATATTTCCACATCAAATTCTTCCGGAGATGGTGATATTAATGTAGAAGATGCTGTAAGCGCCAAGATCAAAGGAACAGATGAAGCGAATGACCTGGCGGTCGTGGCAGTACAGAAATCAGATATTCCGGAAGATACACTTTCTCAGATAAAAATTGCACAGCTTGGAAATTCAGATAACCTGGCGGTTGGTGAGCAGGTAGTTGCGATTGGTAATGCACTTGGGTATGGACAGTCCGTTACCTCAGGCTGGATCAGTGCACTGAACAGAACAATCAGTACAGAGGATTCCACAGGTTCAGGCCTTATTCAGACAGATGCGGCAATCAATCCCGGAAACAGCGGCGGTGCACTTCTGAACATGAAAGGCGAAGTAATCGGAATCAATTCAGCCAAATACGCAGATAATGCAGTAGAGGGTATGGGATATGCGATCCCGATATCCAAGGCACAGCCTATTCTGGAAGAGCTTATGAACCGTCAGACAAGAGACAAGGTTGATTCTTCAGAGGCTGCATATATGGGTGTGAAGCTTGCAGACCTTTCCAGTGAGGCAATACAGATGTATAATATGCCGGAGGGGGCTTTTGTTACAGGCGTATTTTCAGGCAGTCCTGCAGAGGAGGCCGGACTCCAGAAAGGTGATATCATAATTAAATTTGACGGACAGGCCATTACGGGCAGAGATGACCTGAACAGCAAGATGGATTATTATGCTGCGGGGGAAACAGTCGATGTTGTAGTGGATCGTGCAGATAATGGCGAATACGTAGAGCAGACAATCCAGGTGACACTTGGAAATAAAGAATAATAATAAAGAACAGGTTAAGACCTTTTTAATAAAAAGTTTATTTTACAGGTTCACAGGTTATGTTATAATGAACGCATAGGTATCAGAGATGGAAGAATACCATTCTGGAACTTATGCGTTCTGTGTATCTCAGCGAGAGAAGAACAGCATCATAATATTGCTGGGAGATGAGCCAGAACCTGCGAAAGGAGTTTATATGACAGATAAATATAATGACGAAATTACCGGGAATGAGATCGAAGACCAGGATGATGATAAAGATGAACCTGAGAAATTCTGCATGCTGTGCGGAAGACCTGAGAAACAGGCGGGTAAGATGATCGACCTTCCAAATAACATACATATCTGCAGGGACTGCATGCAGAAGAGCTTTGACAGCATGAACCATCAGATGAACAATGCAAACTTTAACTATAATGATCTTCTGAATATGCCGAATGTGAGTATGATCGACCTTACGAATTTTCAGAATCCGGTGAATCAGCCACAGAAAGCAAAACATAAGAAAAAAGACAAGAAAGCGGAA
>JABLTO010002513.1_pt1 | contig 13343 bp, 9 predicted proteins | sample 7160091 | NCBI WGS metagenome assembly JABLTO01 (sample SAMN14651225, study PRJNA627086) | human gut metagenome | isolation source: feces | host: Homo sapiens
CCACTGTTTCTAGTTGGAAGGGGTGGAACTATCTGGCTTTCGCTGTGGTTTTCCTTAAAAAAATTCACAAATTACAAAAGTTTAAATGAGTTCATTATTAAAATCATTGAATCCGCAATATTTTAGTGCAGACTTTGATTTTAAGAAACATATAATCGATTCCGTCACATCGTTAGAAACACGGATTTCGGAAGTTCTGACAACCGAATTTCTGGGGCAACCTATGTTGGTTGGGTTTTCTATGAACCTTTTCCAATGGGTACCAGCATCAATTTTAGCCAAAATAATAAAAGATACATACCATGAATGCCCTATCGCAGTAGGAGGTATCGGTAATCCTAAATTGGCAAAGTCCTTTCTTGATAATTTCAATCAGTTTGACTTTGCTTTGTGGGGAGAAGGGGAATTCAATTTGGTAGAGCTTGCACGGAATCTTGACAATCCAAGAACCGTACCCCATATTGTTTTCCGTAATAAAGGGAATCAAATCGAGCTTTCAATGGAAAGTTTGAAAATTTATCCTCCTTTGGCAGAATGTTCCTCATACGACTTTGACGATTATTTTACAACATATAAAGGAACTTTATCTACTGTAAATATGACCATCGAGGGCAACCGAGGATGTCATTGGTGTAAGTGTAAGTTTTGTTTCTTAAACCAAGGTTATCGTTATAGAGTAAAAGCAGCGGAAGATATTGCGTCGGAAATACGAAAATTAATATCCAAATACAATGTGTACACCTTTTCATTTCTTGATAATGATATAATTGGAAATGATTTACAGAGGTTTTATAAACTTTTGTCATTATTGGTAGAAATCAGACAAGAGTATCCGGATTTCAAAATTAATCTGGCTGAAATTATTACCCAAGGAATTTCTAAAGATGTAATCAAGAATATGTCTTTGGCCGGCTTTACTCATGTACAGATCGGTTACGAATCAGTCAGTGACAATATACTTGTGAAAATCAATAAGAAAAACAGTTTTGCAAGTAATCTCTTATTCATTAAATGGGCCTCTTTCTATAATATAAAAGTCATTGGACTTAATGTGCTAAGAGGATTGTTAGACGAGACTGAAGAGGACATCTTAGAGAGTATTGATAATCTTTATTTTATTAGATTCTTCAAAGGATATGGAGATAATCAACATAACGTGTCTATGTTGGCTGTTAACGAAATGTCCCGATATTATAAAGAATTATCAGATGTAAATCATGCAGGCAAAATATATATCGACCCAATAAAGGACAGGCTGCCTAAAGGCTATGTGCATGATAAAGATGAATTCTTGATATATCAGCCTGTAAGAAAATTCCAGAATCTGTTGTGGTCAAATTTTATCAGTGTGGATAATTACTATGACACTCATAGGTTTTCTTACAGCATGGTGTTGTCATCCGCAAATACTATTGAATATAGAGAAAAACAAGGAGACATAGAAATAAACGCATTATCCTTTGATAAAACGGATATCCACTGGCAAATATTAGAATTCTGCAATGAAGAAGTAAAATCTATTGAAACCATCAAAAGAAATTTCAGAGATGTTCCTCAGAATGATATTAATGATGCTATAAAAGAACTAAACATTCAAGGTCTGTTGTACTACAGTAAGTTTAGGCAAGAATGTGTATCAGTTGTTAACACCAATAACATAATATAATTATGAAAAAAATCAGGAAAATTTCTGTCCAAGAAATTGATATTCTTAGACAAGAGGCAGCCGCAATCAAAGGCGGTTCACAGGAACGACCCGCGCCCTCTTTCCATGTGCCATACAAAAGCAATCAGCATGACATTGTGGCACCGGCTCCTTATAAGGGAGATTGGGGGATACATGGGTCAATTACTTTTTAAAGTTCAAATAGTAGGTTTTGGTTTTTCGAAGCCAAATGCCTACTATTGATTAAATAGATGAAATCTATGAAAATATATCGTCTGTTTTTGTCAACTTTGTTTGTTGCTATTGCGATTTCAGTATTGGCTAATACGCCATGTGATACATTGAAATCACAACAGCTTCAAGAAGTTGTTGTGAAAGGAGAGAAACCTCAAATTAAGGGAGAGGACGGTGTTATGATCGTTGACCTGCCTACTATTGTCAAAGACAAGCCTGTGACGAACATTCTCGAGTCACTCGGTTATTTGCCGGGCGTCACGAACAATAACGGTATGGTTTGGTTGACAGGAGCGTCAAATGTAACTATCATACTTAATGGCGAGCTGACTAATATGCCGCTTCAAAATCTGTATCAACTCCTTTATACCACACCTGTTGACCGTCTGAAGAATGTAGAGATTATGTATTCCGCTCCGGCAAAATACCATGTCAGTGGCTCAATCATCAACGTGGTATTGAAAACACCAAATCCTCTTGACGGGCTGCAAGGACAAATCAGAGCCGGATATAATCAGGCACACTATGGCTCATACGGAGGAGGACTTTCCGCCACATACGCGGTAAAGGACTGGACTTTCGACTTGAATTATGGGCTCTCAAGAACAAAATCATGGACTCGAGAGAAAACTTGGTCAAATCACCTGCATAACAATCAGCGCACCATGATTGAAGATGATATGCGGCGTATAGGTCAGAATTGGTGTAATACCATATTTGCTTCCGCAGCATGGAAAACGCTTAAACTGACATATAACGGTCAGATTACATCCGATTCAAAAACATGGGCACTTTCATCGGGCATACTTGGCAACTATACAAATGCCTACAATATGCTGTCACCGGTCGGATATCACAACATTGCTCTGCGCTATACGGCACCATTTGGTTTAACTGTCGGCGGTGATTATATCCGTTATTCCGAAAATCGTTCACAGTCATTGTTCAAAGATACTGATTACCTATTTGGATCCAATAACATACAGGACATAAACAGCTACCACATATATCTTGACCAACAGCATCAACTTGGGAAATGGCAATTGAACTACGGAGCAGAGTATCAACGTTCGGAAGACCATAGCTCACAGCATTATTACCCGACTGAAATGCCTAATTTTGATGATTTCCTCAATGAAGACGTAGCAAGTTTTTATGTCGGGACACAGCGGTCTTTTGATTGGGGGCTGTCGTTTAATGCCTCGGCTAAAGGAGAATATTATCACAGCAAATATCAGCACAACTGGAATTTTCTCCCTCAGATTGGAGCTACTTACTACAAGACCCCTAAAAGCATATTCCAGCTTAATCTGAGCACCCAACGCATGTATCCGTCATATTGGGAGCTTCATGGAGGCACAAACTATATTAACGACTACTCTATGATTATAGGCAATCATGAGTTGCAGCCATATATCCAGTATAATGCTCAGTTCAATTACATACTGAAACAAAAATATGTAGCCACATTGTATTTCCAGTATGGTGATAAAGCCACGGTTCAACTACCTTATCAGGCGCCCGATGCACTCAATCTCATCTATCAGACAATCAACATGAACTACAAGCGCATGGTCGGACTTAATCTACATGCTCCTTTCAGTGTCGGATATGTCTGGGTCGCTACTGCTACTGCCAACGTATTCAATCAGAGGGAGAAAGCTGACAAATTCCATGACATCAGTTTTGACAACCGTAAATGGATTTTTTATGGAGGTTTAAGCAACTCTTTCAAATTCAGTCAGAACTGCCCCGTGTCACTATCGATTGACTTCAGTTATATTTCACCATCTTTACAAGGCATAGCAGATCTCTCCAGCATGTGGAAAGTAGATGCCGGCGTCAAATGGCAATTCGGAAAGAAACGCTGCTGCGAACTTGACCTTAAAGCCGATGACATATTCAACAGTTGGTCACCGACAATGACAATCAACCGAGCTGGTCAGGACTACAAAATGAAGGTGAAAGATATGACGCAAAATCTTAAACTAACATTTATATGGCGCTTCAACGGCTTCAAGCCCAAAGACTCTGATATTGACACCTCTCGTTTCGGCACCGGTAAATAATCTGATGACTATGACAAAGAGAACCCGACTTACAATATCAATCTTCTGTGCTATTGCAAATATTGCGGTGGCACAGATTGAAACGTCGGACAGTTTGCTGAATGTCCGACCTGAAGTTTCTTCAGACAGTCTGTTTTCTGAAGCGAGAATAGATACTCAGTGTAATAATGCGGATTCCACCTTTCTAAGTGTTGGTTATTTTAAGACTGCAGCTTCTTTCTATTCCACGCTTCAATTTGATACCTTCCCTTTTACGGTGGTGAATTCTGTCAATAGGATAACACCTCTGATATTCACTTATAACCCACCTGCATATCCCGGAATGATATATAATGCAGACAATTTTTCGATTTTGGGATCAGCGGTCTCCAATCATTATCCTGGACTGATGAACAAGGATTCAGGTTTTCTGGGAGTGTCATTCGGGAATGACAGGATGAATTTTTATGTTGGAGGCATTGTAAATAAATATGGCTTCTATGGCGGATTACTTCGCCAATTTGGTATAAACGGTCGTTTTACCTATTATCTTTCTTCGCCGTGGACATTCACTGCATTTGCTTATTATTATGGAAGAAATCGTATGCCTATAATGCCTGATGGTAGTCCTATACCCCCGTCGATGCTGGGCTATTATGAAGTTTCTCGTTTTGGAGGGTATATCAATTACTGTCCATCAGAACGTTTTGGCATTCAAGTTGGAGGTCAAGTAGTTGAACGAATGGGCGACCGAAATAATTATGAAGTCGAGCCGATAGTTACTCCTTATATAAAAGTCGGACGTGGCAAAAAGAAAATAGGTATTGGACTACCCGTAGGACAGATTCTTAATGGATTATTGGGCAGATGACATTATATCATGCTAATTGAAACATTTATTATGATACATATGTCAATATAGGAAATAAATCCATGATATATTCTTGTTGATAAACAAATTGCAAATATTGAAAAAGCATAAGTATAACTTTTAACCAATTAACAAATGAAAAAGATTCTTATGATTGCCATGCTAATTATGGCAATCGGGCTTTCAGCATGTTCTGATGTTGAGGAGCCAATATCATGAGTATTAACAAAGACTCCAGTATCAAGATTGGAACAAGTCGTCTCATTAAGAGACTCAATGCTGTCTTTCAATAGTCAGGACGACTTTCAGGCGGCAGTTACCTACATTGAATCCCTCTCATCTGAGGAGGATAAAATGAATTGGGTAAAAGAAAACTATCCACACTTTAAATCAATCCAAAGTCTCTACTGGGAGGCAATGGAAGATATGAGTAAGATGGAAGATCTTGATAATGATAAATACGATGCCTTCCAACAAAAGTATTTAGGTCTTTATTTCCCAAGATATTTGGAAGATGCCGGTTTCTATGTGCCAATGGTCAATCTTGATGCAGCATTTCTTGTCAATAAAGAATGTAATGTTAAAATCGCAGGCAGGGTGATGAATCTCCGTGATATCGAAGACTACGCCAAGCTCATAGAACTTGGCCGAGCCTATTATTCAAATGAATCTCCAATGCCTATATCAGATTTGGCTTCATTCAATCTGAACAGCACGTCTATGAATTCCGTTGGTCCGGAATATGACTCCGGATGGAAAACCTATGATAAAAGAAAAGTAAAACTAAAAGCAAGAAGAAGGTTTACATCGTATTCACCAAACCCTGCGATTAAAGGTAGTAAGAGCCTATTCCATTTGGAATTCTGTTTTAGAAAAAAAACATGGCTTGGATGGGTCAACTACAGCAGTACGTCAACCATTGTATTTAAAGTGAATATCCCAGGTCTTGGGTGGACAAAAGATTTAACATTTTCTAATAATGGATCATCCTCTCATGATTCGGAATTTGAGTATCCGATTAAAATATCATCGGATGCTAATAATACGTATTACACTTTTGGAGAAGCCCCATGTGTTGCCCAAATAACTTTCAGAGGTGTAAGTTCTCAGTTGAGTTATTCATGGGATATGCCCGGAAGTCATTGTGTAACTCCCCGTACATCTTCGCCAGCACTCATACTTCCTTCGTACTAATATCAAACCAACGATTCAATTTGTATTTAGTCAGATTCGTTACTTATGCTGTTATTCAATAGGTAATTGTTGATGCCAATAACAATAAGAAGCCATGTCGCAGTAGATTAATTTCTATGCGATATGGCTTCATTTTTATCTCTAAAACCCCACGGTTTGGATATGATGGCTTCCTGCAAAGGCACATCCTTACGCATCTTGTCGGTACGCTCCTCATACTGGTGTATGATTTCGGGGAGGCGTTCAAGGGCATTGACGAAGTTCATGCAGGCGGCATGGGTGTCCGACATGGCAATGAAGCCGTTGTTGAACTTGTATTTGTAGTTGCCTTCTACCACAAATCGGTTCTGAACGGACTCCTTGCCGTCAACAACTGAACGCACCGAGATAATACTAATGTGAAAATCATAGACATAGCTGACCGAAACTCTTTAATGTTAGCGAGATTGGGAATAATAGTATTTCAGCTTGCCTCCACAATTCATCAGTTTGCATCTGAAACAAATCCGGTCTATTCTACCTCAGAAGCAATGAGGGACTTCTATGTACGAGACAAATATCGATACAATTCATCTGATTTTAACATCCAATAGGGTGAAACAATACATTTCACATTGCCGTGACAGTCATAATCACCCTTTCGGGTGTATGCGATCCTAATACTGATGATTAATTTTGTCTTAAAATTCATTAACAGACCAGACTGTATAAAAGTGCGCGGGAACCGAAAAGCGATATGAGTAGGAAAATATTAATCAGATATAAAACTATATAAAACCAAGAATCGGACATAACTTATCAAGAAGATAGAACCAATCTATATTCTAATTAAAAACAAGTTAATCAATCCAGTAAAAGTAATGATATGAAACTAAAATTTTTGATTTCAGTGATGTGTGCAATTACGCTGATGAGCGGATGCACCGATGCTATGGAAGATGTTGTTTCTTCCTTAGATGTTGCCGAGTCTCAATGCCCTCTAAGCAGAGCAATCTCAGAAGACTCAATCTCGCAAGAAAATCCTGAAGAATGGATTATGACAGAAGACATGAAGAGAATGAAGGAGTTATACACTCAACTCCATTCCCAGCGCAAGAATGCTCCAATTCTTTCTGATGGTGACTACGATGATACATTCTGGAGCAATATGTATGCTATTCGAGAACTCCCGGCGACCATAAAGGTTAGAGCCAAGTCTCAAAGCGGTTCAACAAATGGATACATAAATCTTTACTGTGAGGGGAAAGGGAAAGAGGTAACGTTAAACAACTCAAATGACGCATTAAGGAATCGCTTTTATATAAAGATTCTTCCTGCATCCACCGGCATACCTTATCTGATATACTCTCAGGCTGCACAAACCCCTTTATCCGTAGGGTATTATACCAATAAGCCTGATGAGAAAATTCTGATGGCCTCAAAAGAAGAAAATGGCTCATTGATTAGTTGTGGATGGGATTTGCTTAGATCAAACTACTACAAGAACTAGTACGCAATACAAAGTCAAAGCTATCTTGGGCAATCTGATCCGAACAACTCATGGTCTATTTTCTATTATGTTCTCGAAGCCGTAAGCGGAAATAAAATTCGTTACTCACAAAGAGTTTCCAACAAAGCACAACAGGAATTCATAATAACTCCTGATAAACAGTTTGAAATTTACTCCTTGGAATATGATGTTAATTCCACAACAGTTTCCAAGTCAAACTTCACAAAAACAGTTACTGTTAAGAATACTTCTTCTCAACAGAAATCCATAAATGTTCCTTTCGATTTTTATGAAACTGAAAGTTCATATTTCAATAGAAATTCATGGAATGTAAATTTAAATTTTAGTAATTCAAACGAAAAATTCCAACGTCCTTCGGTTACAAGTGGAGGTGTGATTTCACCAGAGGAAGGGAGTCCTTATGATGCTATTTTTCTCAACACTAACACCCAGTACATAGACAGACATATTCAGTACAAGCATCCAATACGTTGCAACGCATCCTCAATAGCAAAAGTTACATTAACGTTTGTAAAATACAACGTGACTGTTAAATACACAGCAAAAGCAAGATATGACAATGGAAATGGAGACCGGAGAGAGTGTATCTTAAAGGGTACCTGGACTGGCTCTATTGTTGAAGATCCGGCAGAAATAACACCCGAAGATGAAATCACCTATACACCTATTGGCTCAGGTGGTGACATAATTCTCCGAGAACCGGCATTTGTAATACAACGCGATTCTTTAATTCGTATAAAACCATAAATATGAAACAACAAGCATTCATAATTACCATAATATTATCTGTTTTTATTATGGTTAGTTGCTCCAATGAGGATGACATTCCTTCACCGGTTGGAGTTGAAGAAAAAACTTCTGATATTATTCTACAGACAAGGAGTAATATCACACCTCACGTGAAACAGCTACCACTTAAAGCTGTTTCAAATAAGCCTGCTAAATCTTCAAGAAGTGATTCTAATGGAGAATTAATAGGAGATTCAGAATGTATGCTTGGCTATTCTTATACAATCGGCAATTCCATACTTGGTTCTAAAGAGAATGTAAAATTCGAGGTTCTTGATCTTGCAAAGATAAAGGCAAAATATTCTGGTTCGATTGTCAAGAAACCATTAAATAATTCTGACTCATACTCATTCACATATAACGGAATGTCCAGATATGAAGAAACCAGTCAGGTGTCAAAAACAGTTAAGACTGGATTTAGTTTGAATCTTGGTCTTTTCAAAATTGGACGAGAAAAGAAAATGACTGAACTATTCAAGTCAGCATCTTCATTTGGTTCTAATTGCGTTTATGGTGAATTGAATATAGAGGTCAAAGGTAGTCAATATGAATTACTGACAACTGCTGATAAAAGAAAAATATATGCCAGAGAATGTTTGAGTCCAACGTTTTTAACTGATTTATATCGAGGAACAATAGGCAATTTAATAGGCACATATGGGCCATTTGTCCTACGTAGTTATATAACCGGAGGAAAAGCAACTGCATTTTATGCGGGCAAATCCACTTCCGGATCGGATTCTCAATCAAAGGAAAGGGGTCTGACTAAAGATATTAATGCATCATTTTCATGGAAGACTGGCTCCAGCACCAATTCTGCTTCTGGAAGTCTTTCATTTGGGAAAAATACTGGCTCAGGCAGTTCCTCTCAATATGAGACCCAAGAAACTGAAATTTCTATCCAGACGTTTGGTGGCTCTCCGACAGCTCAAAAAGTAATAGCTCCTACAAAATTAGATAATCTTTCGGTTGATCTAACTTCATGGCTGAACTCGTTATCCAATCGGGATACCTATACCATAATTGATATAACGTCCGGTTTTAATGAGGAAGAATGTGGATTATATCCCATGTCTGATTTTGTATTGGAAAAAAATTTCAAATATCGTTTGGACGATACAACCAATGGATTTCTTGAATCATTAGAAGAAGTTCAGGATCCTATGTTTGAAATTGTAAAAGTATTGGTGAAAACCACTTCATCAGGAGAAAAGTTATATGAAGTAGCAGCTGTAATGACAACACGTCAAGGAGACAAAATTGTCTTGAGTGACGGAACTTATAAAACAGCCACCGATGCTGAACTACGGATGAATAATAATAATCAGACGATGATGAGTAAAGTTCAGGAAATATTTGCCAAGAAAAAAACTATATTTCAGGGGCTTAAATTTAGTACAAATTACAATACAACCTATAATCCGGACGTGAGAAAACCTCTATGTGTACGTATGGATGGTTTTAATGAGGATAAAATGTATCTATTCGAAGATACAAGTTCCAATATGCGTTATATATATGATCCAATTAACAAGATTGCACTTTCATATTTATATGATGAAGATTATGAGGACTACGTCTTGGATTACTATGGAATACGTGATTGGGTGGAGGGTCTAACAAAACGTAAAATTTCCATGATGATGCTACAAAACTATACTTTGATAGGTCTTTGACGTCAAATCGGGAGACAGAGAAATCTGTCTCCCATACAACTTAGTATTTATGCAAAAGATAGCAACTTTAATATTCTCAATAATCCTGTTAAGTATTATTACCGGATGTAATAAGGACTATTACGAAGAGAGTCTCGATTGGCTTCCAGAGTCAAGTAAGTTGATTTCTGATGGAATTAATGCTGGATATGAGCAATCTGGCTTTTCACTTGAATACACATCAACCCTGTCTGGCTCTCCACAAATTGTGTGTAGTGAAGATTGGATTAATGTTACTATAGAACAGAATGAGGATAAGGGCACATTACACATTGAACTTCTTGAAAACTCTGACATAAGTGAAAGAGAAGGGTCAGTCCAAATTATATTTTATGGAAGCCAATATCTTATTAATATCAAGCAGGATGGCAGCCCCAAAGTAATCTTTGAGAGCGATAAATATAATATATCTCCAGAAGGTGGTCGTATTGAAATTGAACTCAAAGCAAACGGTCTTCTTTCTACAGAAGTTTTTCCAAAAGATACTGACTGGATTAAGGTCATTAGCATTTCAAAAGAAACAGAAGCCGACCATAAGGTAATATTGGAAGTAAATAAAAACGATGGGTTGGGAAGAATCGCATCCATAGACTTTAGAATTAACGGAAATGTGGCAATTCAAAAATGCGGACCATGCATTATTCAGTCGCCTGCCAAATTTGATGAAAATGTAGCGGTTTCAACGAAAGTCCCGGGCACGCTTCAGATTCTGCTGGGGAATAGCGAATCAAATCTTCTAAACATAAGGCATATAATAATTAATGGTCCAATTAATGGTCTTGATCTTTATGTTTTGAAAAAACTACTTGGAAATAACTCTGAGGTCCGAAGAGCGCATCCATTGGAGATTGACATGAGTGATTGTAATATTGTTTCAGGGAATAAAAATCCTTATGAATATTATGGATGGTCTCCCGAGGGAGAATATGCTGATATTTTCTTTAATGGTGAAATTCCTTCCAATATTTTCACTGATGCACAAAATCTAAAAGACATATTGCTTCCGAAAAGCCTTAAAACAATTGGATATCGTGCTTTTGCCAATTGTATAAATCTTAAGAGGATTGTTATTCCCAATCTTGTAGAAGAAATTAATAGTATGGCTTTCTGGAATTGCAGTGGTCTGGAAAACATTGATATTGACAAAAGTTCTTGTTTGACAACTATCGGGAATCAGGCATTCACCACGAAATCTGTATTAAAAGATTTAACAATCCCCATTACAGTAACTAATATATCGAGTGAAGCATTCCTTGGTTGTTGCGCTTCTCGGCTTCATTTGTATTGGACAGAACCATTCGAGGTAAAACTTGTTCCTCAAACAGAAGGCTGTACACTTGTTGTTCCTAAGGGAACAATTGAGTTATACCGGGAAACCAAAAATTGGTGTAAATTTAAAACAATAATAGAGGACGACAATTAATTGATTGAGTCATTTAAGTTATCGGAATTTTTTATTGAGGATTTATCTCATACATAAGTTCTCTGTAAGGTAACAAATAGTAAAAAGCCATGTTGCTACAGATTTCAGTTTCTGGGCGACATGGCTTAATTTATTTATGATACTATAAACTGGACATACGATAGGATTGACGGGAGGATGCTAATTGATAACATTCACGAGGTTCAGCGACAAGGAAAGTTCCCTCCTCCTGTTTCTTTGAGGATTGGGAAGGTGTTACACTCACCGATTCTTGCAGGATAGTAGTTGGCTTGTTCTCAATACCATCTGCTTCTTCTGATTTAGGTGCAAGTTCGGCGGTAATTTTGCGGTCGAGGGCGGCAAGTTCGGATTTGAGTTGCTTCAGTTCATCCTCCTTGCCCCAACGCTTTGCGATTATGGCTTCAAGCAACGGAACATCTTTACGAAGTTTATCGGTTCGTTCCTCATGCTGTCGTATGATTTCGGGGAGACGCTCCAGAGCGTTGACAAAATTCATGCAGGCGGCTTTGGTGTCGCTCATGGCGATAAAACCGTTGTTGTATTTATACTTGTACTCGCCCTCAACGACAAAACGGTTCTGCACAGCCTCGATTCCGTCGGTTACGGTTTTCTCGGAGATAATGCTTATCGGGAAGCCATAAACCTCGCCGACACGGACATACTCGCCATGCGTGTTGGTACGCTGTGCCAGACCTTGCAGATGGATACCCATATTCTGAATATCGGTAAACCTGCAACCCTCAACGGTCAGGCCGGGCAACGGATTACCTTCATCATCCCGCTTGACGGCTGCCTGATATTTCTCCAAATCCGACCGCATCTTCCGTATTGCAATCTCATTCTTGCCGATGTCATCATTTATGGAGCGCAGCTTATATTCGCTGTCGGCCTTACCCTTGCCGTGCGCCTTACGCTCACTTTCAAGTGCGGCGATACGTTTTTCAAGTTTCGCCTTTTCAAGCAAGTCGGTATTCCCCGAAAGAATAGCCATGTACTCCGAGAAATTCATGCCTGTATTCTCGTCCATAGAGCCTTCATCAATGGTTCGAGGCCCCAACGCGCCACGTTTCAACTGCGATATGAAAGTCTGCTTGCAGTGCAGGAGGTTGAACTTGTAAGCGTCCAGCGACCTCTCCACGGCATAGATTATCACATCCACCTTGTTGTCGTTGTAGAGCTTCGCGACCTCATTGCCCTTGCGTATGGCACGACCCTCACGCTGCTCCAAATCGCTGGGACGCCACGGCGTGTCAAGCTCATGGACCGCGACAGCCCTGCGCTGGGCATTTACACCTGTTCCAAGCATGGATGTCGAACCGAACAATACTCTCACGGTGCCTTCATTCATAGCCTCTATGACGGATTTCCGTGATTTCTCGGTCTTACACTCCTGTATAAACCGGATTTCATGCGCCGGGATGCCGTAGTCCTCGACAAGTTTGCGCTTGATTTCACTATACACTGACCACTCGCCGGGCTTGTAGGTTCCCAAATCGCTGAAAACAAACTGTGTGCCTTTCTGCGCGTCGAACTTACGGTAATACTCGGCTATCATACGGGCACAATGCGAGGCTTTGTTGTTCGGGTGGTCCTCGTATGAGGAATCTATCATGCGCATATCGAGAGCCATCTTGCGGGCATAGTCCGTGGCGATGAGCATCTTTCCCTTTTTCTCACTCTCCGACAGCGCGTCGCGGCCTAACAGAGTGGCATCGCCGGTCTTGGCATACTCCATCAGCTTCTTAATAAATTCCTCCTGTTGCGGAGTAGGCGGTATGCTATGGAGTATCTCCCATTTTTCAGGACGGTCAACACCCACATCCTCCGCCGTGCGATAGTCGGTGATTTCATTATAAAACGCTGCCAGTTCCG
>JABLTO010226547.1_pt1 | contig 13304 bp, 7 predicted proteins | sample 7160091 | NCBI WGS metagenome assembly JABLTO01 (sample SAMN14651225, study PRJNA627086) | human gut metagenome | isolation source: feces | host: Homo sapiens
AATTATGAAAAAAAGAGGAAAGATTCTGGCGCTGGCTGCGATTGTAGTAGTTGGTGCTGTCGTTTTGTCCCGATGCGGTCATAAGAATACGGCGGCGGAATATGAGTCCCGTCCAACCGTAAAGGTAGAAAATCCGGTTCGTCAGGACATCAGCCTGTACACGGATCTGACCGGACTGGTAGAGCCGCAGTCCCGCGCGAGCGTCATGCCGAAGATGAGCGGCGAGGTGCTGGAGGTTTACTTCCAGGCGGGCGATACGGTCCAGGCAGGGCAGGTGCTGTGCAAGATCGATTCCGACGCGTTGACAGCGTTAAAGCTGCAGGTGGATGCGGCTTCCGTTGCCTTAAAGAATGCGGACAGCAATTTAAGCCGTACCCAGGCGCTCTTTGCAGATGGTTTTGTCTCCCAGGAGGCGATGGAGCAGGCACAAAACAGCGCACAGAGCGCGAAGATTTCCTATGAATCTGCGAAGAATCAATACGATCTGCAGGTGAAATACACAACCGTGACAGCGCCGATCGACGGTGTGATCGAGTCCCGGAGCGTCGAACCGCATGATCATGTATCTCCGGCAGGCGAGATCTGCACGATCTCCGGTGCCAGCCAGTTACAGGTTAAATTCGGTATCACCGAGAAGATCCACCAGACGATGGAGCTGGGTGACAGCGTGACGCTGGAGAAAAATGGTGTGGATTACACCGGTACAGTGACCGAGATCGGATCTATGGTCAACGAGAGCAGCGGTCTTTATGACGCGCGTGCGATGGTGCCGGATGCAGCAGGTCTTACGAATGGTTCCCGCGTAAAAATGACGGTTATCATGGACCGTGTCAGCCAGGTGCTGACCGTTCCGGTCGATGCAGTCAGCTACGACAACGGTGCCCCGTTTGTATACCTCTATGAGGACGGAAAAGCGGAGAAAACCGAGATCGAAGCAGGTATTTATGACGATGAAAATATGGAAGTAAAATCGGGTCTGACGAGCGACAGCCAGGTCATCGTAAGCTGGAGCAACGAGCTGGTGGATCAGGGAGAAGTCCTGTTGGCACAGGATAACGACGGCGCACAGACAGACGGAAACAATGAGACAGCAGCGGAGACGACAGAGGCAGGTGACAAAGAATGATTCGACTGACAAAACTCGCACTGCGGCGTCCGGTTACCATCATTCTCTGTCTGATCACCATCGCGTACTTCGGTCTTCAGTCCGTCATGGGCATGAAGCTGGAACTGACGCCAGAGATGGAGATGCCGATGTTAATCATCGCTACGGTGTATCCGGGAGCCAGCCCGGAGGACGTAACCGATCTGGTTACCAAGAAAGAAGAAGATGCGATCACATCATTGGACTCGGTAGATAAGGTACAGTCCATTTCCCGTGAAAATGTATCGATCGTCATTGTCCAGTATGAGTACGGCACCAACATGGATACCGCATACATTAACCTGAAAAAGGCGATAGACGGCATTCAGGGCGATCTGCCGGACGATGCCAATGACCCGAATATCATGGAGCTGGATATTAACTCGATGGCGACGGTTACGCTGGCAGTCAGCGGCGACGTCGATCAGAACCTTTATACATATGTAGATGACAAAATTGTTCCTGAGTTTGAGAAATTAAGCTCGGTCGGCGAGGTTTCGATTGCCGGCGGTCAGGAGAGCTACACCCGCGTGGAACTGATTCCGGAAAAACTGGCACAGTACCACCTGAATATGAATACGGTCGCACAGTTAGTCGGTGCCGCCGATTTCACGATCCCGGCGGGCGATGTCCGGGTTGGAAAACAGGATCTCGACGTCAGTGTCGGCAACGAATTTAAGAGCACGGAAAGTCTGAAAAATGTCGTGCTTCCGCTGGAAAACGGTGAGACGATCCATCTTTCTGATATCGCGAATGTCTATGAGGCGCTGGAGGATGCAAACTCGATCGGACGCTATAATGGCGAAGATGTTATCTCCCTGGGAATCAAGAAACAGCAGAGTTCCACCGCGATCGAGGTTTCCAACCAGGTAACCAAGAAGGTGCAGGAAATTGAACAGCAGTATCCGGGTCTTAAAATCACCGTGGTAGATGATGCCAGTGACACGCTGAAACGGTCTTTAAGCAGCGTAATCCAAACGCTGCTCCTGGCGATCATCCTGTCCATGATCATTCTGTTCTTATTCTATGGCGATCTGCGTGCGTCGGTCATCGTAGGTACGTCCATTCCGATCTCCGTTGTGTTGGCGATCATTTGTATGGCGGCGATGGGATTCTCAATGAACATTATTTCCCTGACGTCGCTCGTTCTCGGCGTTGGTATGATGGTTGATAACTCGATCAACGTCCTCGACGGATGTTTCCGGGCGAAGGAAAAACTGGATTTCTACGACGCGGCGCTGGAAGGTACGCGCACGATGATCGGCTCGATCACCGGCGGTACGCTGACAACCTGTGTTGTATTTATTCCGCTTCTGATGTTAAACGGTATGTCTGGACAGCTCTTTACACAGCTCGGCTACACGATCATCTTCTGTATGACGGCTTCCTTATTCTCGGCAGTCATCATCGTGCCGCTCTGCTATATGTTCTGGCATCCGGTGGAGAAGGATCATGCGCCGGCAGGACGCATCATCAAAGGCATCCAGGCCTGGTACCGCAAGCATATGCCGCATGTCATTAAGCGCTATGCGCTGGTATTTGGAACGACGGCGGTGCTGGTTGTTCTGGCCCTCCTCATGGCGTCCAGACTGAACCTGGAGCTGATGTCCTCGATCGATGAAGGTATTGTCACGATGACGATCAAGACGAAGCCGGGTTATTCGGTATCGGCAATCCGTGACACTGTGCTTGATTTGGAAAATATGGTAGAGGCAGACGAGGATGTGGATCATTACCTGATGACATATGGAAACAGTGGCGTCAGCATGACTTCCGGAAGTGATGTGACACTGAATGCCTACTTAAAAGATAAGAGAAAGCTTTCCACGGACGAGGTTATCGAGAAGTGGAGATATGCGACACAGAACTACGTTAATGCGACTATTACGCTGGAACAGGGCAGCAGCAGTATGAGCAGCAGCATGAGCAGCGGTGATTCGATTGAGGTGGATCTGCAGAGTACCGATTATGATACATTAAAGAAGTCAGCGGATGATCTGGTAACGGAGCTTCGCAAGCGCGAGGATGTTATGCAGGTACATTCTTCTGTTGAGAATGCGGCGCCGGTTATCAAGGTAAAAGTGGATCCGGTCAAGGCGGAGGCAGAGGGACTGACCCCGGCAAGCATCGGTTCGGTTGTATACAGCAATTTAAGCGGTGTGAAAGAGGCGACGATCTCCGTCAACGGCGAGGATCAGGATGTGAAAGTAGAATTTGCGCCGGATCGCTACGATTCCATCGCGAAACTGCAGGGCATGATGATCACGACGGCGGCGGGCAATACGCTTCCGCTGGAGGATCTGGCAGAGATTTACTACCAGGACAGCCCACAGGAGATTTCACGAAAAGAGAAACAGTACCAGGTATCGATCACGATGCAGGCACAGGCAGATTATAAGAAGACGGCTGAAAAAGATGTCAAGAGCTTCGTGCAGAACTGGGAGTTCCCGTACGGTGTTGAGATGGCGACCAACAGCCTGGATGAGTCGATGGGTGAGGAGCTTTCCGCGCTGGGAATGGCGCTTGTCACAGCGATCTTTCTGATTTTCATTGTCATGGCGATTCAGTTTGAGTCTCCGAAGTTCTCCCTGATGGTTATGGCAACGATACCGTTCAGTTTGATCGGTTCCTTTGGATTCCTGTTCCTGGCGGACTGCCCGATCAGTATGACCTCCATGCTTGGTTTCCTGATGCTGGTCGGTACGGTTGTAAACAACGGTATTTTGTACGTGGATACGGTCAACCAGCTGCGGGTGGAGATGCCGTTAGACGAGGCGCTGGTAGAGGCAGGTGCGATCCGTGTACGCCCAATCTGCATGACGACACTGACGACCATCATTGCGATGATCCCGAACTGTCTGGCATTTGGTAAGGCGGGCAAGATGATGCAGGGCTTAGCGCTTGTAAACGTCGGCGGTCTGGTTGCGGCGACGATCCTGACGCTGGTACTGCTTCCATCCTTCTACCGGGTGGTTTATAACATGGGAAAAGGCAAAGAAGATGAGTATGATAAGCTGGACTGCGACTAAGGAAAAGCAGGTTAAGCAGTGAATCTGTCAGGCGGCGGACCCGGGGCGGGGAAGCTGCCTGTACTGATAGAAAAAGGGGGAGAAGAAGATGCCGTCGGAACGATTTAAGCGGCTGCCGGAGGAAAAACAGAAGAAAATCCGGGACGCGTGTATGGCTGAATATACGCGGACAACGATAGAAAAAGCATCGCTCAACCGTATGATAGAAGATGCCGGGATCTCCCGGGGCAGTTTTTATACGTATTTTGACAGTAAATGGGATGTTTTAGGATATCTGTGTGAGAGTTTTATCAATGAATTTTATGAGTGCGGCGTGCGCTGCCTTGAAGAGGCGCAGGGGGACATCTGGGAGATGTTAGGGCAGTTTTTAAACGGTTCGCTTGCCCTGTGCCGCGATGAGAGACGCGCCGATTTCATCCGCAACATCATGGAGTGCAGCAGCCGTGAGGCGCTGACCTTTGATATATTCAGCTCCGATCCGGACAGTCCACGCGCCGTGCGTGGACGGAAGCTGGAACGTGCCGCCTATGAGTCGTGCGTGGGAAAATCCTTGCGGAAGCTGGGCTGGGAGGAATATATGAGTTTTTTCCGCATGGCGATGATGGCGATCGCGATGGAGATCAAGAGCTTTCACGACGGAGTCCCGGAAAACCGTATCCGGGAACGGTTTGCCCTGACACTCGGCATCCTGAAACGGGGCGCTGGGATAGAATCGGGAGCGGGCGCGCAGAGCGCCGAAAGGAAATGAAGATGAGTAAGATGAAGAAAAACAGGAAAAAACTGTTTGCCATTCTTTTACAGGCGGCGTTAGTCAGCACGGCTATGACGATGCCGGCATATGCGGCTAAAATGCCGGGGATCGGCTCAGATGCGCTGATCGGCGACGATGCGACCGGTCCGGTGCTGACGGGCGGCAATACCGAGGTGGAGGAGGAAACTTCCCCGTACACCAAAGAACAGCTAGAGGATGGGACGCTGGAGTATGGCGAGATCGCATGGCGGATCGAGGGCTACAACAGCACGTATTTAAACCTGCGTTCCCAGCTCTACAGCCAGACGACCAGCCAGTCGGCGGGAACTGCCCTGGCGGCAGAGGCGAGCGCCCTCATGGAAGATGCGATGGACCTGAAGTCCGACGATATGGATGCGGAGACGAGAGAGCTGTTTGAGGGCTACAAGGCGGCAGCGAGAGAGCTGCGCAAACAGGGGGCAAAGCTTACGAACAAGGAGCTTTCCGGCACCTATGCCCGGACCCTGCGTCAGACAAAGAATAAGTTAGTCAAGGCGGTGCAGAACTTGCTCATCCAGTATGAGGAACTGCTCCCGCAGGTGGAAACAGCGAAAAAGAATGTGGAAATGTGCCAGGTAAATGCGGATGCCGCACAGAAGATGCAGGCGCTCGGCCGTGCTTCCGCGCAGGAGGTCCTGACGGCGCAGAAGGCGCTGCAGCAGGCCAATTCCAGCGCCCAGCAGGCAGAGAATGGGGCACTGCAGCTCAAGCAGAATATTTTGATGCTGCTTGGATTTGACGCGGATGCGCCGGTGACATTTGCGGATGTGCCGGTTCCGGATGCCACCCGCCTTGCGACGATGGATCTGGCAGCCGATACACAGGCGGCAGTCAGCGCAAATTATGATTTGATGTCTGTGCGTGCTGCGAAAGCGGAAAGGTCTTCCAACCGCACAGTCAAGAAGCGAAACGTCGCCTATACCGAGGATTCGGTAACGATCACGGTTCAGAACCTCTATGCGGCGGTGGTATCAAAGAAACAGGCGTATGACAGTGCGACGGCTGGATATCAGGCGGCAGCGCAGAGCTACGAGGCGGCAAAGCGTCAGAACGCACTGGGAATGCTCTCAAGAGCCAATTATTTGGGGCTTGAGTGCTCCTGGCTCAGCAGCGTGGCGTCGTATAAGAGCGCGGAACTGGAATATACCAAAGCGGTGGAAAACTACGAGTGGGCTGTGAAAGGTCTGATTGTGACGAATTAATCCGTCAGGAATGGCAGTTTACTTAAGGTGTGAACAGGTTGCTATTCACGGGTAGGCACTTTTGGAACAGAAAGTGCCGTAGGATAACATGGTGGTAACAGAAAGGAAGTAGGAACCGGAAATGAAACATAGAAGAAGGAAAACGGCGCTTCTGACCGCAGCGGCAGCAGCTGTTCTGGCATTGCAGGGACCATTTGCGGCGCTGGCAGCCAGCCCGCAGTTCGCTTATGACGCAGATACATGGGCGAAGCTTCAGGACAATGTGATGGAATACAGCGAACTGCCGTATCTGGTACAGGAGTACAACCCGACGTATCTAAACAACCAGACGACCTATCAGGCAGGGCGCGATACGAAGAATGCGAAGGAAGTGCAGGATAAGCAGTACAATCAGGCGAATGATCTGTACGACAGCGCGGATAACCTGCGGGATCAGGCGGATCAGATTGAGGATTTTCTGGCGGTGCCGGGCATGGCGAGTGCTTACGCAAGCCTGATGTCAGCGTCCGTCATGGTGGAGCAGAATGCGTTAAAAACCCAGCAGTCTGCCGATGCTTCTTACCGCGACAGCGAGATGGACCGTCTGGACTATATCAACAGCCAGGATGCGGTTGTCGCGCAGGTGCAGTCGGCGTTTGCTGCTTATAATCAGGTCAAAAAGACAATTCCGTTGATGGAGAAATCAGTGGAATTGCAGGAACTTTCCATGCAGCTGACCCAGAAGCGCCAGCAGCTAGGTCAGGCGACCCAGATTGATGTGTTAAATGCACAGAAGTCGCTGCAGTCGCTCCAGTCCACGCTGACCCAGACAAAAGCGGGACTTCAGGCCCAGCATCAGCAGCTCTGCGTCCAGACCGGATGGTCCTATGACGCGGAACCGGATATCCAGGATCTGCCGCAGGCGGATCTCACCCGGATCGCGGCGATGAACCTGGCGGCGGACACGCAGACGGCACTCGAGCAGAACCTGTCCTTACAGTCCAACAAGCGCGGTTATGCCAATATGGCAGAAGGTTCAGCCGATAAGAAAAACATGGACCGCACCATCAAGAACCAGGAACAGACGATCCGCTCCGGTATGCAGACACTCTACAACGACATCATGCAGAAGCAGACAGCCCTGCAGCTTGCCGATGCGTCCCTGGCAGCAGAGACGCAGACGATGAATGCGATGCAGAAGAAGCTGGAGCTTGGCATGGCGACCCAGCTGGAGTACAAGAGCGAGGAAGTTTCCTTCCTGGAGAAACAGATCGACAAAGAGACAGCTAACATGAACCTGCAGCAGGCGATCGAGACGTATGAGTGGGCGCTGAAAGGTTACATGAAGTAGGGACAGAAGTTAAGTCTCTGGCACTTCCTCTGCGCGGGGGTTAACGTGGCGCTGGAGGAGCTGTGTATATCGAAAATGATATAATAAAATATTTATAAAACAAGAGGCAAAAAGCGGCGTTTTCTTTCGAATCGCCGCTTTTTTTGGGGAAAAAATAGGTGCATATTGTATGGATTTAACAAAAAATAGCCACAAACTACAGAATACTACCGATTCGGACTGGAAAATACTGGGTTAATAAAAAAATACTTTTGACAATTAACGCAGCATATGAGAGAATAAAAAAGATACTTTCAGTAAGGAGAGAAAATAAGATATGAACAAATCACAACAAAACAAAATCAAGTGGTATATGCTTTCCTTTATGTGTTTCTCCACCCTCTGGGGATTTGGAAACGTTTTAAATGGTTTCGTATACTTCAATGGAACACAGGTTATCTTCTCCTGGATTCTGATGTTCGCACTGTACTTTGTACCGTACGCACTGATGGTCGGAGAGCTTGGTTCCGCATTTAAGAATTCGGGCGGCGGTGTCAGCTCCTGGATTCATGAGACAACCGGCGCGAAGGCTGCATACTACGCAGGTTGGACCTACTGGGCTTGCCATGTCACCTACATCGCATCGAAGGGATCCGGCGGTCTGAAAGCGCTGAGTTGGATGATTTTCCAGAACGCAGAGAAGTATGCGTCCTTTAACACGAAAGCGGTTCAGTTAGTTACCTTTGCGGTACTGCTGTTCTTCTGCTGGGTTGCAAGCCGCGGCTTAAACCCGTTAAAGAAACTGGCTACCCTGGCGGGAACCAGTATGTTTGTCATGAGTATCCTGTACATTCTGCTGATGTTTGCTGCACCGGTCATCAATCCGAACGGTGGTTACCTGTCGGTGGATTTCAGCTTGAAAAACCTGATTCCGCATTTTGATTGGAAGTATTTCAGCAGCTTGTCCATCCTTGTATTTGCAGTCGGCGGCTGTGAGAAGATCTCCCCATATGTAAACAAGGTAGAGGATCCGTCCAAGGGATTCCCGAAGAGTATGATTTTTGCAGCGATCATGGTAATCGTCTGCGCGATCTTCGGTACAATCGCGATGGGTATGATGTTCGATGTATCCTTGGTTGAGGCTAATTTTGACTCTTACAATGCGAATGGACAGTACTGGGCATTCCAGAAACTGGGTGAGTATTACGGCGTTGGAAACCTGATTATGATCATTTATGCAGCCTGCAACGCGATCGGCCAGTTCTCGACGCTGGTAGTCAGCATCGATGCACCGCTTCGTATGCTGCTTGACAACGAGGATGCGCGTCAGTTCATCCCGACCAAGCTCTTAAAGAAAAACAAATTTGGCGCTTACGTCAATGGTATCTGGATGGTAGTCATCCTGTCCGGTTCCATCATTCTGGCTCAGGTTCTGGTTCCGAATGCGGATACGGTTCTGCGCCAGCTGACACAGCTTAATTCGGTTACCATGCCGATGCGTTATCTGTGGGTATTCTTTGCGTACTTCATGCTTCGCAAACATTCAGATAAGTTTGAGCGCGAGTATCGTTTTGTGAAGAACAACGGAGTGGCACTGGGCTTTGGCGCATGGTGCTTTATCCTGACCGCAGCCTGCTGCTTATTAGGTATGTACAAACAGGGTGATCTGTACACAACCATGCTGAATGTCATCACACCAGTCGTTCTGGTAGCACTGGGACTGATTTTACCGGCGATTAAGAAGAGAGAAGGGAAGTCTGCATGATGAATGCTGCGAAGGAATTATTGACTTTTATTGAGAACAGCCCGAGTATGTTTCATTCGATTGAGACGATCAAGGGAATGCTGGATGAGGCAGGTTTTACCTATCTGCCGGAGAGAACTTGCTGGGACGTGAAGCAGGGTGGAACGTATTACACGATCCGCAACCATTCCAGTATCATTGCGTTCCGCGTCGGAAAGGAACTGGGCGATTACCATTTCCAGATGTGCGCCTCCCACAGTGATTCACCGACTTACAAGATCAAGAATGTACCGGAGTTAAATGGTCCGGGCGAGTATCTGCGTCTCGATGTAGAAGCATACGGCGGCATGATCGACAGCACATGGTTTGACCGCCCTCTGACTGTCGCAGGCCGTGTGCTGGTAAAGGACGGTCAGGGCGTGAGCGCGAGACTTCTGTACATCGATAAAGATCTGTTCATCATTCCGAACGTAGCGATTCATTTCAACCGTGAGGTGAACAATGGATACAAATACAACCGTCAGGTTGATTTATGCCCGCTGTTCTCCGCTGGTGAGCTGAAAAAAGGCGCGTTTGACGCGATGATTGCGAAAGAGCTTGGTGTGGCAGCGGAGGATATTTTAGGAAAGGATCTCTTCCTTGTAAACCGCCAGCCGGGTACGATCTGGGGGTATGCGGACGAGTTCATTTCCAGTCCGAAACTGGACGACTTACAGTGCGCTTACGTTTCCCTGAAAGCATTCCTGGAGGCGAAGAATGAGCGCGATGTCAGCGTATACTGCTGCTTCGACAATGAGGAAGTTGGTTCCAATACGAAGCAGGGAGCGATGTCCACCTTCTTACAGGATGTCCTGCACCGCATCAACGGCGCACTTGGCAAGACACCGGAGGACTATTATCAGGCAGTTGCCGGTTCTTTCCTCGTAAGCTGCGACAACGCACACGCCGTTCACCCGAACCACGGGGAGAAGACGGATGCAGTCAATTGCTCCTGGATGAACAAAGGTATCGTCATCAAGGAGAGCGCGAACCAGAAATACACCACGGACGCATTCAGCCGTGCGGTATTTACGAATGTCTGCAATGAGGCAGGTGTTCCGGTTCAGGTGTTTGCAAACCGCAGTGATATTTTAGGCGGTTCCACCCTTGGAAACCTTTCCAACACGCAGGTCAGCGTCCATGCCGTCGATATCGGTCTGCCGCAGCTTGCGATGCATTCCTGCTACGAAACGGCAGGTGTGAAGGACGTTGAGTACGCAATCCGCGCACTGACGAAATTCTACCAGACCGCTCTTCAGATTGAAGGGGCAGAACGGGTTTGCTTTGAGTAAATATAGTTAAAAGAGCAGCCGCTCCGCGAACGATGAAATGAATCGCGGGGCGGCTGTTTTGATAGATTGAAAAAAGCTTTTTAAGAAAATTACCTCCGCAGCAGCTCCGGCGCCATCTCCTGAAACAGCTTCGCGAGCGCCATCGCCGCCCGCGAGCGGTATTTTCCGGCGGGCCAGGCGAGCGCCAGATCGAGGAAAATACCATCTTTCCCGATCCGCAGATAGCGGAACTCATCCCGCATGATGCGGCAGGAACGGTAGGTAAACGCGAGTCCGACCCCCTCCCGCGCCATCGCCGCAGCAAAGGAGGCGGAGAGGTAGGTGTCGAGTCCCAGAGGTTCCACACCCGCCTCGCGCAAGGATCGGCGGGCAGTCCGTCCGAGGACGGTGCTGGGCGGGCCCAGAATATATTCAAATGGTGCGGTGTCCTTTAGGTCGATCCACATCTGTTCCGGATCCGATTCGCATGGCTTCGCAAACCTCATGACCGGGTGATCGGCGGTAGTGGCGATCATGATCTCATCCCGCATCAGGGAATCCACACCGTGTTTGATTCGAACCGGCGGCGCGGCGATCAGCGCCAGATCTAAAAGTCCCTCTAAAATCTTATTTTCCAGATCAATGCTGTCCATCTCACAGATCTCCACATGAACCCGTGGATACAGGGCATGGAATTTTTTCAGAACCGGCGGCAGCAGGTACGTCCCCCGGTAGGTGCTGATGCCGAAGATGACGGTGCCGCCCTTTAAATTTTCAATATCCGAAGCCTCACTGCGCGCCTCCTGGTACTGCTGTAAAATCTGTCTGGCATGGAAAATAAACGCCTCCCCGGCAGAGGTTGGACGGACTCCGCGGGCTGTGCGGACGAAAATCGGCGTTCCCAGATCCTGTTCAAATAGGCGGACTGCCTGACTTAAGCTTGACTGCGCCATAAACAATTTTTCGGCCGCGCGGGAGATGCTCCCCTCGTTAGCGACGGTTACGATATAGTCTAGTTCTTTTAAATCCATGAGAATCCCCCTCACGAGATATCGGAATTTTCGATATCTGGTATAATAAATCTTGCCTTTCTCCTATAACAAAAATAGTATAAGATAAAAACAAGCAAAAATCAATGGCAGAGACTGAAGCAGCGGCTGGAAAATCGAATAGGAATCCGGCGAGGGAACGCAGCTTTGAAAAAGCCTCTGTGGACGATTACAAATAGGAGGAATAAGCAAGATGAAGCAGGATTTAATGAAGGGCATTATAGATATGCACGTTCACACGAATCCCGATCTGCGTCTGCGGGCGTATGATGATTTCGAACTGATGGAGGCAGCTATCCGGGTTGGGGCACGCGCTATCGTCATCAAGACGCATCAGGGAACCACGATGGATCGGGCCTATCTGTGCAACCGCCACAACGAGATTGTACACGGGAAAACGAACAATTTTACGATGTTTGGCAGCATTACCTTAAACAAGGTAGTCGGCGGCATCAATCCGAAGGCAGTCGATGTGGCGCTTCGTCTGGGTGCTAAGGTAGTATGGCTTCCGACCCAGTCGGCAAAAAACCATATGCAGAAGATGAATCAGGATCTGAGCCAGTGTGTGGAAGTAGTGAAAGATGGTAAAATTGTACCGGAGCTGCGTTCAGTGTTGGAGCTGATTCGTGACCACAACGCTGTACTGGGAACCGCACATATTGCACCGGAGGAGATTTTCACTGTTGTGGAAGCTGCCCGGGATATGGGAGTAAAAAACATCGTTGTAACGCATCCGGAATGGTGGATTGTAGGCATGAGCCATGAGGATCAGCTTCGTCTGGTAAAGGATTATGACGTTATATTAGAGCGCTGCTATGCACAGAACATGGGTGGCGGAAAGTACAAGAGCAATCTGGCAGATAACCTGGAGCTTATCAAAGAAGTTGGCTATAAAAATGTCATGGTTGATACCGATGGTGGCCAGACAGAAAACCCGCATTGGGAGCTGGCACTGGCGGAATATATGCAGTATCTGGTAGATCATGGAATTTCGGAGGAGCAGGTGTACCATATGACACACACTATTCCGGCAAAACTGTTGGGCATCGAAGAATAGGGGGACGCATCATATGTTAAGTGCAGTTTTGGTGGCATCCATTGCGGTTGCCGTTATATTGGGATATAAAACGAAAATCAATACGGGATTTTTCTGTATTGCCTTTGCATACTTGATTGGTTGTTTTGGCATGGGATTAAAAACAAAAGAGCTGATTGGCTTCTGGCCGGTCAGCACCATGTTTGTCATCCTGTCAGTATCACTGTTTTATAACTTTGCAGCTGTGAATGGAACACTTGAAAAAATGTCGGCCAGTCTTCTCTATATGTGTCGTAAATTTCCGGGTATGCTTCCCTTTGCGTTATTTTTTGTAGCAGTTGTGCTTTCTGTTATGGGCGCTGCATACTTTACCGTTCTGGCATTCCTGGCACCGATTACCATCCTTATCTGTGAGGAAGCAAAGATGGACAAGCTGACCGGTGCGGTGGCGATCAACTGCGGTGCACTGGCAGGCGGAAACTTCCCCACGGCTTCGCTGGGCGTCGTATTCCGCGGTCTGATTGATACCGCTTATGAAGCTGAACCGGCCATTGAAGCAACGAATTCCTTTGTAGATGAAATGAAAATTTTCGCCTTTGCAATTGTATTTTCCCTGATTCTGATTGCGATTTTCCGCTTTGGCTTCAAGAGTAACCGCGGTATCGGAAAGGGCGTAACCTTTAACCGTCCG
>JABLTO010134630.1_pt1 | contig 13302 bp, 9 predicted proteins | sample 7160091 | NCBI WGS metagenome assembly JABLTO01 (sample SAMN14651225, study PRJNA627086) | human gut metagenome | isolation source: feces | host: Homo sapiens
GCTCGTGAATACATCCAGTATTCACTCCGCTTTTTGTTTCATCTGACGAAAAATTTGACGACGCATCTGTCGCACAATCTTTGTGCGGTATTGCCCCAAGCAAAAATTTCACGCATAACTGCACCAAAACTGCACATACTCCGGAAAAAGGAGGGCTTCTCATGAAAATCAGTCGTGAACTCTATCAAACCATGCAAAATCAGACCGCCCCGAAATCCAAGTCGTGGAAAAACATTCCTCTTGCATTTCTGACAGGCGGTCTGATCTGTACGATCGGCGAAGCCGGTATCCATATTCTGACGGAATTCTGCGGCGTGGAGCAGAAAACAGCTGCCGCGTGGATCTCTATCGGGCTGGTGGCAGTCAGTGCAGTCTGCACTGGTCTGGGCTGGTACGCCAAGCTGGGCAAACACGCCGGAGCCGGCACGCTGGTGCCCATTACCGGCTTTGCAAACGGTGTGGTTTCCTCTGCCATTGAGGCACGCACAGAGGGCTGGGTCCTCGGCATTGGCACCCGCATTTTTGCCATTGCGGGGCCGGTCATTCTCTACGGCACTTCCGCTTCCATGGTATACGGGCTGATCTATTATTTCTGGACGCTGTTCAGATAGATCATGTTGATCTCCGGCGGGTTGAACAGCCGCGGCTTGCCGATGCCGCCGGATACATACAGCTTTGTGCCGCCTTTCTCGTACAGCCCCTTGTCATATTTCGGGAAAAATCTTCGCTCCGGCGACAGCACGCCGCCTACAAAGGGCAGCCGCACCATGCCGCCGTGGACGTGTCCGGACAACACCACATCTGCACCCCAGCCGGCGTAGCTGTCCAGCAGCAGGGGATTATGTGCCAGCAGCACCGTGCAGCCCTGCCGTGTGCCCAGAGCCTGTGTCAGGTCGTCCGCCGTATAGGGCTGCAAGTGCCGGAATCCGCGGTTGTCGTCCCGATAGATCCCATACGCCAGTTCGGCTCCCGCCAGATACAGCGGGGAACAGCCGGACTTTTCCAGCGGAACCGTTTCATTTCGCAGCGGGTGACAGCCTGCCTGCTCCGCCATTGCCCAGAACTCTTGCTGCACCTCCGGCGGCAAGTCCAGTTCGTGATTTCCCGTGCAGAGATAGGTGGGGCTTATTTTCGAAAGTGCCTGCAAAAATGACGAGATTTCGTGAAAGTCCCGCATATCCCGCGAGATTATGTCACCGGTGAGGACGATCACGTCCGGCTGCAATTGCTGTGCCTGCCGAATGATGCGGCAGTTGCCCCTGCCCATTTGCCGGTGGTGCAGGTCGGTGATTTGCAGCAGGGAAACGCCGTCCCAGCCGGCAGGGAGATGTTCCAGCGAGAGCGTTTGTTTCCGCACCCGCAGAACATGCTGCTCAATGCAGAACCAGATGCCCAGCAGAATCAGCAGCAGGAAAAAAATCCAGAATATCATGACACACCTCTTTTAAGTGGTTTGTTTCACGTGAAACATGCGGCGGACTGACCTGCTGCCGCATACAACAACAGCGGCAGAAATTCCGCCGCTGCTGGTTTCTTTATTGTTGGTTGTCTGTCGGTTGTCGTATATCACCGATCATTCCGCAGATTCGTCTGTAGAACTGTCTGTGATGCCCTCTGACGGGGTTTCTGCCTCTCGTGCAGGAATAGCCTCGTCTGTTACAACAGGCTGTTCAGAGCCGTCCTGAAGGCTCTCTGCATCGTCCTCGTCCTGTGCCGCTTCGGTACGGGTAAAGGCAACTACCTTTTGTCCCTCGTTGACACGCATGACACGCACACCCTTGGCAACACGTCCCATGGCACGAATCTCGCTGCATGCCACACGAATGATAACGCCGTCACTGGAGATGAACATCAGGTCGTCGCTTTCGTCTACGACCTTAATGCCGCAGACTGCACCGTGTTCCTCGTCCACCTTGTAGTTGGTAAGTCCCAAACCGCCGCGGGACTGCATACGGTATTCTGACAGGGCGGTCTTTTTGCCGAAGCCGTTTTCCGTCACAGTCAGCAGGGAAGCACCCTCGCGCTCTCTTGCCATAGATACCACGGCATCGCCCTTTCGCAGGGTGATCGCCTTGACACCGTGTGCCGAACGGGACATAGGACGGACATCGCTTTCGTCAATGCGAATTGCCATACCGTTGCGGGTGGCAACAAACAGCCGGTTGGAGCCGTTGGTCAGACGCACTGCGGCGATCTCGTCGCCCTCGTCCAGACCAATGGCGATCAAGCCGTTCTTCCGCACGTTCTTATAGTCAGACAGTGCTGTCCGCTTGATCTTACCATTGCGGGTAATCATGACCACATATTTGCCCTCGTTGAAGTCCGGCGTAGTGAGTACTGCGGCGATCTTTTCTCCGGCGTTCAGGGGCAGCAGGTTCACGATATTGGTGCCGCGGGCATTCTTGGAACCCTCCGGCAGTTCGTAGCACTTCAGCTTGTACATAGTTCCCAGATTGCTGATGAACAGGATATGGGAGTGAGAAGAACTAATCATCAGTTCGCTGACGAAGTCCTCCTCCCGCTGTTTCATGCCGGTGACACCGCGGCCGCCACGCCGCTGGCTCTTATACACATCGGCAGGGATTCGCTTGATATAGCCGTTCTCGGTATAGGTGACTACGCAGTCCTCCACCGGAATCAGATCCTCGATGTCCACTTCGCCCTCGACTGTTTCGATCTGTGTGCGGCGGGCATCGCCGAACTTCCGGCGAATCTCGTTGAGGTCGTCCATGATGATCTGGTATACCCGTTCCCGATTTGCCAGAATGTCCAGCAGGTCGGTGATCTTCTGGATCAGGGCATACAGTTCGTCGGTGACTTTCTGCCGTTCCATGCCGGTCAGCTGTCCCAGACGCATCTGTACGATTGCCTCTGCCTGCTCCTCGGTCAGCCCCTGCTTGTGTTCCAGCTGGTAGCCCTCCATGTCGTATTGTGCACGGTCGAGGAGAGCCGACATATCCACGTCCTTGAAACGCTCGATCAGGCGAGCCTTACCTTCCGGAACGGTCTTGCTGTCCCGCAGAATGGCAATGACTTCGTCGATATAGTCGATCGCCAGCAGGAAACCCTGAAGGATATGGGCACGCTTCTTTGCCTTTTCCAGATCGAACTTGGAACGGTTGGTGATGACTTCCACCTGAAATTTCAGGTATTCTTCCAGCACCTGCTTCAGGCTCAAAGTCTTGGGCTCACCGCCCACCAACGCCAGCATATTGACGCTGACGGTATCCTGCAACTGGGTATAGGTGAACAGCTTGTTCAGCACGATCTGCTCATTGGCATCTTTTTTCAGTTCGATAACGATCCGCATGCCCTCACGGCTGGATTCGTCCTGAATGTGGGAAATGCCCTCGATCCGCTTATCCTTTGCCAGATCGGCAATGGACTTCACCAGACGGGCCTTGTTCACCATGTACGGAATTTCCGTCACGATGATCGCCTGCCGTCCGCGAACCTTTTCGAAATGGGTCTGTCCGCGGAGCGTCAGCTTGCCCTTACCGGTGGCATACGCCGCACGGATACCGCTTTTGCCCATGAGAATGCCGCCGGTGGGGAAGTCCGGTCCCTGCACACAGGTCATCAGTTCGTCCATGGTGCAGTCCGGTTTTTCCATCAGCATGTGAATGCCGTCAATGACCTCGCCCAGATTATGGGGCGGGATATTGGTCGCCATGCCGACTGCGATACCCACAGAACCGTTTACCAGAATGTTCGGGAAACGGGAGGGGAGCACTTCCGGTTCTTTCAGGCGGTCGTCATAGTTGGGGACAAAGGGCACCGTTTCCTTGTGAATGTCTGTCAGCATTTCCAAGGCAATCTTGGACATTCTGGCTTCGGTATAACGGTAAGCAGCAGGCGGGTCGCCGTCTACGGAACCGAAGTTACCCTGACCGTCTACCAGCATATACCGCATTGAGAAACTCTGTGCCAGACGTACCAGTGCATCATAGACCGACGCATCACCGTGGGGGTGATAGCTACCCAGCACGGCACCGACGGTATCCGCACACTTGTGGTACGCCTTATCCGGTGTCAGTCCCTTTTCGAACATGGTGTAGAGGATACGCCGGTGTACCGGTTTCAGACCGTCCCGCACGTCCGGCAGGGCACGGGCAACGATGACCGACATGGCGTATTGCAGGAACGAGTCCTGCATCTCCCGACCAATTTCGATGGGGGTAATTTTTTGTTTTCCGTTGGTAAAGAAATTTTCTTTTTCCATTGAAGTGTTATTATCCATCATTCTATATTCCTATCACGGCGGCAAAACCGCCTTTTCCCTTTTTCGGGGTGTTTTGTCGTATGGGTTTGTGTTTCACGTGAAACATAAGACAATGCTGCATGATTTGGCTCCCTTGAAAAGGGAGCTGGCAGTGCGAAGCACTGACTGAGGGATTGCTTTGCAGTAATGGTTCAGGGACAAGCTGTGCTGTATCTGCTGACATGTCACCGGAAGCAGTCCATGTTTCACGTGAAACAGTCACGCTTCCTCTGCTGACTGCTCCGGCAGTGCTTCGGCGGACTGCTCCAGTGCTGATTTCGGCAGCACGTAGAACATCTTCTTGCCGTCGCAGACCAGATAGAATTCCTCGAACTCCTGCACATAGGCAGTCGCCAGGGGGATTCGGGATTCGGGGATCTGCTCGGTTTCGTCCTCGCCCTGCCGGATCCGGATCCGCAGCACCTTGCCGTCATTGCAGGCGGTGAACTGTTCGAATTCCAGTTCCTGCACCGCGTCCAGCACCATGCGACGCTGTTTCCGCGGGTTGTACCACAGCATAAAGATCGCCGCAAGGCAGATCATCATGAGAAAGTATGCCGTCTTATTGCTGGGGTCTGCCACTGCCGACACCACGAACGACACCAGCAGAATGAAAAACAGTGCCATCATCACATAGTTGCGTTTCATGACAAACTTTTTCTGAAATGCCGCGAAGCCGTCCCGATAATACTCCCGCTTGATGTGATACGGGGCAGTGGTGTCGAATACCGGCAGCGTTGTTGTGTTTTCCATGGTATTTCCTCTTTATACGTCCAGATTCTGCACATAGCGTGCATTCTTCTCGATAAACTCCTTACGGGGAGCAACCTTATCGCCCATGAGGATCGTGAAAATTTCGTCCGCCTTTTCTGCGTCCTCCATGTCCACGCGGATCATGGAACGGGTTTCCGGATTCATGGTGGTTTCCCACAGCTGTTCGGAACTCATTTCACCCAGACCTTTGTACCGCTGTACGCCGACCTTGGCAGTGCTGCCGTCGGCATCGGCGAATTCCGCAATGTACTTGTCCCGTTCGGCTTCGTCGAATGCGTACTTGTACTTCTTGCCCTTGAACACCTTGAACAGCGGCGGCTGTGCCAGATAGATGTTGCCGTTGGTAATCAGCGGCCGCATGAACCGGAAGAAGAACGTCAGCAGCAGGGTGCGGATATGCGAACCGTCTACATCGGCATCTGCCATGATGATGACTTTGCCGTACCGCAGCTTCTGAATGTCGAAGTCCTCGCCGATGGAGGTGCCCAGTGCAGTAACGACCGGCATCAGCTTTTCGTTGCCGTAAACGCGGTCGATACGAGCCTTTTCCACGTTCAGCATCTTGCCCCAAAGCGGCAGGATCGCCTGATAGCGGCGGTCACGTCCTTCCTTGGCGGAACCGCCCGCAGAGTCACCCTCGACGATATACAGTTCCGTGCCCTCGGTGGACTTTTCCTGACAGTCTGCCAGCTTGCCGGGGAGAGAAGCACTCTCCATGGCGGACTTGCGGCGTGCCGTTTCCTTTGCCTTCCGAGCCGCTTCCCGTGCCACCTGTGCGGACACGCTCTTGTCGAAAATTGCCCGTGCCACGGTGGGATTTTCCTCGAAGTAGCTCATCAGCTTATCAAAGACCATTTTCTCCACGAAGGGCTTGACTGCCGGATTGCCCAGACGGCCCTTGGTCTGTCCCTCGAATTCGCACTCGGTCAGCTTGACGGAAACGATCGCCGTCAGACCTTCCCGCACATCATCGCCCAGAAGCTTCTGTCCGTCCTTGAGCAGACCGAACTTTTTGCCGTATTCGTTGATGACTTTGGTCAGGGCATTCTTGAAGCCCACCTCGTGAGTACCGCCGTCGGCGGTGTGAATGTTATTGGCAAACGAGAGGATCATCTCGTTGTAGCTGTCGTTGTACTGGAGAGCCACTTCTGCGAAAGCGTCGCCGTCCATGCCGGAAACGTAGATCACGTCTTCCGACAGGGCTTCCAGACCACGCTTCTGGTGGAGATATTCCACGAACTGGCGGATACCGCCCTCATAGTGGAGCACTTCCGTGCGGGGTTCTGCTTCGTTCCGCTTGTCGGAAAAGACAATGCGGATACCGGCATTCAGGAACGCCTGTTCCCGCAGACGCTTCAGCAGAATTTCATAGTCGTACTCAGTAGTTTCCTCGAAAATTTCTGCATCTGCCTTAAACTCGACGGTGGTACCGGTTTCGGTGGTGTCCCCGATCACACGGAGCAGTTCGTCATAGCTGCCGCGGTGGAACTCCTGAAAATACACGTGTTTGCCGTCCTTGACGGTCAGCTTCAGCCATTCCGACAGGGCGTTTACGACAGACGCACCGACACCGTGCAGACCGCCGGAAACCTTATATCCGCCGCCGCCGAACTTACCGCCGGCATGGAGAATGGTATACACGACAGTTGCCGCAGAGATGCCCTCTTTCGGGTGAATGCCTACCGGAATACCACGTCCGTTATCGGATACGCGAATGACATTTTCCGGCAGAATATCTACAGTAATTTCGGTACAGAATCCTGCCAACGCCTCGTCAATGGAGTTGTCTACGATCTCGTAGACCAAGTGGTGCAGTCCTTTGGGACCAGTCGATCCAATGTACATGCCCGGACGCTTTCGAACCGCCTCCAGACCTTCCAGCACCTGAATCTGATCCTCCGTATAATTCTGTGCACCTTGTTTCATTTCTTCTGTCATATTTGATTCCCTCGATTTCCCGCCGAGGCGGGAGTAGTTTGGATTGCGAATGATTTCTTTTTACGGCAGACTTCTGTGGAATCCACAAAAATTCGCCGTGTATTTCCCTTTTTCACAGCTTCAAACAAGTTTTCCACAACGTTTTCAACAGTCTGTGGAAAACGAAATTTCAAGCAGTTTCGGGATGATTTTCCACATCGCCGGTCAGCATGCCGTCTTTCAACAAAAACCGCTTGCCGTTCTTTGGGGAAAGCAGGGATTCGGGGTGACAGGTGGTCACAAAGACCTGCATCTCCTGCACGATGGTGGAAACCACCGCCTGACGAGCCTCGTCCAGTTCGCCCATGACATCGTCCAGCAGCACCACCGGTGATTCTTTCCGGCGTTTGCTGTAGATCTCCGCCTGTGCCAGCTTCAGAGCCAGAGCCAGACTTTTTTTCTGCCCCTGCGAGCCGAATTCCTTTGCAGGCTTGCCGTCAATGGCGAGGAGCAGGTCATCCCGATGAGCCCCGCTTGCCGTATGTCCCAGCAGCAGGTCGGAGCTGCGGCTCTGCCGCATTTTTTCGCCGTACTGCTGCACCAGTTCCGGTGTCCGCGTTTCCGGCAGGGTGTCCTGTGCGTCTTTTCCGAACACGCTGGACTGATAGTGAAGGGAAACGGTTTCCCGTCCCCGTGCGATCTGGGCGTACAGCGGCACGCAGACTTCCGCCAGCCGCCGGACGTAGATGCCCCGCTGGACGGCGATCTCGGTGCCAAGCTGTTCCAGCTGTCTGTCCCAGATCTCCAGAAGTCCTGCCGCCTGTGCCTCCGGCAGCCGTTGTTTCAGCACAGCATTTCGCTGCTGCAACGCCAGCTGATACCGCCGCACCAGCCCCAGCATAGGGGCGTGCAGCTGGGCACTGCACAAGTCCAGAAACGTCCGCCGCCGTTCCGGACCGCCCTCTACGAGAGAGAGGTCTTCCGGCGTAAATGTGACGCAGTGGAACACGGAAAACAGGGCACTGCTTTTCTGGGGAACATCGTTGCACCAGATCTTTTTTTCCGGTACGGTACCGGAAACCATGCACAGCCGGACAGACTGTTCCCGTCGGGCATCCTGGAATTTCGCTTCGATCTGCAAATTGCCGCCGGAAAAGGGGAGATAGTCCCGTTCCCGCGTACCGCGAAAGCTGCGGCAGCCGGTGAGTGTCCAGATCGCCTCCAGCAGGTTGGTCTTACCCTGTGCATTTTCGCCCAGAATCAGATTATAGGACGGATCGGGAATCAGGGAAACCCCCTTGAGATTCTTGAAGCCGTCCACGGACAGGGCAGTCAGTTTCATGCTTCTGCCGTCACCTGTACCGTAAATTTATCGACGGATACCGTATCCCCCGGGCGAATTTTCTTGCCACGCATGGTGCAGACTTCGCCGTTGACTTTCACGGCTCCCTGCTGCACCAGTTCCTTGGCAAATCCGCCGGTATCGCAAAGTCCTGCGAACTTCAGCAGGGAATCCAATTTAATGAATTCCGTGTGAATGGATACAGAAATATGTTCTTGATTTTCAGCCATATATACCTCCTGCATGCGGCGGGTCGCCGCTGACCTTACGCCCCAATTTCAACTGTGAAAAGGGTAGTGTTACGGCGGCGGCAGCCGCCTGTATGCCCCTCCGGGGGATTTTTGTTGATAAGAATCTATGAAGGAAAGTTGCTTGTGTAATCTTCGGGTGATGCATTGCCGCATAGTACAGGTGAAACGCGGGTTCTTTTCTTTTTTTGCTTCTTTTTTTCTTTTCAGTAAAGAAAAAAAGAAGCGTAACTCTTTGTGAAACCGGTTGGCTGCTGTGGCGGGGAAAGAACCCCTCAGTCAAGCCTGCGGCTTGCCAGCTCAGCACAAGGCACGCCCTTCGGGTGCCCTAAAGAGGAGCCTAGCAATACAAGCTTGCAAACGCCGTATGAAATAAAGTTACCCACCTGCACCAGAAAACACTTGAATATCAACATTACCGATACAGGCAAGGGCAACTAGCGGCGTTGGCAAGCCCCAGGCGGACAGCGAGGAACGAGCGAATTCCGCCGGACGGTTTCGATGCGGCTGCCCCAGAAGTTATACTGCACGGAAGAACCCCTCCACCAGCTTCGCTGGTCCCCCTCCCCTTTCAGGGGAGGCTTATACATAAGTCCGCGGGGCGATGTGGGCATCGCCCCCTACACGTTCCAAGAGATTTCTCCGTAAAATCCAACACATTAAGAAAAGGTTTCCCCTCAGCAGCACTGTCCTTGTTTCACGTGAAACATTCTGTGTGACACGCTTATCCCCGCAGCTGGATCGGCATCAGCAGGAAAATGAAGCTTTCGCCCTGCGGCGGAACCAGTTTTGCCACGCGATTGCCGCCGCTCAGCTGGATTTTTACCTTGTCGCAGTCTGCCGCACGGACAGCGTCCAACAGAAAACGGTTATCAAAACCGATGGTGACATCTTTGCCGCTGATCTCCACCGGAATTTTGTCGTTGATCTCACCAATACCGGTCTTGCACCACACGCCAAGACTGCCGTTGGCAAACGTGCAGCGAACCGGTGCGTTGTACTTACCGCTGATCAGCAGGGAACAGCGTTCCAGACAACGGGTCAGGGCACTGGTGTCCACAGTGATCTCAGTTTCATAGCTGGCAGGAATGCTGCTGCGGTAGTTGTGGAACTCGCCCTCCAGCAGGCGGGAGAATACCGTATAGCCGTTGAATTCGAATACCACGTGCCGCCGATCCGCAGAAATGGTGCAGAGTTCCTCTGCGTCATCGTGGAGCATGTTTGCCACTTCCAGCAGCATCCGTTTGGGAACCACAAAACGGTAATTCTCCGCACTGGAAATGGGTTCCTGCCGGACTGCCAGCCGGTAGCCGTCAATGGCTGCCACATGAAGGGTATCGCCCTCCACCTCAAACAATTCGCCGGTGAGCACTGGTTTCGCCTCGCTGACAGAAGTTGCATAACTTGTCTGGCGAATCATGGAATTCAATACCGGCTGTTCGATCTGCATGCCGACGTTCAGATCCAGACTGGGCAGAGCCGGATATTCCTCAGAGGACATGGCGGAGATCTGAAACTCGGTGGCATCACAGAACAGTTTTACCACATAGTTGTCATCCACTTCCATGGTTACCATATTGCCGGAGAACCGGCGGACAGCCTCACTCAGCAGACGGGGAAGGATCACAAATTCGCCGGAGCAGTCTGATTCGACTTCAATGCTCCGCTGGATCCCGAATTCCAGATCATAGCCGGTCAGTTCCAGATTGTCGTGATCCAGCCGCAGCTTCAGGCGTTCCAGTGCCGGAATGGTGGATTTTTGAGAAACACCCTTTGCCACATGGGTAATGGCAGTATAGAATGTTTGTCGGTCACAAGTAAATTTTATCATGGGTCGTCTTCCTTTATTCAGATCCAATGGATCGGTCAATTTTGAATGGGGTTCGAAACGTGTGTCCCGGACAACGCTATATCCGTTTTGTATCTGTGTTGTCCGATGTCTTTCCGATTGTCCTTTTGCAGCCACTTCGCGGACAGAAAACATCACGCAGTTCAGCCGTTTTTCTTGCTTTTGCAGCTGTATCACGGACAGTTTTTTGCTGTCCATCCACTGTGCACAGCACATGTTATCCGCTGTTTTTTGCAGCGAAGCTGCGAAAAGACAGAATACAAAGAAAAGAATATATAGTAGTAATAATAGAGGCTCTGGAAAAGTGGAAACCGCAGATTCTCCTCGGAATTTCGGGCAGATCTTTCCCACAGACCGCCTGTGGAAAGTTTCCGGAAAAGTGGAAAGCTTTTTCCACACGGGAAAAGTGGAAAGTTTGTGGAGTGGAAAACAAAAGTTTGTGGAAAAAACCGTGGAAAACCTGACGTACTCGAAATACCGCTTCCACAAGCTGTGGAAAACACATTCCACAGCTTTCTACCACAGATTCCACAAGCCCGCTTCTACAGCTGTTAAATGCCGCGGACACAGCGGGCACTTTTTCTGCACATGGATTTTCAACAGACTGTTGAAACGCATGTGGAAAACTTGCCGACGCCGGTGGAATTCCTGTGGAATCGGCAAAAAAGCACTGCAAAATCCTGTTTTCCACATGTTCTGCAGTGTCCTTTCCCAGTTCTCTATGCGTGGCTTTTGTTGCGGATATTTTTGATGGTGTCCTCGACCAGCTGCTTCAGATGGTCATCGTGCTTCATTGCCGTTTCAATGTTGCTGATGGAGTAGACAATGGTGGAGTGGTCACGGCCGCCGAATTCCGTGCCGATCGCCTGCAGGGGCATCTGGGTGATCTCACGGACCACATAGATCGCCACCTTGCGGGCAGTGGAGATCTGGCTGGAGCGTTTGCTGCTGCGAATATCCTCCGGAGAAACGCCGTACACGTCAGCCACTTCCAGAATGATCTTCTCCACGGTGATCGGAGCCGGCTGGTCGTCGCTGAGAATGTCCTTGATGACGCTCTGTGCCATGGAAATGGACGGGGGCGAACCTGCCAGATGCTTCAGGGCTTTCAGCTTCTTGACGGCACCCTCCAGCTGCCGGATGTTGGTTTTCAGACGGTTGGCAATAAACTCTGCCACATCGTCGGGAATGTACAGATCCAGCAGTTCTGCCTTGCGGCGGATAATGGCGATACGGGTTTCAAAGTCCGGTGTGCTGATGTCGGTGATCAGGCCCCACTCGAACCGGCTGCGGATACGTTCTTCCAGCGTTTTCAGTTCCTTGGGCGGCTTATCCGAAGTGATCACGATCTGCTTGCCCTCAGCGTGGAGCTTGTTGAACGTGTGGAAGAATTCCTCCTGCATGCGTTCCTTGTTGCTGAAAAACTGAATGTCGTCGATCAGCAGCACGTCGGCGTTCCGGTACTTGTCGTGGAACCGAGCCATGTTGTTGTCGTTGATGCAGGAGAGGAAGTCGTTGCCGAATTCTTCACTGGTGACGTAAATGATCTTGTATTCAGGGTGATTTTCGTGCACCTGGTTGGCAATGGCGTGCATCAGGTGGGTCTTTCCCAGACCGGAGGGACCGTAGATGAACAGGGGGTTGTAGTTCTTGCCCGGTTCTTTTGCCACGGCGGTGCAGGCAGCGTAGGCGAACTCATTGGAGCCGCCGACAATGAATGTGGCGAAGGTGTACTCATAGTTGGCACCCTCAAAGCTGTGTTCCAGTTCCTCGTGGCGGCGTGCCAGTTCATCGTAATCCTTGGCGTTGCTGTTTTCGGAAAGCGGGTTGTCATTTTCTTCCGGTGTGACGACATTGATCTGGATCTTGACATCCAGTCCCAGCACGTTGAGAAATGCCTCTTTCAGCAGGGCATTGTAGGTGTTCATAACAACGGTTTTCTGGAACTCTGACTGTACGGTGAACACTGCCACCGAGCCGTCCAGCTGTACCGGCTTCATAATATCGATCCAGAGCTTCATGGCAGCTTCTGAGATCCGGCCCTCTTTCCGGCAGTACTGTTTGACACTGGAGAAGGCTTCATCAATTGAATTCATAAATGGGGGATCCTCCTTATGTAACTTCAAAGCCTGTCCGGCAGGATCTGCGGGGATCTCCGTGGTCTGCCGGACAGGCGAATTCTGCGGAACGGTGGTTGTGGAAAACCGTTTTCCGCAGACTTTCCACCTGTCTTTCAACAGGTATTCTTAATATAATAGTATACCACATCATCTGTGGAAAATCAACCCCTATTGTGGAAAACTTTATGAATTCCACAAAATTTCCACGTGGAAACCTGCGGAAACTGTGGAGAGCAAAAACGGACAAAAAACGGGCGTTTTCCACAGGCGGTGCAGCGTGGAAAATGGTTCAGGCAGCAACGGCAAAACGCGGGCACCGGAGCCGGCTGCCGCGTTGCCGGAATGCTGTCCTGCTCCGGAACGCTGGGTCAGCCGGCGGAATTGTCTTTGTAAAAAACGTCAAAAACCGACAAAAAATCCGTGCAGCCTGCCCAAAACAGCTGTGGAGAACCTGTGGAAAAAGAAAAAAAGCCGAAAATTTCGCAAAAAAGTTTGCCGGAGGGCTTGACAAATAAAACGGAATCCGTTATAATATATGGTAAATGGATTCACGCAGACAGGCTCGTCCGGTCTGGGTGGACTTCCAAGGAATCTGTGGGACGGCAGTTCTGCCGTCTGAGCGAGAAAGGAGGTACTGTTTTGAAGAGAACATATCAGCCGAAGAAGATTCATCGGAAAAAGGTGCATGGCTTCCGCAAGAGAATGGCCACTGCGAACGGTAGAAAGGTTTTAGCTCGCAGAAGAGCACGGGGCAGAGCAAGACTGAGCCACTGATCGAAGTCGGACCACAA
>JABLTO010054525.1_pt1 | contig 13261 bp, 13 predicted proteins | sample 7160091 | NCBI WGS metagenome assembly JABLTO01 (sample SAMN14651225, study PRJNA627086) | human gut metagenome | isolation source: feces | host: Homo sapiens
ATAAAAAACTTCCCCGGTTCTGGGGGAACCGGGGATGAGTAGAGGGGATAGAAATATAGTCAAATATAAGGAATTATGGAGTTATCCTTATATCTTTGTGTAATGTTATCAGCAAAATCATTCAAACTCATTCAAACAAATTCAAATTTTCTCGCTTTCATCTATATTATAGCATATTATTTATGTCAATCAACAGATTTTTTGCTAAATTTCGAAAAAAAACAATATTTTTTGTCGAAATTTCGTCAATTTTTGTGACATTAATTGTCAATATTATTTATTTTTTCTTTATACCCCCTTGCAGTGGGTGTTATTGCCAGTCCTCCTTCTCCGGTTTCTTTAAGGCAGACTGGCATGTCATCACCTATTCTTCTCATGGAATCTATGACCTCATCAGCAGGAATTGCACTTTTAATACCTGCCATTGTCATCTGTGCTGCTGTAATCGCATTGACCGCTCCAGAAACATTTCTCTTAATACATGGAACTTCAACCAGACCACACACTGGATCACATGTAAGTCCGAGCATGCTCTTTAACGCAAGTGCAAGCGCATTGGCACAGCCTTTGCTGTCTGCTCCCTGCATATATGCAAGACCAGCTGCTGCCATTGCACTTGCTGAACCAATCTCTGCCTGACAGCCTCCTGCCGCTCCTGCAATAGATGCATTTTCAGCAATCACTGCTCCAATTCCTGCAGCAATTAAAAGTGCTTTAACACATTCCTCTTCCGGAACATCAAAATATTTCTCATAAGACAATAACACAGCTGGTATAACGCCACACGACCCCGCGGTAGGCGCAGCAACAATTCTTTTCATGCATGCATTGGATTCGCCCATCTTAAGTGCCTTCTCCATAACCATACCTATGAAATCTCCACATATATTACTGCCTGACTCATTATACTGACGCATTCTGTATCCGTCGCCTCCTGCCATTCCACTTGGTGATTTTAACTTCCAGTCGTATAATTCATCTGCACTTTTCATTGCCCGGTACATCTGCTTCATCTGTGCAAACACATCACGCTCTGACATCATTTTGTCTTGTGCCTGTCCCGTAAGAACAACCTGCCAGATTTCCTGATTATTATCTATACTTAATTTTACAAGATCACTTATTGAATGATATTCTGCCATAAAACCTCCTGCTTCTGATAACTCCAATCACTATATTCAATATCTATACTCAATTACAACATTTATCTTTGATTAAAATGTGACATCACATTGTCGTATCACTCACTCCATACCAAGATAAGTCACTTTAACAACCCCTTCTGCATGCCTTAACCAGTTAATTCCGTCCTCTGGTACTTCCTGGTCACATTCAAGCACCATAACAGAATTACCCCCCCTGTTGGCCCTGTATAACTGCATCGTGGCAATATTGACAGATTTATGCGCAAGCATTGAAGTAACTTCTGCAACATGCCCTGGCTGATCCATATTATGAACAACCAGAGTCGGGTAATCCCCTGAGAAATTCGTAGTAATTCCGTCAATCTGTGCAATATTAATTCTCGAACCACCAAGCGACTCCCCGACAACTTCCAGTTTTTTTCCAGTTACTGATGTAAGCAGAATCTGTGCTGTATTCGGATGTGCCTCTCTTAATGTTGATTCCCCGAAAACAACTTCTATGCCATGTTCCTTTGCAATCTCAAAACTATCTGGAATTTTCATGTCATCAGGCTTCATTCCAAGCAGTCCTGCCACAAGTGCTTTTCTTGTTCCATGCCCCTTTCCAGTTGCCAGAAACGACCCATATAAAAGTATCTCAGCTTTTGCTATAGGTTCTCCCATAAGTTTGCCAGCTATATATCCGATTCGTACTGCTCCGGCAGTATGTGAACTTGAAGGGCCAACCATCACAGGACCTATTATGTCAAATATATCCATACAATATCCTTCTTTCCATATAATTCAAAATATTTTAAAAAAGCCACCGCTCCCTGTATAGAAGCGATGGCATCTTTGCTATCTTAATCTTTAGAATACTATTCTGGCAGCTTTTTGTAAAGTGTAAAATACATAGTTGTGAAGCTTGCCAGACCTCCTATTGCGTTAGATATTGGCTCAGCAATAAACACGCCTTCAACGCCAAGTCCCAACATAGGAAGTACAATTGTAAGTGGTACAACAATAATTACTTTTCTGAATATTGAAAAAAATACAGCTCTCTTGGCACATCCTAACGCTGTAAATGTTGATTGTCCCACGAACTGGAACGACATAAAGAAAAATCCGAAGAAATACAGCTTTAATGCATGTTCTCCTAAGCTTATCATAGCCTTATCAGTTGTGAATACCGACAGAATTTCTTTTGGAAATATAATTACAGCCAGCCACGCAACAAGCATATATATAAATCCTATTGCCGCCGTGAATCTTATAGCTTTTCTGACTCTCTCATATTGTTTTGCTCCATAATTATACCCAAGAACAGGTTGTGCACCGCTTCCAAGCGTACTTCCTGGAACAGAAAGAATCTCCCTGACAGAGTTAATTACAGTCATAATTCCAACGTACATGTCTCCACCATACATAAACAGCATTTTGTTGCAGACAATCTGCACAAGGCAGTTAGTTCCCTGCATAACAAATCCCGATATACCAAGAGATGTTATCTTTCCAACCATGCCAGCCTTTAGAATCAGATTTTCTTTTTTTATATGGTAAAACGTCTTCTTCCCGATAAAAAAGCTTACAACCCATACAAATGAAACTCCCTGACTTATAACAGTAGCTATCGCTGCACCATAGACTCCCATATGTAATCCGTATATGAATATTGGATCAAGAATAAGATTAACAACTGCACCAAGCATAACAGTCATCATTCCTTTTTTAGGATACCCCTGTGCATTAATAAAGCCGTTAAGCCCAGTTGACAGCACTGAAAACACTGTACCAAGAAGATATATTTTAAGATACTGGTCAGCATATACATATGTTTCCTCACTTGCCCCAAAAAGGAAAAGCACTGGTTTTTTTAAAATATAACATAAAACCATAAGAACAATTGATGTAATTGTCAGCAATGAAACAACCTGACCTAATATGAGCTCAGCTTTCTTTTCCTCTTTAGCACCTCTTGCCATAGAAAAAAGCGGCACACCACCTGTTGAAAACAGATTAGTAAATGCCGCAACGAGTGTCGTAATAGGAAAGACCAGACCGATTCCCGTCAAAGCATTGCTTCCAATAACCGGAAGATGTCCGATATATATACGATCCACAACATTATACATAATTTGTATAAGTTGTGCGACCATTAGAGGAATCGCCTGATTGATAACATTCTTCCAGACTTTTCCCTGTGAAAAATCATTGCTCATTATTGTTCCTCATCATTCGAATGTTCTGTAATATCTTTAGCATCTACGATAATATCTGGTGCTGTACTACCTTTTGAAGATGTGCCTGAAGCCTTAGAAGAAGCTTCTCCAGCCTTACTCTTGTAACCTGCAACAATCTCTCCAGCCACCTCTCCAAGCTTATTTCCTGCCTTTTTAATCCCTTTTTCAGCAGTTTTTGCAGCCTTCATAGCCTTCTTATCAATTTCCTTTTCCTTAACAAATGAAGAAGCCTTATCAGCCGCCATATTAGTAACATCTACAGCCTTTCCAACCCCATTTAAAACCTTTTCCTTATTAATCAGACTCATAATTAATCTCCTTTCCATGTACCTGATATGTCCTTAATACATTCAGTTTCCATGCAATAAGTTCCTATTTAACAATTATTGTCAATATTTCAGTGTAATTACTGAATTTATCTTATCCGTATTTAATGATATTATACATCCATTGTCAATTTGATAAAAATGTGCCTTTACTTCATCATTTTTCAGCAATTCTTTACGATATTCGATACTTACAAAGTTAAATTGTGGTCCATAAAAATATTCTTCTGGCATAACGTCATATGCCGCATCCAGATAACTTATATTATGCATGTGTCCAAGATAATCCACATCTCTTCTTAAAATATTGTACAGAATTTCAACAAAATCTGTATCAGGAAGGTCAACTTTCGTTATTTTCTCAGCAAATACGCGTCTTTCCGGTTCAGATTCATATCTATTCATGATTTCAGGAGTGATTTTTACCGGTCTTCTTCTGTTGATATCCATGTATATCCAGCGTGATGTAGCAATAACGATAGTTTCGCCATCTTTGTCTGTAATCTTAAAATCTCTCTCCGCAAAGAGCTTATCAGCTGATGTTGACCATGTATATACAGTTAATTCATCATTATATGCAGGACGTTTAATAATCTGCATTTGCCAGTTAAGAACTACCCACGCACAGCCCGTTTCACTTATTTCATTAAGGCCAAGGCCAACAGTTGACGAATGTAAACCGGCAATATCCTCAAGAATAGTAAGAATTGCCTTATTAGTTGCTTTATTTTCTCTTCCACAGTCCTCAAGACCAATTCTGTATGTGTGATTAAATACCATAACAACCTCGTAAACTTAAAAAATATTATCTGTCTGTAAATTATAACGTTAGTTTATAGATAACTCAAGTGATGTAGTAAAGAATTGTATCACTAAACTCCTTCAGGCACAATATCTTGTTTTAATGTTTCACATGAAACATTAAAACATATGTTCTTTATTGTTGATAATAATTGTGTTTGATTTAAACTATTTTGTTTATTATTTGAACTGAGTTCATTCTTTTGAACTGAGTTCATTTTTTATTTGTAATATCCTTGGTTCAAATTAATTTCTATTTATATTTTGCACTCAGTTCACTTTTAAAGTTATATTCCTTATATTCTTACATTTTTATCTTATATAAAACACTCTGAAATACTATATTCCAGATTATGAATATTAATAGCAAAAAATTATTTTTCTTGTCAAAAAAGTGAACTGAGTGCAAAATATTTTAATCAAAATAACATTTTTACAAAAAATCAATTGAAAAGAAAATGAAATGATGTATAATTAAATCAGAACAATATAAGAAAGGAAATACCATGGCGGAAGTAATTAGTTTAATTAACGAAAAGGGTGGGGTAGGTAAGTCAACCTCTGCGATTACGATTGCCCAGATTCTGGCAATTTCAGAGTATAAGATACTGCTTATTGACCTCGATCCACAGATGAATACAACGAAAATGTACGGTCAGGCCGAAGCTAATCCTGATATAGATTACGAACGTTTGTTTTGTTCTAAATTAAATAATAAAGATGAAGTAATGGACTTCATTACTGAAACAGACTATAACAATATATCTATACTCACAGCTTCAAGAGAACTTAACAGCCTCATCTATAAAATCTATGACAAGATGAAAGAGATTAATGTTGAATTATATCTCCGCAATAATCTTGGTCTTATTAAAGATGAATTTGATTACATAATTATAGATAACTCACCATTCAAATCATATCTTACATCATGTGCAATGTGTGCCAGCGATAAGGTAATAACACCTATATGCGTGGACAACTTCTCATATGACGGACTTATGTCACTTTTTGATACAATAGAAGAGCTTAATGACAAATACGCTTTAAGCATCGAATTTGCTGGAATCTTCATGACAAGAGTAGCAGGAAGAACTACACTTTTCAGACAAATGTACGAAAGTTATGAAAATATGTTCGGTGACAGATTCTTACCTATATCAATCAGGAACTGTATTGCAGTCAATGAATCTAACACAACATTTGAACCATTATTAACATATGATAAGAAGTGTCCGGCAGCCCTTGATTACGTTGAGCTTGTTAATTATCTTGGTCTTATGGATACAGCACATTATCGTAAACTTGCCAGATATCTGAAAGGAGAGAAGTAGTAATGGCTAAGAAGAATTTTAGTGCCGGAACAACCAAATCAGGTGTACTTAATAACGACGGCGGCGAAAAGCTTAGAGAAATACAGGCTAAGACACAATACAATTTCAAATACATTCCTAAAGATAAAATCATTCCTAACCCTAAGAATGAGCAGTATTCTCAGGATGGAATAGAAGCTCTCAAAGAAAGTATTCTTGTTAATGGTCTCCGACATAATCTTTCAGTATTATATGATGCAGAGACAGATTTGTACCGCCTTATATCAGGTGAGCGTAGATATCATGCAATATGTCAGATGACAGATAAAGAATACCGCAATAATTTTCCGGCAGGAATTCCTTGTAAGATAGAGAAATCCGATATATCTGCAATAGACGAAGAGATTATGCTTATATCAGCCAACCATGATGTAAGAGAATCCAGCATGGAAGTGAAGAGATGGGAAGTAAGTCGTCTTCTTGAACTTTACGAAGCAAAAAAACTCAATGGTGAGATTAAGAATATCCACGCAGAGATTGCCAACCAGCTTAATATATCTGAACGTCAGGCAAGAAAATATACTACAGCAGAGAAGTTGATTCCTGAATTGTCAGAACTTCTAAATTCTAATGGTATTGATCTTAACCAGGCTGATAAATTCGGTAAACTTGATGAAGATGCACAGAAGACAATCCTTTCAATTATTCAGAAAAATGGAACAATAGAAAATGCTGAATTTCAGTCAATTAAGAAATTATCAGAAGAGAGAGCTGATGAAGCAAGAGAATACAAGAAACAGCTTGATTCTGCAACCAGAGAGATAGAAGATAAGCAGCATACTATTGAACTATTAGAACAGAAGATTAACAACTTCCAGAATAGTGATAAAGCGTCAAATGATCAGGAACCTAATAAAGACGACATGGTTAAATTTGCTATGCAGGCAAAAGAGAAAGCTGAACGGGAAAAAGCAAAGATGGAGGCACAGGTTGAAAAGCTGAAGCAGCAACAGAAAGAAAAAGAGCAGCGACAGACATCTATATCTGATTCAGAACTTAAAAGAATCAATTCCATTGCTAAACTGGAGCAGTCACTTAATTTATTAGAAAATAATTTTGATGTACTTAAGAATAACAAAGCTATCATCAAGAATGATGCAGAATTAAAGATTCGAGTTGAAATATTGAAAAATAGACTGGTTGATTTAATAGAAAACCTCTAATTTGACCATTTAAGCTATTTTTCGATATAGATACATATTTCTACATTTTAATAATAAAAATGCATATATGAGCATTTTACAAAGTCATTATTTTGACGGGTATTATTCAGATTATAATTTTTCTGATATAATGCCCGTCATTTATATATATATATATTATTAACATTTTAACATATATTGATAACAGACATTTCTCTGAAGACAGGTTTTTACTGGTTTTGTGAGAATTTTAAAGGTTAATGTTTTTCATTAATACTGAATTTTTTTTTTACGCATCAAAATATTTTTTTCAGATAAAGATTTTTCTTTGCACATATAGAACTTTATTTTCAGAGAAAGTATTTTTTTTACTGGAAATGTCTTTTTTTTGTCATATATGGTAGATTTTTTTCAATAAATTACTAACATAATAGCCGTATAATAAATAAAGTAGCAATACTATTATCATATTTATTAATTAAAACACATATATTTTATTCAGGAACAGGAAATATAAAGAGAGAAGATAATAAATTTAATAAGATTATGTAGACTATTATAAAAATGAGCACAGAAAAAAGACTGTTTGTTAAGCAGCCTTTTTAAGCTTATCAAAATGTGTCCGTATAATAGTGGACAATAGACCAGCAAGATTGCTGACAGTCTTTTCATACATGTAATATTGTTTATAAACAACCGACAGTGCATTCATAACAATTTCGTAAGAGTAGTGAAGTGAGAGACTTGCGATATCATCAATCTCAATATCGCTGAGCTTCATCAGTTTATAAGAAGCAACTGGCGTATTCATATTAAAGAATGAACTGAATCTGTCAGATATATTTTCACCGGAATTAATATAAGCAACATTCTGATTGAAGTTCCATATAAACTGGTTAAGCATGTCTACATATTCATCATGAACATAAGTTTTTTGGTTCTTTGGAATAAATGTTTTGTCGATTTCGAAGCGGACAACATCATCTTTGAAACTAACACGGAAAATATCAGATGTGCTTATCAACTTAGCCTTAATAATTGAAGGTTTGCAATAAGCCGGAAGTGTGTTTCTGATATCTCGAATATTCTTATAATCTACACTTGCAACACCTTTAAGATCAGGTGAATCAAGACTTAGAAGTTCTCTGATAAATATTCTGAGTGACACAAGAGAGTCAATTGAATTAAGCCTGCTCATCAGTTCTTTGGACATAACAAGAAAACCACGGCCTCCCTTATTGGCAGGAAGATAGTAGTTCTCATAATCATTGAGGATAACATTAATAAACCCATACTGTGTTTTTGAGTATGAGATATATGTATATTCCTGAAGAACATGAAGATTATTCCATATAGTTCTGACATTACAGCCAATCATGTCCGCAAGTTCACCAGGATTAATATCATATATAATTCCATTTCTGTCAGGATGATAGAAATGCAACATAAGGAAAAGCTTAATTGCATTAGACTTAAGCATAGGTCTATAACCATAACGATTCTTTTCGTTATGGTATATCTTTTTGTACACGTTCTTCTGGGTCAATGCCTTATGTGGACAACTTGCACATGCGGCACAGGCATCAGCATAAGGTTTACTGTTCTTATCAAATGTATTAACAACAGTTCTGTATTTACATGTCTGACAAGCTGTATTACTATAATCAATAGTATCTTGTGTGGTTTCAATTACTTCTGTGTAATTCTTCTGAAATCCCAAAGATTGGATTATAGCAGCTTTGCCAATATTAGCAAAATTGTCCAAGCATTTCACCCCCTTTTAGACCATAATTTAACAGTATTTGAGCGTGAAATCAAATCTCAGGTTTTACTCCAAATCTGTCCACATTAGAACTAATTTTGAATAATTTTACTCTGAAATAATCTACATTTTGAAAAAAATCTATTAATTTACTCCAAAATTGTCTACGAAATTTCTTTGGATTTTTTTGTGTAGACCACAAAAAGCAGATTTTGTGTAATTTACTCCAATTTTATCTACATTTGGATATTATTAGATACTCAGAAAGAGGTAATATTTGAAAGAATCTAGTGTTTAAGCCAAAAATGTAGACATAGGTAAGAAATTTTACAAGGAAAAATGTAGAAAATATATTTTATGACAATAATTAATATACAAATGAATGGTGTTTTTGACAGGTTAAATAGAAAAAAACACATGATTTACTCCAAAATTATCTACATTTTAATAATTTACTCCAAATATATCTACATCTTACGAGACTACCATTATTAATTTACTCCAAAATTATCTACATTTTTTAAAATAGTATTTTAAAATTACAAATCATAATTAAGAAAAATTTATTATAAAATTGAAGAACCGCATAAATAGGGCAGTAGAGATTGTTTTTTATACTAAAATATAAAAATAAACGACAAAATACGTTAAAATGGCTTATTTATGGCAAATAAAAAAAGGATAATTGAAATTAATCAATTATCCTTTTAAATTCTACATCAGATTTTCAGAATAAAAAATGTAGACTTTATCAGATATTAAGACCATCAATTAACAATCCTTTATCATTCTTAGCATTATCAGAATTGAGATCCTCTATCTCTGCATCAGATAAAGGAAGGAAAGTTATAATAAATACGCCGTTCTTTAATTCGAATTTCTCAATTGCAATATGGTTATCAACGAACTCCTGGAGACTTTCCTGAATAAGCTGCAGGTTCTTCTTCTTATTCTTAAGCTTAAATCTTACAATTTTCTGGAAGTAAGTATAACTATATTCATTAACCCTTGTTTCCTGATTAGCAATCTGTTCACGTTTTATAGCGTAACATATAATCTTGGAAAGGTTATTATCAAGAACATCATAAGAAGCAGAAGTAATAGAGATAAGCTTCTTCTGAATAATAGCATTACTGAGAATTTCTCCAAACTGTGCTATTGCATATGGTCTTTCAGCATCTTCTTTAATAACAATATTATCAAATAAATTGAAATAAATCTTGCTGCCTTCGGCTTCATAAGAGAAGTTATATTCTACAAGCTTGCGGCAGGAATTACTTATTTTGTTGAGAACATTCTTACCTACATGATAATCTACGACTTCTTTACCCAGCGTATTAAGATCGACAATTACTGATTTTTCTTTGGAGAACTCCTGCATATTAATATTCGATATAAATGCGTTGACCAGCTTAAGGTCGTCAGTATCCATTGACTTCGGTGGGGTAAGCTTTCCGTTATCAACCGTAACCTCTAACAGCTCATCACCTTCATCATCGGTAATAATCTCTTTTAATAAATTATTTGATGCAGTCTCCATCATCAGAGTGAAAGAAGATGGGCTGAACAAAGGTTTATCAACAAGATCAACCGGATACATTCTAAGATATGAATCAATATTACCGGCAAGCTCACTTTCAATATATTTCCATGCACTTATTATTAAGTCGTTCTTCAGGGAATTATATATTGAATTATTAGTGAAAGAGTACAGCCCTGGGAAATCAATTAACAGACTTCCTGAATCATTCTTCCATTCATTAGCTGCATCCTTCTTGTCTTTGATAATGTCATTTAGTTCCTTATCACCATACAGCTTAGCATACTCGTCAGGTCTTAAAGATCTGGCCAGTGCGATAAAACTCGCGAGAGGGTGCTTTGGATCATCAAAGTTCATATTATCAATATCGTTGTTATATGCCTTATACCATCTTGCACGTTTCTGTAAACGCGACTTCTTAATCTTATTAATAATCGGCATTAAATCCTCACGGCTTGTCTTACCTTCAAGATATTCCATGAGAGTTTCATCTATAAGCTCTGCCACATTATCCGCCGGAAAATTCATCAGATTCTTTTTCTTATTAAAGAATTCGAGAATAGCAGGATTAATATGCTTGGCTAGCTCTTCTATAAATCGCCTAGAATACTGTTCCATGTTAGCTCCTTCAATATAAATATAAATATATTATACGGGCTTTCGACATAAAAAGCAAATGTGAACTGAGTTCAATCCAGAAGCCTTTTTTAATTATTTTGGTTTTTTTGTTTTTATTTTGATTTTGAAGTTGTGGGATGGTTTTTGTTTGTTTAGGTCTAGACATATGTCGTCATAATGTGTAAAATATCAGTAAAATACTGCTCTATTGAAAGGAATACATATGATTTCAGTTAAATTTGAAGACGAAATATGGATATATTTTCAGACTAATCTAAGTTCAAGAACAAGAAAGGAATATTGGAATATTGTAAAAGATTTTGACAGATTGACAGGGCATGACCCAATGAAACTTACAAGAAAAGAAGCTTTGAATTATTACAATAACCTTATAGAAAAAGTTAACTCTAATAAACTTTCCTATAATACTGCTGTTATGCGTCTGTCTGTTATGAAATCTGTATGCACATTTATAGAGACATATACTGTTAACCACGGGAAGCGTTACGTAAACCATTTTGAAAGCATGTCTCTTCCCGAACAGGATAAGATACTGCCTAAAGATGCAATTCCTAATGCAAGAGAAATTGATAATCTGCTCAGTGCGGCACTTGATGCCAATGATAACAAAGCATTTTTAATATTCTCACTTGTTATTAAGATGGGACTTACCAATCAGGAAATATGCAGTCTTAATAGAGAATTCATCTGTCATGACAATGAAGGTCATCTGTGTTTTAGTATGCCGCCTAAGAATCACATAAGCAGATTTCTTATAATTCCTGATGATATTGGGACATTACTTGATAGATACATTGATGCAGAGAATATCCATAGTGGTGCTATCTTTCTGAATTATAGAAAAAACAGAATTAAGATGCGTGACACTGAACGATTACTTGCTTCTTATACAGAAAAATTAGTAAAAAGCAGGAAGCTGCGCAGACATTACACAATGCAGACACTGCGTCATGCAGCAATAAGTTACATGCTGATTGGTGGTGCTTCTAAAGATGAGGTTGCCGCTTATACAGGAGTTACTGGAAAATGGATGAATAGATATGACCGTATTATTGCTTCAGATGTTATAAATGCAGCTGCCAACTATAATATAATTAATATCAGCCTTTCTGGAATTGACAATAACAGACATGAATAACTATAATACATTTTAATAAAATAACAGATTATGGAGGGTTATTATGATATATAAGCCATATAAACATTTGGTTCAATATTACGAAACTGATCAGATGGGAATTGTACATCATTCTAATTATATAAGATGGTTTGAAGAAGCAAGATCATATCTTCTTGAAGAGAATGGGTTTGGATATAAGAAGATGGAAGAATTAGGCATAATAAGCCCTGTTTTATCAGTTAATGCCAGATATAAGTCAATGACACGTTACTATGATAAAGTGATTATTAACGTCAAAGTTGTAAAATATAACGGAGTAAAGATTACTCTTGAATATTCAGTGGTTGATGAAAAGACTGGTGAAGTCAAGTGTACAGGTGAAAGTGAGCATTGTTTCCTTGATACATCAGGCAGTCCGGTCTCATTGAAGCGTTCACTTCCGGAATTAAATGTCATGTTTATAGAAATGTCTGAGAATGAATAACATTTTAACAATAATTCAATAAACAAAACCGCGGTACAGCATTATGCTATATCGCGGTTTCATAAATATTATGATTAGATAAGACTTTCATAAAGCTTTGTGATTTCTTCAACACTTGTTTCTCTTGGGTTACCAGGACGGCATGCATCATCATATGCAGACTGTGCAAGGAAAGGAATATCCTCCGGCTTAACAATATTCTTAAGATCAGCAGGAATTCCAACATCAGCAGCAAGCTTCTTAACTGCATCAATCGCAGCCTTTCTGTATTCATCCTGAGTCATCTTTTCTGTGCCCTCAACACCCATTGCTTTGGCAATATCACGATATTTTTCACCTGTACATGGTGCATTGTATTCCATACCTGTTGGAAGAATAATAGCATTAGCAACACCATGTGGTGTATCATAAAGTGCTCCAAGTGGATGAGCCATAGAATGGACAATACCAAGACCTACATTAGAGAATCCCATACCTGCTATGTACTGGCCTAAAGCCATTCCTTCTCTTCCTTCTGGAGTATTATCAACAGCACCTCTTAAGCTCTTAGCGATAATCTCAATTGCCTTAAGATGGAACATATCAGATAATTCCCATGCTCCTGCTGTAATATAACCCTCAATAGCATGTGTAAGTGCATCCATACCTGTTGCTGCTGTAAGCCCCTTAGGCATGCTTGACATCATATCCGGATCAACAACTGCAACAAC
>JABLTO010007334.1_pt1 | contig 13252 bp, 15 predicted proteins | sample 7160091 | NCBI WGS metagenome assembly JABLTO01 (sample SAMN14651225, study PRJNA627086) | human gut metagenome | isolation source: feces | host: Homo sapiens
AAGAGCACCGACCCCGCCACCAGTTGGGTGTGGCGATAGGTTCTCAGCAGCTGCCGGGAGAGGTTGGCCACGATGAGCCCCATGAAGGAGATGGGCCCCACCACCGCTGGGGCGGTCACCGTAAACCCGTCGCGCACTGGAATCAGTGACTCCCCCTTTCTTTGACAGGGATACCTCAGTCATGCTATCATGTCATCAAAAGAGTTTCGACGGAGATCTGCGCGGAGAAACAGGATATTTCGTAGAAAGAGGCAAGAGGTATGGCTTCGTTTCAATACAAGTACTGGACGTATGATGATGGATCTGTTGCTGTCGAGCGAATCGAGAAAAGCCTCGGGGCGGACGGTACGAAACAGAAGGAAAAGAAATCAAGTGTTTTAACAAAGGGTTCTGCTGCTTACAACCGTTTCTGGGCATTTTGTAAAAAAATAGAAGCGGGTGACTGCGATGATGATGGCGAGGTAGAGGAAGGGCGCATCCTTTGCGGTATCAAGTATGTACGCACTCCTGAGACCGAGATCTCTCCTGATCAGTTTCCCCGGATTCTCGCAACGTTGGTTCATGATCAAAGTCAAGAAGCGCAGGCTGTTATTCTCTCCGTCTTCAGTGCGATTTTGGCTGCGTATGTTTTTCGATTGTTCCGAAAAGGGTTGTTTATGGAAAGGCAGAGGCAGGACATCGCTTTTCGTGCGCCTATTATAGCAATTCCTGACCATCAAACCTTTGAAGCTCTGCGCATACTCATCGAATCGCTTGCGGTTGACACTACCCCCCAAAAGAAAGGGAGTTCCTATGCCTTTTCCCAACCAGCAGTAATACAAGCTACTCGCCGAGGATATACTCTCAATGAATATACCAGGTTGTGTATAGCCGGGATCCTGGATGTCCCTGACTATAGTATTGGAATCAAACGAAAAAAGGCTTTCCCGGCCCAGTACCGTGATACCGCAGTTCTCATTCACACTAGGAACTTTGCCAAAAAAGATCTCCACGAATTTCAGTATCGTAACCCATGGGCGACTATTTTTCTATATTCTCCAACATCAAAGGTTCCGATCATAGACCCGATCCAAATCAACACCAGACCTTTGCAGACTTGTTCTATTGATACGTTGCCCGCAGATAAGCTCCGAGGGATCATGCAGATATTTCTCGTCTGGTTGGCCGATCATAAAAAGTATTTCGATTTAGCGGGTATTAAGAGAGAGGCAGAAGAACGAATTAGTCGCTATAATAAACGGCCCAGAACGCCGTCTTTCCTGGGGCACAAAAAGACGTGGATGTTGGCTCAGCTAGTGGCTATCCACGTATTTCTTGCATTCCTACACGACGTTGGGGGGATGGATGTTTCTTCTCTGGAAACAGCATGGTGGGATGTCCTGCTGCCTCTGTCGAAGAATCAATTGCCGAAATCAGATCCGCCTCCAAAAGAACAGGAGCTCATTCCTCGGCCCAGCAGTAAAGAGCTTTTTGAACAAACCATAACAGAGGTTATTCGCCAGGGAATAGGCTCTACAATCCTGTTTCTGCCATCCACTGACAAACTAACGGCAGAAGAAGCATGGGGGTGTTTTCGCTCTTTTGCAGGACGAGGAGAGGACCCGCAGCGAGTGTTTGCGATTTCCTCGCATCAACTTAGCCTTCTTGCCCAAAAGTACTGTCCTGTTCTCTGTAACTGGAGAAAGGTCATCTCTGACCTACGAAAAAAGCCACCAGGATACTTTCTAACAAAGAGAAATTGCCGAATCTTTGGCTCTACCGACTCGGTAAACGCTGTTCTTATCAACATCGACAAAGCGAGATTTTTGCCAAATGATTTGAGGGCAATTATTAAGAAGCATTTAAAATAAATTTATTGAATGGATGAAATGTGAAAAGTTCGAATCATCTTCCGGTAAGCCATATCAGATTATTTTCGCGCATGGCTTTGCCGGAAGATTTTTCTATGTTATCTGTTATTTGTTATTTTGATGTTATCTCAGAAAATATTTTTTATATTTGTTGGTGTAATCTTTCCTTTGGTATCCACGACTTTATAGAATCTGTCGTCAAGGATTCACAGGGACGGGATCACATTGTACCAGGGATTAAACGCCCACAATGCATGCATTTCTCTTCCGGCATACGGTTCTTGTAAAAAATGAAATGCCGCCTAACAGGAAAATATCGCGATTCGTCAACGACTCCTGCCGATGAGTTTTCCATGAAAATTTCATCATGAAAGAGAAAAAGGACAGTTGGGGCAGCTTTTTTCCGTGGACGCACGGGTATGGTCTGGATTGGGTCAGCCGGTAGCCGGAAAAAAGTACCTTAGCATAACCGGAGACCATAGGGGAGGTGTTCCACGCAATAAGTACCAGCGGTGCGTAGTTCACTTTTACCGCACTGGCGATAGGACGGACAGAGGCTTTTATTGTCCCTGTCCGTCCTTATGACTTAACCACGCGGCCAGTGCTTCCTCCGGGATGCGATACTCCCTGCCCACCTGTACCGCATAGAGTGTTCCAGACTGGATCATCTTCCGCACTTGCTGCCGCGAGGTCTTTAGATAGGCGGCTACTTCTTTCACCGTCAACAGATTGCTCAGGCCCATGGATCCTGATCCTTTCTTGGACCCTCCTCATGGTAAAGCAAGTTGTGTAGCTTGCGTACATCATATGTCACAAAGCCCCACTCTCCGATCTCATTCTGCCGCGGAAAAATAGAATAGAATTCGCTCTTTTGCCGCAACTGGTTTTTGTCCATCTGGAATAGATCGCATACCTCCTCAATGGTATAGAACCCTTTCATCTTCCGGTATTCAATGTATGGTACTTTAGTCATGATAGTTACCTCCAATGATAAATTTGGATACCGAGGAACGACATAAGCAGGATGTTTTTCACGCCATCTCAAGGTATCCTATAATCATGTTGGTCATTTCAATTTAAAATGAAATCTCCTGCAACAAGAGCATAATGCATTCTTGTAGGAGGTTAATGCTATGAAAATTCCTTACAACATCAAACGGGTACAAGCCATTTTGGGCATCGCGAAACTTCGTGCCCATCAAATGGACCCCATTCAGGATCTTCTTAACGGACGGGACGTCTTTGTGAACTTCCCCACTGCGTCGGGCAAATCCCTGATCTTCCAAATTCCCGCTCTGCTGCACCCACAAAAATGGACCCTGGTATTGGAACCAACCCTCTCTCTGATGTTGGACCAAGTGCAGCATCTGCAAGCCAAGGGAATCCCCGCAGAACACCTGGCCAGGGACAACCGAAAACAGCGAGAAACCATTCTCTCCCGCCTAACCGCTGGAGAGATTTCTATTTTCTATACCACTCCAGAACAACTCCTGTCTTCCTCCCTCCGAAACGCAATGCTGCGGAACCCGCCCTGGCTGGTAGCAGTCGATGAAGCCCACTGCCTGACCGAATGGGGACACCCAGCATTCCGCCCAGCCTATCGGGAGATTGGAACCTTTCTGGATACTCTCCCCAAACGCCCGGTTATAGCCGCCCTAACTGCCACTGCACCAGGAGAATACTATGAGGAAATCTGTGCCTCCCTACACATGCAGAACGTAAAACGCCATACGATGAGCCTGATGAAACACAACCTTAGCTTGATTGTCTCCGACTGTACCGGAATATCCATCGCCAAAAAGCTAAAATACACAAAGCGCTGGCTTGCAAAATACGGTTCCCATGGCAGCACTGTGATATATTGTGCCACCAGGAGCGAAGTAGACCTGGTTTTCAACGATTTGAAAACAGATGCTGCGTATATTGGGCAGGTAGTGAAATATCACTCAGGGATGACCGAAAAGCAAAAGAAGAAGCAGGAAACCGAATTTCTGTCAGGGAAACGAAGGATCATAGTATCTACCTCCGCCTTCTCCATGGGAATTGATAAGGGGGACATCCGATTGGTGCTGCATTTCCATCTTCCATTTTCTCCGGCAGATTACTATCAACAAATTGGACGAGCGGGAAGAGACGGGAAAAAGGCCCATGCCGTTCTCTTGTGGGATGAGAAGGACATTTCCATCAATGAGAAGATTCTATCGGGAAAGGCACGAAGACAGGAATTGCAACAGCTGCCCGAATATTCTGAGGAACGTTATCAGGAAGAGGTACAGCGCACTGTAGATCGACTGCATACCCTGGTCAAAATACTACATACCCCCTCTTGTTTGATGCAACAATTGGTATCTTATCTGGGGGAGAACCACCCTAAAACGTGCGGCCATTGCAGTCACTGTCAACGGAATCGGAAAGGAGGTGCCGTATCATGAAGAAATGTTCTATCGAACGCGGGGTACATACCTTGGAGCTGTACTTGGGGCAGCTCAGTTATGCAGAGGTTGATGCCATGATCGAAGATTTGTATGACATGGCCAAGAAGCAAAAAACACCAGAGCTGATTCGCCAAAGAGAAAAACATCCCTCCCCCCTCAAACGGTCCTATGAGGTGCACGGGCTATTACCCGACGGGATCATTTTGCAAATTTATCAACAGTTCCAGATCCCCAGTGCCATTCGGATCATTATCAATCCCAGCACCTTCACCTCCGGGTCATATATTCCAGAGGCGTTGTACCACCCAAAGGAGTATCCCGGTGTGTTGCAGAAGGTAGTCTCCCTACTGGATGAGACGTTTTCCAACACCCAGGAACATCGTTGTTGGAAACTGGACCATCGGCATTTGAGTTTAAGCCGGGTAGATCTTACCTGGAACCTCTATCTCCCCCAAGAAACTGAGGTAACGGATCTGATCCGGCTGTTCAAGCAAAGCGGTAGGAAGAAAAAAGACACCGTCATTACCTTTTCAAATCCCCTGCTGGACAAGCACTCCTTTCGGCTAAAACGTGGGGATATGATGTTGACGGTGTACGATAAACAGTTCCAAATCAGCCAGCGTACCAAGCAGCCTGTCCATCCAAAGAAACAGCAAATTCTGCGCATTGAGTTCGCCATGCGCAGGAAAGAGTATTTGAGCGTGATGAAACTATCCAGAGATATGCCCTTCGATCAGGTGCTTTGGCAGATGATCACTGCGATAGATTCCATCCCCGAACGATATCTAGAGAAACTGTTCCCATGTACCGGGCGCCATTGGAGGTATCCCGAGGCGAAGAAACTCATAGAGACCGCAGATCTCTCGGCAAAAAAGAAAGAACAAATGCTGTTTTTGCTCAAAAAGGCCTCCCGATGCAGAGCCTTAACAGCAGCTGTGGAGCAACTGCAAACGGAGTATGGGATATCCACGAAGGGGATGAAGCGTATTTGGAGGGAATTTGATCGATTGGATGTCAACCCAATTACACTGCCAAAACAGTCTAAACTGTCCCAGTTTCCCTCGTTTCGAACGATTCTGTGACATGAATTTCTGATGCGTTGCGGTTCAAAAAAGGAATATTTCTGTGGGGAAAGAAAAATAGGAGAAAATTAGAGCGAAAAAGATAGATCCCTATTGATTTAGCCGTTCCGTACGCATGATTTCGCCGGAGTTTGATTCCCAGAATAGAACTATTGTCTAGCGGAGGGGAATCAAACTCCGGCGAAATAAGGATCTTCAAAACACTCTCTTTTCTATTTCTTTTCTTGAAAATCCAACTGATGCTATCATAAAAGTAGACACGGAAGGGTAGAAAAAAGCCTTCGTTTAAAGCCGAAGAATTCGAAATCGTAGAACTGCTTTCCAGGGACTACGATGTACAAGATCTGTGTCAGCTTATGGGAGTGAGCCGCTCCGGGTACTACAAGTGGAAGAAACGGGACAAGAGCCGACGGGATATGAAGCGAGAAGAGGTCATTGCACTGGTGAGCGAGATCCATGAAGCCCATCCCTCCCATGGCTACCGTTGGGTAGCTGCTTATCTGAGAGCAAACTACGGCCAGTCATGCAGTGACAGCTATATCTACAAGGCATTTCGGTATCTTGGGATCCAGTCAGAAACAAAGCACAAACCTCACTATAGGCCACGGAAGGTAAGGGATCTATACCCGAATCTCATTTTCACGACATGGGAAACTGTAGATCGGCCTCGCCAGGTTATTGTGTCCGATATGACAGTGCTGAAACCGTGGATCTTCTATCTCGAACTGACGCTTTACTTCGATGTGTTTACTAAGCAGATCCTTACCTGGAAACTCTCAGAGCGCAGAGGTGGGCGTGAGCAGTATTTGGACGGCCTTGCAGATGTGATAGAGCTGCTGCGAGGCAAGGAAGAACCAACCATCATCCATACTGACCGGGGCTCCGTGTATTCCTCCAAGGCGTACAATGAACTGATCCAAGATAGCAATATTGTTCGATCCATGTCACGGGCAGGAAAACCAACCGACAATCCTGTCAACGAGGCATTGAATGGCTGGATAAAAGAAGAACTCTACATTGATTTCCGGTTGGAGGAGTGCCGTACAAGAGATGCCGTGAAAGAGGTCCTGCACCGCTATGTTGACTTCTATAATAGACAGCGGCCCTGTTTTGCCATTGGCTATGATACACCGTACAACTACTGCAAGCGTTTTTATCGGGGTGAACTGGAGCACAGAGACACCTTCTCACAGCGCGTATTGAGCGAGAAACCCAAGTTCGTACAAAAACGTGAAGAACGCAAAAAATGATTCGGGGCTGTGTCTCCTTTCTGCGTTGCCGGCCAAAACCGGCCAGACGCTCAACCGCCTGCCAACACAAGACTTTTCAGCGCTTGCCGGATATATGTCCACTTTTAGAAATAGAAATCTTGAGAAAATATCTCTGGTGTCTACTTTTGAAAAAATATACTCAGCAAAAATGTGGCTCATGTCCACTTTTGAAAATGAAAACCTAAAAATAATATTTTTCGTGTCTACTTTTCTTGACTGGTACAAACAGAGCAGAAAAAATCTGAAAAATGTGATTTTTGGAATTGGTTTCACGCAGAAAAACGTGCAAACCATTCTTTGAAAAACAGGAAAAATGTGCTATACTAATTTCAACCGATATGGAAGGTGGTGCTGTGCATGAAACGCAACGCGATTCTCGATCTTATAAAATGGAAAAACAACCCTGAACGAAAACCTCTGATTATCCGTGGTGCTCGTCAGGTGGGAAAAACCTGGCTCATGAAAGAGTTCGGGCAAAGCTGCTATGAGCGATACGTATACTTTAACTTCGATGAGGAAGATGCGCTAAAATCCATTTTTGAAGCAAACAAAAATCCACAGCGGATCATTGAGCTGCTCTCCCTGATTGCAGGGGAAAAGATCCTGCCGGAAGAAACTCTGGTGATCTTTGATGAAGTACAGGAATGCCCGGAAGCACTGAACAGCCTCAAGTACTTCAAAGAAAAAGCAAACCACTACCATATCATCGCAGCCGGCAGCTTGCTGGGAACGCTGCTGGCACAGCCCAAGTCCTATCCGGTGGGTATGGTGAACCTGCTCGACCTCTATCCACTGTATTTCGATGAGTTCCTGGAAGCGACCGACCCAGCACTCTTTGCCTATTACGAGGGAATCCAAAAGGGGCAGCCAATCGAAGAAATTTTTCACCTACGCCTGTTGGAAACCTATAACAACTATCTGATCATTGGCGGTATGCCGGAATGTGTCGCCTCGTGGGTGAACCACAAAGATCCTGCGGCGGTTTCTCAGATCCAACGTGAGCTGATTGAAATCTATGAGAATGATTTTTCCAAACACAACGGAAAAGTAAACAGCGGCCGCATTCTGATGGTCTTCCGCAGCATCGTTTCGCAGCTGGCCAAGTCCAACGAAAAATTTGTTTACGGCGCGGTACGCCAGGGCGGCAGAGCACGGGATTTTGAAGAGGCCATCGAGTGGCTTGTCTCGGCCGGTATGCTAAACCGCATTTACAATGTTTCTAAGATGGAGCATCCCCTAACCGCCTTCGATAAACTCGACCAGTTCAAACTCTTCCTTTTTGATACGGGGCTTCTCAAGCACATGGCAGGCATCGACAACAGTGCGATCCTCTTGAAAACAGAGTATCAATTCAAAGGGCCTCTCACGGAAAACTATGTTTTGCAGCAGCTCCGTGGGCAATTCGAGGTCGCCCCCCGATATTACTCTGATAAAACCGGAGAAATCGACTTCGTGCTGCAACATGGCACAGAAATCATCCCCATCGAGACTAAGGGAGGAGAGGACAAATCCGCGCCCTCTTTCAAGCGTTACATTGCCGAGCATCACCCAGAACATGCCATCCGCTTCTCCAAGCGTGGATACCGGACAGACGGGGCAATCACGAATATTCCCCTCTATCTCGTCAGAAAGACAAAGGACCTGCTTTGACGCGACCTTTCGTGTAAGGACACGCACCGCACGGTTTCTTTGGTTTTCCCATAAAACACCACCCCCTACCCCGGGTAGAAAAACCGGGATCATACAAACTCCAAATATATATTATAACCACGAAACCCTCCAGGAAAGTCTATGGACACGCTTTCCCGGAGGGTCATTTTATTGTAGGAGGCTATCATCATGAATGTACTAATGATCCAACCCGGAGCACAACCAAGGCAAGCTGAAATTGGAGAAGAGTTCTCTTCCATGCAAGCAGCGGTAGGCGGACCCATCCAAGCCATCTATCCCTTCCCAGAGCCAGTAGCGCTGATCTGCCATGAGGAAGGCAAACTGCTTGGTCTCCCCCTAAACCGTGCCCTGCGGGATAAGGACGGAGAGATCTACGACATCATTGCCGGTCCCTTCTTCCTCTGCGGTGCCCCACCAGACCGTGACACCTTCACCAGTTTGACCCCCGAGCAGATGGTGCACTACAAAGACCGATTCCGCCGCATCGAATTGTATGATACCGGGAGGTGTGACACACGATGAACAACGACCCCATACACAGCCTGGTACCAAGCACAGCAAGCACTTCCATTCCATTGACACTTCCCTTACTGCACAATCCTTTTCCTAAGATGGTCCCACCGGTGGAGAGCTCTCTTTCCCTGACCATCACCAAGGAAGGCTTGCAGCTCACCGTGGCCCTTTCCATCTGGCCGAGATCCTAATACACCACAAAGAGCCAGTCCCAGGGAAATCCCTGGGACTGGCTCTTTTCTTTTCGGAGGTACGAGATGAATCAAAAAGAAATTTGCGCCCACTGCGGAGAATTCTTGCCGGCAGAGGATGGCTTCTACTTTGAGGACCAGTTCTTTTGCCCAGATTGCCTGGAGGAACTGACCCTGCTCTGCCATCACTGCGGCGAGCGGATCTGGCAAAGATCCAACCGTGGAACCGACAGCATCCCTTTGTGCGACGATTGCTACGATGCCTACTATACCCACTGTGATTGTTGCGGCAGACTCCTTCACCAAGACGAGGTGTACTACGACGAGGAGGACACCCTGTGCTGGACCTGTTATGAGACCCGACAGCGGGAGCGAGAAAGCATCCATGCGTATTACTACAAACCCACACCCATCTTCTATGGAGACGGCCCTCGCTTCTTCGGCGTCGAGTTGGAAATGGACGAAGGAGGCGAAGACACTGACAGCGCTGCGGAGATCCTAGCCCAGGCCAATTTCGCCGGACAGATCCATGCCTATGCCAAGCACGACGGCTCCTTGAACGATGGCTTTGAGATCGTCACCCATCCCATGACGCTGCCTTATCACCTGTCCGAGGTGCCCTGGAAGGATGTCTTGCGCAAGGCGGTCTCTCTGGGTTACCGTTCCCACCAATCGGGTACCTGTGGTCTCCACATCCATGTCAGCCGCAACGCCTTTGGTTCAGAGGCAGCGGTTCAGGAGGAAGCCATCGCCCGGGTTCTCTACTTCGTGGAGAAACACTGGGAGGAACTGTTGAAGTTCAGCCGGCGCACTCCACGGCAATTGGACCGCTGGGCCGCGCGGTACGGCTATCGGGAACAGCCACAGGAGATTCTTGATCACGCGAAAAAGGGGTACCACAGCGGACGCTACACCTGCGTCAATTTGGAAAACCCCGCCACCATCGAGTTCCGCATGTTCCGTGGAACCCTAAAGTATAACACTCTGATTGCCACGCTGCAGTTGGTCAACCGCATCTGTGACGTGGCTTTGTATCTCTCTGACCAAGAGGTAAAGGCGATATCCTGGACCTCTTTTGTCGCAGGATGCCACGAGCCCGCTCTGGTCCAGTATTTGAAGGAACGCCGTTTGTATGTCAATGAACCAATTACTACAGAGGAGGAACTATAATGTGCTGTCTGTTTGGACTGATCGACTACCGGGATACCCTGTCCCGTCGCCAGAAAACGAAGATGGTTCGGGCCCTGGCCGAAGCCAGTGAAGCCCGTGGAACCGACGCCGCCGGAATCGCCTACAATGCCGGCGGAACACTGCAGATCCATAAGCGTCCTGGCCCTGCCCATACCATCCATTTCACGGTCCCCAAAGCGTCCAAAGTCATCATGGGGCATACCCGAATGGCTACTCAGGGCTCCGCCTTAAAACGGAAAAACAATCACCCATTTGCTGGCAAAGCCCGCAGGGAGGGCTTTGCGCTGGCACATAATGGCGTCCTACACAACGACAAAGTCCTGCGACGCGTCCATCATTTACCTCCAACCGCCATTGAGACGGACAGCTACATCGCCGTCCAACTGCTGGAGCAACAAGGCACTCTCAACTTCGACAGCCTGCGTTTCATGGCTGAGGAGGTTGAGGGCTCTTTCTGTTTCACGGTGCTGGATCGGAAGGACAACCTGTACTTTGTGAAGGGCGATAATCCGCTGTGTCTGTATCACTACCCCGAGCTGGGGCTCTATCTGTACGCTTCCACGGAGGAAATTTTAAGAAACGCCATCGGCAAGATGCGCCTTGCAGGTCAGCCGGAGTCCATAACGCTGCACTGCGGGGACATCCTAAAAATTGATGCCCACGGTAGGATGGACCATGCCCGCTTCTCCCCCTCGAAGTTCCTCTGTGCTTTCTCTTCCTACTTCTGGCCTCAATCCCCTATGCCCGTGCCGGCCAAACGACATGTACCAGAGGACCCCGAAGCTGCCTACCTGGATGAGCTGAGAACCATTGCCAATTGGTATGGCTATGACAACACCTTAGTAGACACCTGGCTGGCCGATGGCTTCTCCACCGATGAGATTGAGGATTTCCTGTACTGCGGGGAGTTGTGATGTCCCAATAGGGTTTCCCAGTAAGTTGGCACGTGCCAAAATGCGGGAAGGGACCCTATTGGGACACTTTTTCAATGTGTCATTAGGGTAAACCCCAATGGGGCCCTCCTAATTACAATAGGCACATCACATGCTGAAAGGTAACGATGGTGAGAAATTTGAAAATAGGTTATATTCGGGTCAGCACACAGGAGCAGAATACCTTACGCCAGGAAGTGTTGCTGGACCGTCTGGGAGTAGAACAGATATTCATAGACAAAGTCAGCGGCAAAGACACCAACCGCCCGGAGCTACACACTATGCTGGATTTTGTGCGTAAAGGAGATGTGGTTATCGTAGAGTCCATCAGTCGCTTTGCCCGAAACACCAAAGATCTGCTGGAGTTGGTAGAGCGGTTGACGGACAAAGGGGTAGCGTTCGTGTCTCAAAAGGAAGCCATTGATACTACTACACCTACCGGTAAATTTATGCTGACCGTTTTTGGCGCAGTGGCAGAACTGGAGCGGGAATATCTGCTTCAACGACAACGAGAGGGAATTGCGATAGCTAAGTCAAAAGGGGTTTATAAAGGCAGACGCCCCGTAGAAAGGCCAGAGCTGGAACTGCTATTGCATCAGTGGAAACAGGGTAAACTAAAGGCAGTAGAAGTCATGGCACGGCTGCACATTAGTAAAACAACATTTTATCGTAAGGTAAAGGAAGCAAATCTGGAGAAAGAAGATGTCTAAGTATCATTATGTGAGAAAGAGCATCACCTGGGATGGTCACCGCTATGAAGTTCGTGGGAAAACAGAAATGGAAGCTGTCGAGAGGCTCTCGGAATTATTGACCTCACTTCAGGAAGGCCGGGTTCTTCGCAGTGGGGATACACTGGTCGATATTTGGTACCAGGAATGGAAACGAGTCTACAAGGCTCCCGCAGACTTAACCAGAAAAAGTTTACAGCTATACGATGAAAAATATCGGAAGTATATTAGCCCTGCGATCGGCACGCTACCTCTTCGGGACGTTCATGATGTCCAACTACAGTCCATTTTAAACGATCAGCGGGGAATGTCCTTTTCTCATGTGACCAAGCTGCGAATGGTCATGCAGGAAATGTTTCGACAAGCGTACCGCTCGCGCTTGATTGCTTTCGATCCTTCCGTCGGGTTGCGGTTGCCCAAAAATGTAAAACGTTCCTTCCGTTCGATCACAGAGGAGGAACGTGCACATATCTTAGAGGTAGCCAAATATCACCCATCTGGTCTTTGGGTATTGCTGATCCTATACTCTGGCCTTCGTCCTGGAGAAGCTGCCGCTTTACAATGGAAAGATATCGATTTTGACCGAAATGAAATCCATGTATACAAGGCAGTAGAGAGCGGATCTAACCATATCAAAACGCCAAAGACTCCCGCAGGGATTCGCGACATCCCTATGCGAAGTGAGTTGCGACGGTTGCTGTGGCAAGCAAAAGGAGAGCCGTTCTCTCTGCTTTTTCCAACGAAAAGAGGGACTGTCCGAAATTCCAGCGGAATCTGGAAACAATGGCAGTCCTTTGCAAAGGAACTGGATCTACACATGGGAGCACAGGAAGAAAATGGGAAAATAGCACATCATGCGATTGCACCAGATTTGACACTATATTGTTTGAGACACACGTTCTGTACAGATCTCCAGAGAGCTGGTGTCGCAATCAATATTGCAAAAGAACTCATGGGGCATAGCAGCATCGCGGTCACAGCAGACATTTATACCCATCGGGACCAGGCCATCCTACATAGCAATATTTCTAAATTGGATACGCTTGATGCTTCGTTCGCTCAGGGTCCCATTTCGGCGTCTGACACTACTTAATTACCAAAAACCAAAAAGAGGGCCAAGATCACTTTTTGTTTCTTGGTCCTCTTTTCGAAATTTTTTCTATTGTCCTTCCATCGTGGATTTATTATGGACTTCGGGGACAAAAAGAATTGCGGGAAAACCTGTGGGAAATCTGAAAAAAATATTGATGTTTCAAAGAGAAATGTCGGAAGAAGGTTCTGAGCCTGGTGCTTTGCGTGGCTATGCTGCTGTCTGTCATGGTCATGGGCACTGGGGCGGCGTTCACGGATCAGGATGAGATCCAGAATGCCGAAGCCGTTGATATGAC
>JABLTO010157709.1_pt1 | contig 13247 bp, 11 predicted proteins | sample 7160091 | NCBI WGS metagenome assembly JABLTO01 (sample SAMN14651225, study PRJNA627086) | human gut metagenome | isolation source: feces | host: Homo sapiens
AATTTATAGATAAACTGTTGTTTTATATAAGAAAAGCAGTTTTTAAAATTATATATTTGAAATATTAAAATTTGGATATATTAAAAATTAATAGAGCTTGAATAGAAAATATGATTTTATATTAAAATACTATAAAGCAGGATAAAGTTAATGGGGAGGAGAAGTGTAATCAACACTTAGTTATTAAAAATGAACGAGAAAGCACATATCGTAATTTTAGAAGAAGATCATTTATTGAAAGATAGTTTGATTAATAAAATTAATAATAAAGGAAATTATGAGGTAATAGCTGCATTTGAAAATGGGATACAATGTTTAAAATATTTGTCAGAGCATGAAGTTGATATTTTTATAATTGATTTAATGTTAACAAATATTGATGGTGTTGGTATTATTAATCAGCTAAGAAAAGATAATCCTAAAGGATTTAAAAAATTAATCTGTATTAGTGATTTTAATTCAGTAGTATTTGAGATGATAGATGAGTTATCAATTGATTATTGTCTAAGAAAACCATTTAATCTAGATTACTTTATAGAAATATTAAATCGTATTACTAAAGATAATTTTGCAGATGATAAAGAACATCGTAATGTAATAATAAAGAGTGAAATTACTAGAATTTTTGACGATATAGGAGTACCACGCCATTTAAAAGGATACAATTATTTAGTAACGGGTATTAGTAGTGTTTGTAATAATATTAATTTATTAGGTGAAATAACAAAAGAGTTGTATCCTAGTATTGCGAGGAATCACGCAACTACTGCTTCGAGAGTAGAACAAGCTATACGTCATGTCATTAAAGTAACTTGGTCAAATGGGAATCAAGAAGAGTTACAAAATATTTTTGGTTTTAGAGCTAAAGAAAAATTATGTAATTCAGAGTTTATTTCTAAAATCGCAGATTTAATAATATCAAAGTATAATTACTAATTTTTATAAAAGTATCAAATTTAGCAGTTTTATACTAATTAAGGTAAAACTGTTTTTTTATTATTCAAATAAAGATAAAAAAAGAATTAATTTTATTGATAGGTTCAATAATTTTAATTCTTCTATTTATATTAAATTTAGATATTATAAGTAACTATGGCGACTAGCCGCCTTAGTTTGATGCTCTAAACGCAGCTTATCTGCAATCATAGCAATAAATTCAGAATTAGTAGGTTTAGATTTAGTAGCGCTAACTGTATAGCCAAAGATATCATCAATTGCATCAGTATTACCACGATTCCAAGCAACTTCAATAGCGTGACGAATAGCTCTTTCGACTCTAGAAGCAGTTGTACTATATTGACGAGCTATATCAGGATAAAGTACTTTAGTAACTTGGCCTAATAATTCAATATTATAGTAAGTTGATAAGATAGCTGTTCTCAAATACATATAACCTTTAATATGTGCAGGTATACCAACTTCATGTAATATTTCTGTAATTTCATTTTCTAGTTTGATTTTTTTATATTTTTCGGACTCATCTTGAGTCATGTCTTTAATATCTTCTAAAGTAATTTTCATTATTGAAGATAATGTTGTTGTAAAATAAGTGATATCGAATGGTTGCTTAAAACAGTAACTAACATTTAATTTTTCTAAAGTTTCACAAATTAGTGGGTTAGTAAAACTAGTAATACATACCACTTTATTATATGCACGACTATTGATCTCTTTTAATTTATTTAAGACACCAATTCCATCAATATTAGTAAGCATTAAATCAATAATTAATAAATCGCAGCTATTTGTTGATAAATAATTTAAACAACTAGTAGCATTATCACTAGTACCAATAACTGTAAAGTTAGTTGTTTTAATCAAGCTATCTTTGATGCTGTTTAATAGATCTTTATTTTCTTCTAAAATATAAACTGTGTATTTTTTTACGTCTGTCATCTTTGTATTCCCCTTTCGTTTTAGTGACAAAATTTATTATATTTATACAGTAACAAAGATAAAAGGCTTTATTTATAGAAAATCTGAGATTTAGAAAACTAGTGAACTTAATTTTTAATATATGTAAACTTTTCGTGTTTATTCGTGAAAAATTCACGAATCTTTAAAGATATTCACGATAGTTGTCGAATCTATAAATTTTATAAAAAAACTGTATAATAATAAATCTAAAAATAATATTTTATAAAATCCTTTAATATTTAGATGCCACTAAGTAAGAATGTCTATATAAGGATAAAAAATATAATTAACAAATTAATATTTTTCAATAGATATTATAACCTAAATAGTTTAAAATTGTGCAATATAATTTCATTATCAAGTATTTTTGAATATAATTCTTACAAAAATCTTAAAATTTATTATAAATTCAACATAAATTTGTATTATAAAAAATAATATGGTATTATTTGAAAATAGAAGGGAAATAGAGGAGGAAATATGAAAGAAAATAAGTTTATAAAATTTATTACTTCTAAATATTTGATTTTAACAGTACAATTAATTGCAACTGCGATATTTATATATTTTATATTTAAATTAGATTTAGTTCCGATAAAATATTTAGCTCCTGTTACAATTGTGCCATGTTTGCTGATTATAATTTTCTTTTTTATTATGAGAAGCGGTCAAAAAAGACAAAAACAAGGATTACATAGTAAAAGATCGATCATAACAAAAATTATCAGTTTGATTATGAGTATTATATTAATGATAGGTACAGCTTATGCAATTAGGAGTAATAATTTTTTAGATAATGTATCTGATGCTAAAACACAAAAATATTTAATTTCCGTAATTACAATGAAAAATAATGAAGCCAATAAATTAAGTGATTTAGATGGAAAAAATTTTGGGGTTTCATATCAGAATGATTCAACTACGATAGCTAAAGCTATATCAGATATGGAAGATGAAATAGGAGAACAAGAATTAACTAAATATGATGATTATTCAAGTCTTGCAGATGCATTATATAATGATAAAGTAGATGCAATAATTGTTGGGCAAGAGTATAAATCAATGTTAGAAGCTAATCATGAAAGTTTTGATGATGATACAAAGATTATAAAATCTTATGAATATGATGCTAAACTAAGTGTTACAACAAAAAAGACAGATGTAACAGAAAAACCATTTACAGTGTATGTAACAGGTATCGATACATATGGAAGTGTTAATACAGTAGCTCGAAGTGATGTCAATTTAATAGTAACTGTTAATCCAAAAACAAAACAGATTTTAATGACAAGTATTCCTCGTGATTGTGAAATTGAATTAAATAAAAATGGAGAAATGGATAAATTAACACATACAGGAATTTATGGTACAAGTGAAACAATTAGCACTATTGAAGATTTTTTAGATGTACAAATAAATTATTTTGCAAGAACTAATTTTAGTGGAATGACAAATATTGTTGATGCTTTAGGGGGAATCACAGTAGATTCTGATTATAAATTTAAAACATTGCATGGTAACTATCAGATTGAAAAAGGAATAAATGAAATGGACGGTGACAAAGCATTATGCTTTGTAAGAGAAAGATATTCATTACCAAATGGTGATTTTGACCGTGGTAGAAATCAACAAAAAGTATTAAAAGCAATGCTTGATAAAGCTATGTCACCTAAAATTATTACCAATTTTAATAACATTTTAAGTGCAATCGAAGGAAGTTTTGAAACTGATATGTCAAGTAAAGAAATTAAATCTTTACTTAATATGCAGTTAAATGATATGGCTGACTGGTCAGTATATAATGTCCAAGTTCAAGGTCAGGGATATAAAACTACTAAGACGTTTTCAATGTGGGGAACAGAAGTTTATGTTATGAAACCAGATACGAAACAGGTTAAAAAGATCAAAAAACTTATTGATACTGTAGAGCAAGGTGGCGAAATCAATGAGGATGATATAGAAGGATTAGGAAACTAAAAGAGCTTCTTTATGAAGCTCTTTCTATATAAGCTAAATTTCTCTTTGATATGACATACTAGTGTGTTAAGATAGGAGTGTTTATGGGGTGAAAAATTGTGAGAAAAAAAAAGAAAAAGAGTTTATTTTCTAAACTTACTTCCAAAGGAATAATATTAACTTTACAGTTAATTACATCAATAGTATTTCTAAGATATGTGTATGTACTCAAAATGCTGCCATCTAAGTATTATTTTATAATTGTGATAGTGTTATTTTTGTTACTTTTAATAGAGATGATTTGGATAACCTCTGGTGCTAGAAAAAAACGTCGTACAGGAGCACGTTCAAGAATATTCTTTAGTAAATTAACAAGTATTTTATTGTCAGCATTGTTTATTGTAGGTAGTGTTTATGCATCAATTGGAGATAATTTTATAAGCAATATTACAAGTGCATTTATGCAAACTCGGGTTATTGCTATATATGCAATGAAAGATAGTAATATAAAAAATGTTGAAGATCTAAAAGGGAAGACTTTTGGAATTGAGAATGAAAAGAGTATTTCTGAAATAACTGATGCACTTGCTCAAATTCAAGATAAAATTGATGAGACACCAGAAAAAAAGAATTATGATGATTATGCAGAACTGGCTGATGCATTATATGATGAAAAAGTTGATTGTATTATTGCTGATCAATCGTATTTAGGTGTATTAGAGACAAATCATGAAAGTTTTAGTGATGAAACACGAGTAATTTATAAAATGGAAGTACAAGAAAAAATTGAAGCTGTTACCACAAAGACAGATGTAACAGAAAATCCATTTATTATATATTTAACAGGAATTGATACATACGGATCAGTATCGACTATTTCAAGGGCAGATGTTAATTTAGTTGTTTGTGTTAATCCAATTGAAAAACAGGTCTTGTTAGTTAGTGTTCCAAGAGATACTCAAGTTAATTTAAATAGAAATGGAAAAATGGATAAAATAACTCATTCAGCAATGTATGGAATTAATGAAACAATTTTAACGTTAGAAGATTTCTTGGATTTAAAAGTAAATTATTATGCTAAAACAAATTTTAGCGGAATAACTAATATTATTGATGCTTTAGGTGGAGTTGAAGTCGAATCACCATATAAATTTACTACTTTACATGGCAATTATGAGATAAAAAAAGGAGTAAATGAAATGGATGGTGATAAGGCATTATGTTTTGTAAGAGAACGTTATGCTTTACCAGGTGGCGATTTTGATCGTGGAAAAAATCAACAAAGATTATTGATGGCAATGCTAAAAAAAGCTATGTCGCCGAAGATTATTACTAATTATAATAATATTTTAGCAGCTGTTGAAGGAAGTTTTGAAACAGATATGACAAGTGATGATATTAAATCTTTAGTAAATATGCAATTAGATGATATGGCTGACTGGGATATTTTTAATGTTCAAGTAACAGGAGAAGGTAAAATATCGTATGATACGTATTCTCAAAAGGGAAAGAAAACATATATTACTGTTCCTGATAAGAAAGTTTTAAATAAAATAATAAAGGTAATTGATAAGATTGAAGCTGGAGAAAAATTAACAGAAAGTGATGTTAAAGGTTTAAATTAAATTATATGTAATTAAAGAAAGATATAGTTTTTTGTTTTAAAGAAGTGAATTAATTGATTCGATTATTTTTTGTGATATAATGTCATAAAATAAAGATTAATAAAATTAAAATGATTTAAAGAGGAGTATGTTATTCAAATATCATGAAAAGAAAGAGAAGAAGAGTAAGAAAAAGAATAAAGGTAATTGGAGCTATTTTATTAGGATATGTATTGTTGTATTTTGGGACATCAATATATTATCAAAATAAATGGTATCCAAATACAACGATAAATAGTATCGATGTTTCTAATATGACTTATGAGGAATCAAAAGAGATATTTGAAAAAGCTATCAAAAACTATTCTTTAGAGATTATTGGTAAAGAAGGGGTGTCATTTAAAATTAAAGGTACTGATATTGATTTGTCAGTAACTTATGATGAAAATCTTGAAAAGGATTTTACTGATCATAAAGATAGTAGGGGTATTTTTGGTATATTTTCAAATCATGATCATGATATTGATTTGAAAGTATCATATGATAAGTCTAAATTAGAGCAAATAATTAATGAGTCTGTATTGGTTGCTGGAAATGAGACATATCAGATTAAAGCATCAGTAAAACCACATGTTGAATATGATGAAGAAACGAAGAGTGGAAAGATAATTGAAGGAATAGATGGAAATGAATTAAATTTAGAAAATTTTAATTCTTTGATAAAAAAATCAATCAACAAAATTAGTCCTAAAATTGATTTAAATGATGAAAAAAGTTACCCTGATATTTATATAACAGCTTCAAACAGTATTGATGAAAAGGATTTAAAAAAACAGCTTGAAACATATAACAATTATTTATTAAATTGGATTACTTGGGATATGGGTGAAGGTGTAAAAGAAACAATAACACCAGATGATATAAAAGATTGGATTACGATCAATGACGATGGTAAAGTCAATTTTGATAAAGATGCTATGAGTGAATGGATCGAAGCATTTTGCTTAAAATATAAAACAGTTGGAAAAAAACGTAATTTTACGACTCATTCAGGGCAAGTTATTGAATTATCTGGTGGTGATTATGGCTGGCGATTAGATTATGATAAAATTGTTGACCAAGCTTATGAAGAAATTACTAAAGAAACAGATAGTAAATTAATAGATGCCTATATAAAAAATAATAGTAAAGAAAACAAAAAAGCCTTAACAACTGAATTAGAACCAATTTATAGCAATAAAGGTTATAAAAAAGATTACGAAAATTTTGAAAATGATTGGGATACACAAAACTATAGTGAGATTGATTTAACTGAGCAAAAAGTTTATGTGTATAGAGATGGCCAGCTTGTTCATTCATGTATATGTGTAACAGGGAAACCACCAACAGAGGATCGAATCACGCGTACTGGTATTTGGTATATTAAAGAGAAAATGCCAGAAAAATTATTAGTTGGAGAAGATTATCAAACTCCTTCAAAATTCTGGGTTCGTATCATGTGGACAGGAACGGGATATCATTATCTTGAAAGAAGTGACTGGGCCAACTGGTCACCAACCCTATATTTAACGAAAGGATCTCATGGATGTATAAATCTTCAATATGAAGATGCACAAAAAGTCTATGAGTTAGTTAGAAGTGGTGACCCAGTATTTATCCATTATTAAAAAAATAAAACCTAAGTATGGGTTTTATTTTTTTTCGTATTTTTTTTCAGTTGTAAAACCTTTACCTCTAACTTCATTAACTTTATTGATAATCATAAAAGCATCTGGATCAATATCATAAACATAATTATTTAAATGTGTTAATTCACGATTACTTACAACAGTTAAAACAATTGGATATTTGTTATGTTTATAGCCCGTTTCTCCATGAATCAAAGTTGAACCACGATCTAATTTATTGATTATCATTTCATTTATTTCAGAAAATTTAGAACTTATGATTTTTATTTGCATTTGAGCTTTACCAATAACAAGAACTTTATCTAAGACAATTGTATAGATAAGAACTAATAAAATTCCATAAAAAACCATTTCACGATCACGAATGATCATTTGACTTAATAGAATTAAAAAATCAAAACTATACATACTAATAGATATAGGAATACCTAATTTTTTATTTAATATCAATGGCGGAATATCCATTCCTCCAGTACTAGCACCACAACGTATAACGATACCAATTGCCAATCCAATCATCAGCCCAGCTAAAATTACACATAATAAAGTATCATTACTCATCATTTCATTTTTAAAAATATTTTCTAGTATACCTAAAATAAATGGGTAATAAAATGAACTGATCAAAGTAGTTAAAGCAAATTTTTTCCCTAATATTTTCCATCCTAATAAAAACATACTAATATTAAATACAGAAACAAAAATAGTGATAGGAATATTGAAGGTTGAATTCAAAAAAATAGCCATTCCAGTCGTTCCACCTGTAATTAAATCATTTGGTAGGATAAACATTGTTACTCCTAAGGCATAAATAGTATTGCCGATTAAAATTCCAATAATATTTTTTATATTTTTCATATAGTCACTCTTTCTTTGTTTTATACCTTTAAATATTTTATCCTATAAATGTTTATGATTCAATACAATTGGTAATATAAAAAATATTAATATTTTACTTGACCATAACGTAACGTAAGGGTTTAATATTAATATGAAAATAAGGAGGCTTAAAAATGAAAGGCATTGTATTAGCTGGAGGATCTGGAACAAGATTATATCCTCTTACACAAGTAACAAGTAAACAATTATTACCTATTTATGACAAACCAATGATTTATTATCCTTTAAGTATATTAATGGAAGCAGGAATTAAAGAAATTTTAATTATTTCAACTCCTGATGATACGCCAAGATTTGAAGAATTATTAGGTGATGGTAGTCAGTTTGGAATTTCACTTCAATATAAAGTTCAACCTTCTCCTGATGGTTTAGCACAAGCATTTATTATTGGTGAAGAATTTATTGATGGTGAAGCATGTGCCATGGTATTAGGTGATAATATTTTCCATGGTCATGGTTTAGGAAAACGCTTAAGAGCTGCAGCTAATAAATATAGTGGCGCAACTGTATTTGGATATTATGTAGATGATCCAGAAAGATTTGGTGTCGTTGAGTTTGATGAAAATGGAAAAGCAGTTTCTTTAGAAGAAAAACCAGCTAATCCTAAATCAAATTATGCTGTAACTGGTTTATATTTTTATGATAAAAATGTTGTTGAGTATGCAAAAAGTATTAAACCAAGTGCTCGTGGTGAATTAGAAATCACAGATTTAAATAAAATTTATTTAGATAATGGAACTTTAGATGTAACATTATTAGGGCAAGGTTTTACATGGTTAGATACTGGAACACATGAAAGCTTAGTTGATGCAACTAATTTTGTTAAAACTGTAGAAACTCATCAAAATCGTAAAATTGCATGTTTAGAAGAAATAGCTTATAATAATGGCTGGATTTCTAAAGACCAATTAAATACATCTTATGAATTATATAAGAAAAATCAATATGGTAAATATTTAAAAGATGTATTAGATGGTAAGTTTATAGATCAATAAGGAGTAATGATAATGAAAAAAATTGAAACTAAAATACCTGGTGTAATTATTATTGAGACTGATGTATTTGGTGATCATCGTGGATACTTTACAGAAACTTATTCTAAACCAAAATATCAACAATTAGGAATTGATGTTGATTTTGTCCAAGATAATATGTCTTTTAGTGCTCAAAAAGGTACTTTAAGAGGTTTACATTGGCAAAATCCCCCTTATGCTCAATCAAAATTGGTTTCTTGTACTAAGGGAAAAGTTATTGATGTTGCGGTAGATATTCGTAAAGGTAGTCCAACTTATGGAAAATGGGTATCTGTAGAATTAAGCGAAGAGAATCATCGACAATTTTTTATTCCCCAAGGATTTGCACATGGATTCTTAACTTTGACAGAAAACGTTGAATTTAGATATAAAGTAGATAATGTTTATAATAAAGAATCAGAGGGTGGAATGCGTTATGATGACCCTACAGCCAATGTTAATTGGGGAGAATTATTAAATGGAATTGAACCAGTTTTGAGTGAAAAAGATATGACTGGTCCGACACTAGAAGAATCAAATAATCAATTTGTATACAAAGGAGAATAATTAAATGAAAATATTAGTAACAGGTGGAGCAGGATTTATTGGTGGAAACTTTGTTCATTATATGGTTGAAAATCATCCTGAAGATATGATCGTCAATTTAGATTTATTAACATATGCTGGAAACTTGGAAACTTGTAAACCAGTTGAAGGGAAACCAAATTATAAATTTGTAAAAGGTGATATTGCAGATCGTGAATTTATCTTCAAATTATTTGCAGATGAAAAATTTGATATTGTTGTTAATTTTGCAGCAGAATCTCATGTAGATAGAAGTATCACTGATCCTGAAATCTTTGTTAAAACAAATGTTATGGGGACAACTACTTTATTAGATGCAGCTAAAGAATTTGGTGTAAAAAGATATCATCAAGTATCTACTGATGAAGTATATGGAGATTTACCTTTAGATCGACCAGATTTATTCTTTACAGAAACAACACCATTACATACATCTAGTCCATATAGTTCTTCAAAAGCTTCTGCAGACTTATTCGTTTTAGCATATCATCGTACTTATGGTTTACCAGTGACTATTTCTAGATGTTCTAATAACTATGGTCCTTATCATTTCCCAGAAAAGCTTATTCCATTAATGATTTCAAGAGCTTTAGCTGACGAAGAATTACCAGTATATGGTAAAGGTGATAATGTGCGTGACTGGTTACATGTATATGATCATTGTGTAGCAATTGATTTAATTATTAGAAATGGTCGTGTTGGCGAAGTGTACAATGTTGGTGGCCATAATGAAAGAACAAATTTAGAAGTCGTTAAAACAATTTTAAAAGCTTTAGATAAACCAGAAACATTAATTAAATTTGTTGAAGATCGTAAAGGTCATGATCGTAGATATGCTATTGATCCAACTAAATTAGAAACAGAGCTTGGATGGAAGCCTAAATATAATTTTGATACTGGAATTCAACAAACTATTCAATGGTATTTAGATAATAAAGAATGGTGGCAAAATATTCTTTCTGGTGAATATCAAAATTATTTTGAAAAAATGTATGCTGGAAAAGTAAAATAATTAAATAAGACAAAAATAAAACTAGAAGTAATAATTTCTAGTTTTATTTTGTGCAAATAAATAATCCAGAATCTTTAGTAATCCTAATGCCATTTGTTTTCTTTATTAAATCTTCTATATAAATTTTAAATTCTTTTAAACGATTACCAAGAAACTCATTTTGATTACCATGACAACTAAGAATATAATCTATTAAAGGCTGGGCTTCAGTGATAAATAAATAATCATTATATTTTTTTAATTCTATAAAACTAAAATATTTAGATAATATTTTTTGTCCATTTTCTAACCCAAAGCGCTCCGGTAAAGAATCAGCAGATAAACATATTCGATTATCAAAGTTTTTAACAATAAAACTAATTTCCTGCATATGTTTTTTACTATAAGTACTACAATAAAAAGTACCTGTCTTTTTTAAAACCCTTGTTACTTCATTTAAACTTTGTTTAAGATCTTTTAAATAAAATAATGTATGATTAGCAATGATCGTATCAAAATAGTTGTTCTTAAAAGGAATATTATGACAATCAACAACTAGATAATTGTAATCATTTCCAAGACGTTGTTTAGCTTCTTCGATCATTCCTGTTGAATTATCAGATAAAAAGATTTCTCGATTACGCAAATTATAAGTATTATAATCCCATAGTTTTCCATTACCACATCCAATTTCTAATAAGCGGTAAACAGTTGAAAAATCAATTTGTTCAAATAGCCAGGGAAACCAGCCTTGTTTATTAATTGAAAATTGATCATGTAGTTTGATTCTAGTTTCAAGATTTTTAGCATTAATATAATGATTGATGATATTTTGATTAATTGAGGACAATTTAATTAATTCAATAATTTTATCCCATGCAATATTATTTTTATTTAGCAGTTTTTCAGTTGTTTTTAACGATTCTTTCAAATTAGAAAGTTTTTGTATTTTTTGATCAATGAGAGTAGTTTGTAATTGAATTGATTTTTTAAAACTATTTTTATCATCATCTTGTATTAAAGGATAGATTTCTTCTAAAGAAAAGCCTAATTCTTTTAATGAAAGTATTTTTTGAAGTGTAATAAGGTCATTATTACAATAACGCCGATAACCATTTTCAAGGATCATCGTTGGTTTTAATAAGCCAATTTTGTCATAATATCTAATTGTTCTTATGGTGACACCAGCTATTTTAGCAAATTCACCTGTTGAGTATAATTTTTCCATGTTCATATTATAAAATATTTACATGAAAAAAGATAGTTATTACCCAGGAAATTTAATTTTGAGTATTTGCATTTTATTATTTCTAAGATATACTTTAATTAAAGGTTATCAGGGAGAATATTTTATGAAAGAGCTAATAATAAAAATTTATAATAAAATAAATAATCGCATTTTAGATTATCGCTATAAAGTAAATAAAAATGCGGGAATATGCTTTGCATATTATTTAATAATGTCTATTATTCCAATTTGTTCTTTATGTGCTTTTCTGGCATCGATACTAAACATTGATTTAACAGCATTTGAAAAAATGTTGGAAAATTATTTAACGCCAGAGTTTTCAGACATAATAATATCATCTTTAAAATCAAATAATATTACTTTTTCATCGATGATCGTGCTTTGCATCTCATTATTTGTAGTTAGTAGAGGAATCAATCAACTTTATGGAATTTCAAAAAATTTATTTCCGTCAGACCATCAAAGAAATTTTATAGTTGAACAAGTTATTATGTTGTTAAAAACAATCGCAGTATTTGTTTTATTATTATTAATTATTTCTTTGTTGACATTTATACCAGTAATCAACTCATTTGTTGATTTGAGTAAAATTTTTATTTTTGAAGATTTGTATTTATTTTTTATGTTTTTCATTATTTTGTTCTTGTTGTATAAAATTATTCCTGATGTCCGTGTCCATATTTTGGATGTTATTGAAGGAGCTGCGTGTGCAAGTTTGTTATTATTGATTCTTTTATCAGGATTAGAATTTTACTTTAGTATAGCTGATTATACAAATGTGTATGGGCCACTAGCTTCAATAGTTGTTATTATGATTTCTTTTACATTAATTGCAGAAATGATATATATTGGAATGTATGTAATGTTTGAAGCACATATGAAAAGGTTAATAGATCAGATTAAAAGAGAAAATAATTTATCTTAGATTATAATTTATATAGGGGAGAGAGTTAAAATGAAAATTATAAAAAAATTCATTGGGATAATATTAATAGCAGGTTTAGTAATCAATAATTATAATTTATCAGTATATGCAATTAAAGATGGAGATAAATTATCGATAGTATATCAAACTCATGTTCAAAATCTTGGTTGGCAAAATAGTAAAAAAGATGGAGAATTATCAGGTACAACGAATCAATCAAAGAGATTAGAAGCAATTAGAATAAATATTATTAATGATACAGAATACACAGGAAGTGTACAATATCGTAGTCATATTCAGGATATCGGCTGGCAGAGCTGGCAAAGTAATGGAGCAATCTCAGGAACAAGTGGACAATCAAAAAGATTAGAAGCTATTGAAATAAAGTTAATTGGTCAAATGGCTAATTACTATGATAT
>JABLTO010151360.1_pt1 | contig 13239 bp, 10 predicted proteins | sample 7160091 | NCBI WGS metagenome assembly JABLTO01 (sample SAMN14651225, study PRJNA627086) | human gut metagenome | isolation source: feces | host: Homo sapiens
CTGAAAGATAATCCATCTCTTCATGCTGATATGGGAGTGCTGGCAATCGGAGTTACACCGGATACAGCATTAGCAAAAGAAGCCGGTCTGGAACTTGGCATCAAGGGAAGCATCGTAGTGAATGACAGAATGGAGACTTCGGTACCGGATATTTATGCTGCAGGGGATGCAGTTCAGGTAAAACATTATGTTACTGGTGATGATGCGTTAATTTCTTTAGCGGGACCTGCAAATAAACAGGGAAGGATCATCGCTGACAATATTTGTGGTGGTGATAGTTGTTACTTGGGCAGTCAAGGAAGTTCAGTAATAAAAATATTTGATATGACAGCAGCCACTACAGGTATCAATGAAACCAATGCCAAAAAGTCAGGATTAGATGTGGATACAGTAATTCTTTCTCCTATGAGTCATGCCAGCTATTATCCTGGTAGCAAAGTGATGACCATGAAGGTGGTTTTTGAAAAAGAGACTTATCGCTTGCTCGGTGCCCAGATTATTGGATATGAAGGGGTTGATAAACGTATTGATGTGCTGGCAACAGCGATTCATGCAAGGCTGAAGGCAAGCCAGCTGAAAGATCTTGATCTTGCATATGCACCACCTTACTCCTCTGCAAAAGATCCTGTAAATATGGTTGGATTCATGGTAGACAACATAGAAAAAGGAATTTTGAAACAGTGGCATTTGGAGGATGTGGATACGATTCCCAAAGATGGAAGTGCTGTGCTGGTGGATGTAAGAACTGTGGATGAATTCAGCAGAGGGTGTATTGAGGGATTTAAAAACATTCCTGTAGATGAACTGAGAGAACGTATCAAAGAGATCGAAAAGGGAAAGCCGGTTTATCTGATCTGTCAGAGTGGACTGCGCAGTTATATAGCCAGTCGTATTCTGGAAGGGAATGGTTATGAAACATATAACTTCTCTGGTGGATTCCGTTTCTATGATGCAGTGGTTAATGACCGTGCATTGATTGAAAGAGCCTATGCATGTGGAATGGATTATTAAGAAGAAATAGTGAGAAAAAACTTATTTAAGTGATGTGTTATAAATAAGTTTGAGGAAATTGATATAGGCTATCTCAAACATTAGAAAAACTGAATAATATTTACATCGAATAAGACAGTAGTCGAAGAAAAACGGCTGCTGTTTTATTTTAATCAAAAAGAACAATGATGTCATGATGCACGGGATCATGATATCAAGGGAATGTCCGTAGGAAATGCAAAAAAGCATTCGAACAGGGCGTTTTGGGATAAAAAGCTGATATAGGGCGAAGATGGGGAATCAGTTCCCCTGTTTGCCCGGGTTTTGAGGCGTTTTAATTTGTATAGATCATCAGTCTATGGTATAATTTTCTTTATAGGAGATAACAGCCGGGTAGCTTGAAAATGCAAAGTTTGGGGAGATTTGGAATGGATACCAGCAGCACGAAGAAAAGAATGCTCCTGATACTGGAGCTGTTATATAAAACGACGGATGAAAGCCATCCTATCAGCACAGTGGAAATCATAGACTATTTAGCAGGGAAAGGGTTTCAGATAGACAGGAAGACACTTCGCAGTGATCTCAGACTGCTGATATCGATGGGATACGATATCGTGGTAGTCAAAAGCTCTCCTAATAAATACTTCTGGGGAGAGCGTACATTCGAGATACCGGAGCTGAAAATGCTATTGGATGCAGTGTCATCAGCAAGGTTCATATCGGAGACGAAAAGCAAACGGCTCACGAAAAAGATCATGTCACTGGCGGGGATGCAGCAGCGTGAGCAACTGAAAAGGCACGTGCGTGCCATCGGTAAAACGAAAGCCGATAACAAAGGACTGTATTACATCATCGACACGATCACAGAAGCGATAAACCGGAAAAAGAAGATCAGCTTCCAGTATACGGAGTACAACGGCAGGAAAGAGAAGATCCTGAGAAACGACGGTGAGGTCTATATACTCAGTCCATATGTGCTTTACTGGAATGAGGATTACTATTATGTCCTCGGATATTCTGATAAGCGTGAGACAGTCACGGCCTTCCGGATCGACAGGATGAAAACACCGAAGATAATGGAAGAAGATGCTGTACCAAAACCTGAGGGTTTCGATGCATCAGCATACTCCAATAAAGTATTTCAGATGTTCAGCGGCGAAGAAACCACAGTGGAACTCGAATGTGACACGTCACTGATGAAATACGTGATCGACCGCTTTGGTCTTGATTTGGAGACTGAGGAACTTTCAGAAGAAAAGTTCCTTGCAAAAGTCCCGGTAGACCTGAGCCCGACCTTTTATGGCTGGGTGTTCCAGTTTGGCGGAGGGATCAGGATCATTGGGCCGGAGGAAGCGGTGGATGAATATAAAGAAATGGTAGACAAGGCGATTTCGGTAAAGTGAAAGTAATATCGTTAGTAATAGGGTGAAGTGTTGATCACCTTAAATAATATGGAGGAATATCGTTATGAATAAACAGCAGCTTGCAAATAAAATATGGGAATCTGCAAATAAGATGCGTTCAAAAATAGAAGCCAATGAATACAAGGACTATATATTAGGTTTTATATTTTATAAATATCTGTCCGATCAGGAGGTAAAGTTTTTAAAGGAAAATGATTTTGCAGAAGATGATATTAAAGCTGTATCCGAAGAAGATCCTGAAACAGTTGAATACATACAGCAGAATATTGGCTATTTTATAGCTTATGAAAATCTGTTTTCAACATGGCTGGAATTGGGGAGAGACTTTGATGTTTCGAATGTAAGAGATGCATTGTCTGCTTTCAGCCGCTTGATACACAACTCGCATAAAAAAGTATTTGAAAATGTTTTCCGTACACTGGAAACAGGTTTAAGCAAATTGGGAGACAGTTCAGGTACGCAGACAAAAGCGATAAGTGGTCTGCTGCAACTGATAAAAGAAATCCCTATGGATGGCAAACAGGACTATGATGTCCTCGGCTTTATTTATGAATATCTGATTGAAAAATTTGCTGCAAATGCAGGTAAAAAAGCCGGAGAATTTTATACTCCTCATGAAGTTTCTCTGCTGATGTCTGAAATCGTAGCGAATCATTTAAAGGATAAAAATGAAATTAAAATATATGACCCGACAAGTGGATCTGGTTCGCTCCTTATCAATATAGGACATTGTATTGCAAAATATATCGAAGATGATAATAATATCAAATATTATGCACAGGAACTTAAAGAAAATACATATAACCTGACGCGTATGAATCTTGTTATGCGCGGAATCAAACCGGATAATATCGTAACAAGAAATGGAGATACGCTTGAGGATGACTGGCCGTACTTTGATGATAATGATCCAACGAATACTTACGATCCGTTATATGTGGATGCAGTAGTTTCAAATCCACCATATAGTCAGGCTTGGGATCCATCAGGTAAGGAGCATGATCCAAGATATAACAGGTTTGGACTTGCACCAAAGGGGAAAGCAGACTATGCGTTCCTGCTGCATGATCTGTATCACATCAAACCGGATGGTATCATGACTATTGTTCTTCCTCACGGAGTACTTTTCAGAGGTGGAGAAGAAGGAGAGATAAGAAAAAATCTTATTGAAAACAACCATATCGACACTATAATAGGTCTGCCTGCAAATATTTTCTTTGGAACAGGCATCCCGACGATAATCATGGTATTAAAGCAGCATAGAGAAAACACAGATGTACTGATCATTGATGCATCGAAGGGATTTGTAAAGGAAGGCAAAAACAATAAACTCAGGGCATCGGATATAAAACGTATTTCGGATACCGTAATCAGGCGTAAATCAGTTGAGAAGTACGCAAAAGTCGTTGATCGCGAGGAAATCAGAGCAAACGAATATAATCTGAATATACCTCGGTATGTGGATTCTTCGGAAAGTGCTGAAAGCTGGGATGTTTATGCGTCCATGTTTGGAGGGATACCTGCATCTGAAATCGAGACACTTCAGGAGTACTGGGATGCATTTCCTGATTTAAAGCATGAACTGTTCCAAAACAGTGAATCTCCATATCTTGAACTTAAAACAGATGATATAAAAGAAGCTATAAAAAATCAGCACGATGTTGCAGCTTTTAATAATAAGTTTACAGATGCATTCAGCAGTTTCAATGACTATCTGAAGCATGAGCTGATCGACAACATGGGAACTCTTGCAGTGACCAAAGAAGAGAACATAATAAGCGAAGATATCTTCAGGAGGCTCGAAGACATACCTTTGATTGATAAATATGAGGCATACCAGCTTCTCGATAATGAATGGGGAAAAATTTCTATTGATCTGGAAATTATACAGACAGAAGGCTTTGAGGCAATACGGAAAGTTGATCCTAATCTGGTGATTAAGAAAAAGGACGGTAAAGATCAGGAAATACAGGAAGGCTGGGTAGGTCATGTGATTCCATTTGCACTTGTTCAGGATACTATTCTTCAAGATGAAAATCGTGAACTTAAAATGAAAGAGTCTCGTCTTGCGGAGATTCCATCTGAATACGAATCGATCATTGAAGAAATGACAGAGGAAGAAAAAGAAACTGATGTTTTGAATGATTCTAATGATGCATTTGTATTTAAAGAAGTAACGAAAAAATTGAAATCACTGAAAAAAGAAGAGAAGACATCAGAAATGGTAGCTTTTATGGAAAAGTTGCAGCGAGCTGATAATGCTCAGAGCGAAGAAAAAAGACTGAAGAAGGAAATCAAGAAAGAAACTGCATTGATTCATGAAAAGACCAAAGAGACTATCGAGCAGCTTTCAGATGAACAGATATATTCGTTGCTGGAAATAAAGTGGATAAAAAGCCTTATGGATAACCTTTGTGGACTGCCGGATAGCATTATAGATAATCTTATCAATAAAATCCAGAGTTTGTCCAGAAAGTATGAAACGACGTACAATGAGCTGGAAACGCAGATAAATGAAACAGAGAGCCAGTTATGCAGCATGATTGATGATCTTGAAGGCGATGAATTTGATATGAAAGGACTCAGTGCACTAAAAGCGCTGCTGCAGGGTGAGTAAAATGTCAGAAACAATGAAAAAACCACGTATCAGATTCAAAGGATTTACAGAAGCTTGGGAACAGCGTAAGCTGAGAGAGCTGATAGAAGAATATAAGGAAACTGTGGATCCATCCTGCACACTACCGGTATTAACTTCTTCTAAAACTGAAGGTGTTCTTCTTCAAGAAGAGCACTTTGGAAGAAAGCAAAATCATGACATTACCGGATACAATATTTTACCAAGAAATTATTGTACTTATAGAAATAGAAGTGATGGGATTGATTTTACATTTAATATCAATATGTGTTGCGATAAGGGAATTATCAGCAAGTTTTACCCTGTTTTTTGTGGTAAAGAGCATGATACTTTTTTTATTTCTTTGGTATTAAATAATAGCGGTGAAGTAGTTCGGGAAATAGGATATACATGTACTGGAACTGGTCAAAAAGTATTATCCTTTTTGGATTTACAAAAGATGCATTTAAGAGTTCCTACTTATGATGAACAGAAGAAAATAGCAGCGTATTTTATAAGCTTAGACAACCTCATCACCCTTCATCAGCGTAAGTATGATAAGCTGTTGAATATAAAGAAATCGATGCTGGAAAAAATGTTTCCTAAAAATGGAAACGACGTACCGGAGATTCGTTTCAAAGGATTTACTGATGCTTGGGAACAGCGTAAGTTGGGAGATGTCGTTCAGATAACTATGGGACAATCACCTGATGGTAGTACCTATTCCGATGAGCCGAGTGATTATATTCTTGTCCAAGGCAATGCCGATTTGCAAAACGGCTGGGTTTGTCCTCGTATTTGGACAACACAGATTACTAAGAAAGCGGATGCAGGCGACTTGATAATGAGCGTTCGTGCTCCAGCTGGAGCAATGGGAAAAACCGCTTATAACGCTGTAATTGGGCGTGGTGTTGCAGCAATCAAAGGAAATGAATTCATATATCAACTGCTCGTAAAAATGGATATGGACGGCTTTTGGAAAACACTTTCCTGCGGCTCAACATTCGAATCACTCAACTCGGACAATATAAAAAATGCTGAAGTTAAAGTGCCAATAACAGCGGAACAAGTACAAATCGGCAACTTCTTTCAGCAACTCGACAACCTTATCACCCTTCATCAACGTAAGCCATTTTCGAAAAATTCTAACTTAATCCTGACAGTGATCGCATCACTAAATCTACATCCCTGTTTTCCAGTTCCTGTATAATATGCAAATATGTTTTTTGCGTTGTATTCATACTCGAATGTCCAAGTCGTCTTGCAACACTGGCTATGGATACACCTGCAAATAATAACAATGATGCATGCGTATGCCGAAGACCATGTATGGAAATCACTGGCACCTCCGCTTTTTGGCAGTACCTTTCCAGCACGTCATTTACAGTTGAATTATAAACCTTTCCTTTTACAAATATCGGCTCTTCAGCTGGCAGGTCCTTCGTCAGTTCTGAAAACTGGATTACTGTTTGCCAGTCGATCTGTACCTTTCTGACAGAGGATTTATTTTTTGTCGGTAAAAAGCCACTATTCCGCTTGTAATCCCAGGTCTTATTAACATGAACGGACTGGTGAGCAAAATCAAAGTCTTTTGGTGTCAAGGCCAGTGCTTCTGAAAATCTCAAACCAGTCTTAGCTACCAGCATGATAAACCATTCCCAGCTGACTTCAGATTTAAGCTCAAGTTTGTCGAGCAGCGTATGTAGCTCAAACTGATTTATATACTTTATCTTTTTAGCACGAGGAGCCTTACCTTTAATGATTGCTTTTCTCGTAGGATCACGTTCCAGTAGCCCCTCATCAACAGCATCCAGAATTGCCCCTTTTAACTGGTGATGAAAATCCATTGTTGTCTGACGCTCATGATACTCTGCATAATCATTAAGCAACTGCTGATATGAAATCCTATTCAACTCACAAAGTTTCAGATCAGGCGCAAGTTTTCCAATCCACTGGTATGTCAGATGATATTTGTCCAATGTTACATCTCTTACCGCACCTTTTTTATATACTGCAATCCACTTTTCATAGTAATCATAAAATGTGTCTGTTTTCTTTATTTCATTTAACATCAAATTCCTCCAATCATTCATATTAACGGCTTACGCTGATGAAGGGTGATGAGGTTGTCGATGGCATCAATACAATCCCCAATGACTTTCTGTTCATTCGGATCAGTCCATGGAATTTCTATGGTTTTCATTCCTTCAATATCAATGCTCCGCCCATCTCTAATTCCATATACATGTGGTTTCAGATCAGTATCAATAAATTTTCTTGATCTGAAATAGGAATAATAAAATCTTGAATCCACTTTCTCTCCATGGAAAATATGATATGCAGGGCTTACAATTCCAGTATTTGTAGCCATTTCCAAACCACCTTCAAATGAACGTAGATGTACGATAAAATCACCAACATTTACTTTCTTATAGTTTGAAAGACTTTTCTTATCATACTGCAGTGCTCGTTCGGATTCGTCACGACGGATAGTTCCACCACCTTGAAGAATTGTCAATGCAGGAAGTTCCTCATGATTCTTTTCTGAATACTCTTCGAAGATTTCCCCCAGCTTACGCTGTTCCCAAGTTTTAGTTCCTCGTAAATATTCTAGGCATGTCAGCATGAACTTGTTATACCCCTATAATACGATGATCTGATATGCTGCTTGCTGATCAACACTTTTATGGTACAAAAAAAGGGCCTAATTAGCCCTTTTTGATGCGAACACATATACCAATTTTATAGTTATCGATTAAACCTCAAAGCCTCCGGTCAGTATGAAATTCCTGAGTAATTTATCCAGCCTGATATTTACCTTCGGCGGATTGAGTTTAATGCCCTCTTTCTCTTCAAAATATGCCTTTGCCTTTGCCTTGTCTGCAGTTTTCTTAACTTCGTCAAATCGTCCGAACTCATTGATATTTGATTCTGTCAGATTCATATCCATCATAGTTCTTAACTTTTCTTCATCGATTCCAAAGGTTTCAGCAAAACGATGTATCTGGTCATCTTTCGCCCGATACTGATAATCATTTATATAGTCCTGCAGTCTTACGCCTTCCTCTACAAAAACATTGCCGTTCTTCACATCATGAAGAAAAATATTAGCGTACTTCTGCTCTTCCTGACTTAATGCTGCAAAAGATTTATGCAGTTCTGTAAGCGCCCTATCAACTGCTTCAGGTGATGAACCCTGATCTAATTCCTTCAGATATTTTTCAAATCGCCCATTCATATAATCAGCATCAATCTTCCCTGTATCGATCTCCGTGATATACCCAACAAGATCATAAGGAACATCGCCATCAGTACCATTATCACCTTCACCCCGAGGAATTTCCTTGTATCTCTGCACTAAAATCATATACAGTGATTCATTAAATATCACCTCAATAGTCTGTGGCTCTCCGGATTCCTGGTCTACATAATCATATGTATCCTGTCCCCACTTGAATCCCTGTATTTTGGCTGCTTCTAAATGCTCATTAAATGTCTTGAACAGCGATGCGAATTTCGCAATTACTGTATGATCCTCAGGAAGCTTCTGGAAATTATCAATGCCTGCGTTTATAAACAATCCTTTTATGTCTGAAAAAGCATCATTCATAGCTTTCAGGTTTTCAGGTAATCTGTCAGCAAACAGTCCTACCGGTTTGTCTCCAGAGTAAAGTTTAACCGCCCGCTCTATATTTCTTTCCATAGTATGCGGCTTGCGATAGTACTTTATTGTACCAAAAGGCTTATCCGGACCAAAAAGACGATTGGTTCTGGAGAATGCCTGTATTATATTTTCATACTCGAGCATCTTATCAAGATAAAGTGTATTGATCCATTTCGAATCAAATCCTGTAAGCATCTGATCCACAACAATAAGAAGATCCAACTGCTTTTCCGGAGTTTTATCAATACGCTTGTAATGCTCCTTATGTGCAAGCCTTAATGCGATGTCTTTTTTAAATCTTGCATGTGTTGCCAGCGTGAAATCTTGTTCATATCTCTCATTGTAATCTTCTATTATTTCCACAAGCCCGTCTTCTTTAAAAGCGAATCCACCTGTATTATCTATATTCGGGTCAAACAGGCAGGTAACTTTTAACTCTGGCTTCTTTTTCTTTATGAGCCTGTAATATGTGATAGCTTCAGGTATGCTACTTGTTGCGAAAATGGCATGGAACTTGGAGCACTGGCTCAGAATATCCCAGCTATCCAAGATATCCTCCACGACCTTATTCTGATGTTCTTTTGTCATATACTGAATCTTAGGAATATAGTCTTCTATCCCCTTCATATATTTCCCGCCAGCTTCAATATAACCTGCCATCGGCATTTTCGAAGAATCCAGATACTCTAAAAACTTAGTTTTTTTAGACGGATCGCTCATGGCCTCCTGTTCTGTTTCTGCTTTTACTTTTTCAAGGCCAACAGCAATTCTGATGTCCTTATCTTTATATGTCAGAACCTTATATGGATCAAATCCCAGAACATTACCATCTCTTATACCATCCGCTATGCTATATCTATGCAGTTCATCTCCAAATACATCTGTTGTGGTGTTCTTTTTTTTCTGATTTTCATCGTGTATCGGAGTTCCTGTAAATCCAAAAAATATTGCATTCGGAAAAGTTTTTTTGATCGTTATCAGCATATCTCCAAAGGTAGAGCGATGAGCCTCATCTACGATAAATACAATCCGCTTGTCATTGATAACTTCAAGATCATATTTGTTAAGCCCGCCTTCTTCGTCATGTATATTACTCATCTTCTGTATTGATGTTACAATAAGAACTTCATGTGAATCAGTACTCTTAAGTTTTGCAATAAGAACTTTTGTGTTCTCCGTTGCTTGAACGCTCTCATTGTCATCTGCAAACCCACGGTATTCTTTCAAAGACTGCGTCCCCAGCTCGATACGGTCTGTCAAAAAAACCACTTTGTCTGCATCATTGGAATTTGCAATAAGCTGCGCCGATTTGAAACTCGTCATCGTTTTTCCTGAACCTGTAGTGTGCCAGATATATCCTCCACGCTGATTTCTTTCACTCCACTTCATTTTAGACACTTTATCTGATATTGCACTGGCAGCATAATACTGATAGCTTCTCATGACTTTCAAAACTCCATCAGAATCGTCCGGCACCGTATAAAACCCTATCATCTGATGAGCCATCGGTATCGATAGCAATGAGGATGCGATGTCTTTCCAGTTATTTGTAGGTTCATTATTGAAATCAGCCCAGTGGAAATAATAAATAGGATTGAATTTGCCGTCCGGTCCCGGATTTGCAAAATACTTCGTCTCATCCGGATTCATTGCGACAAATATCTGGATCAGCGAAAACAACCCTGTAAATATGCCCTCATAAGCGTATTTTTCAATCTGTGTACATGCCTGACTTACCGGAACGCCGCTTCTTTTCAGTTCAATATGTATCACCGGCATACCATTAATCAGAAGCATAAGGTCGCCTCTGCGATCATTAAGCACCTTTGATTTTGTTGGAAATTCCGGTTGCTGTACGATCTGATATCGGCTTTGCCCAGCTGCAATTTCCATACGATCATAAATTTTTAAGCTGACTTCTTTGCCATAATGAAGTTTATCATTCGGATTATCACGTTTTATAGATACAGTTTTACCATTTATGAAACCATTCAGCTTCAGCGGTGTTTTCAATGTATTGATCTGCTCAATAATCTGCTGCATTTCACCACCGGTAAGAGGATGGTCGTTCAGACGATCAATCCCACGGTTATTATCATAAAGGATTTTAGCCCAGTTATTGATCAAGTCCTGTTCCGTTGGATTCTTCAAAACCTCATGCTCCCATCCTTTTTCCGATAATACTTTTATGAGTGCTTCTTCAAATTCAGATTCATATCTAAATGTCATATAAATAATCTCCTTCCACGGAATCTATATAAATTGCAAATTTTCTATTTCGAAGATAACCGACAAACGACTTCGCTTACGCTGATGAAGGGTGATAAGGTGGTCGATAATCGAAAATGCTTCTGCAATTGCTTTCTGCTCCTCATAATTCGGGAAGGAAACATAACCTTTTAAAGCATTTTCAGCAGATACTTTCATATCGTTTTTCGCACCTTTATTAACGAGCGGGTGCATATAATTGTTCATTCGAGCGTGTTGCTCAAAGTAGGTTTGCACAAAGTTAGCATTAGTGCCTTCCTTCGGATGATAAACAGCATACAAGGTTGAAACAATGCCTGTTTTCCCTTTATTCGTCTTGATTATTCCATAGGGATTTGAGTTCAATGGTGACTTGGTATAAACAATGTCATTAGTATAAACCACTCCATAGTTAGATACCGAAGCACCTGCAAAAGAACGGCCTTGGAATTCTATCTGATTTACAATTCCATAGTCACCAGAAACAGATAAAACATCTTGCTTTCCATATATATCATTGGTGTTCTTTTCATTTGATACTTCAAGGTAATCACTTAACTCACGCTGTTCCCAAGTTTTCTTCTGAAAGTTTATTTCTGACCATCATCAGGGCATATCCCAGCAGGTTCTGGCCTTTCCATTTTGAAGGTTCTGATCTATCAGGATCGCTCATCGACAAACCGATGCCCCACACTCTGTCTTTCACCGCACATTCTGCCAAAATATTTTTCCCTGTTGCTGCCAGCCTGTTCCCTAATTCTTCATTCTGCGAGAACTTTGCAATAAGACCGTCATACACAATGATCTGCCTTATGCCACTCCAATAATGATCATCATAGCCTGCTACCTTTCGTCCCAAAGCTTTTATCTCCACAGGATCATCAGTTTCAAGTATACTTTGAGCGATACTATTATCACTGAAACAAGCTGCTTTCTGGTACATCATGTATTGCTCCATTGATGAGAATTTAATTCCACCAACTTCAAAATACGATATGTACCAGTTACTCAGATATCCATTTTCTTCATCAGGATTATGAAAACAGGTTATCATCATTTATACCGCACCTACCTTTTTCACTGCTAGCTCCAGTTCAAGATCATGCAAACCCGGATATGCCTTTTCAAGAAAGTCCAAAGGAATACGATTTATAACTTCCGAGCTTGGAATATCATAATACCACTGGTAATAAGCATAAAACTCCCCTATCCAGTCAGGAAGAAAGCCTTTTAAAGCTTTGCCCGGTTTTGCTGAATAGCTTTCTGTATCAAGAAAATATTTAAGCAACTCATTTGAATCCATCGTGGACACATATGCCTGCGATTCATCTATGCTCTTTCTTGTCCTGCTCTTCATGTATGTTGTTATAAAATCTTCTGTATCATTATCCGGAAAGTTCTGTGCAAAATGATCAAACAGTTTGCCCTGATTTTCCACTACATCTTCCAGATATGACTTTGAATATGCACTCATTTTAATACCTCATATAAGTGTACTGAACACTTTTGTTACTTTATTTACATCAGAATCTATAAGTTCCCTCATCCGTTCTCTGCCCTGCACATCTCTTTCATTATATTTTGGGTTAAATACATCATATTCCACAGATATCAGCGCCTCTTGTGTTTCATGAAGCTTTGAATAAGCCTTTTCTGATTTTATGCAATACTGAATTCCCAGGCCTCCCAAAGATAAAAGTTCCTCCAATATATCAAGGTCTATCTCATCTCTTACAAATGCTTTCGCAATGTAAAAATATGAAGCGTTTGCCCTCCAGCCTTTTATTACATCATACTCTTCTGTTTCAATGCCGTACTTAGCAATGAATTTCTGCGCAAGCATTCTGTATCTCTTGGAATTGGCTGCATCTCTATGTTTCATCAGTTCTGCAAGCCATGTCAAAACGCTTTCTCCCTGAAAATCAAGTATTTTCAAGTCCTCAGTTTCAAGCTCATACTTATGAACCCAGCCATTTAAATCATTCGGTCTACATACAGCCCATTCACTGGCAAGCTCGATACTTTCGGTTAGATAAAACCCTTTTCCATAATCATGCTTGTCTTCTCCTCCGCCAAAAACAGGATTTATGATCTTATCAGGGCTGCCATGAAACAATATAATCTTATCCATAGTGGTCTCCCCTTATACAAACATCTTTTCCAGCATTGATTTCTTTATATTTTTCAGCTTTTCCAGCTTACGCTGATGAAGGGTGATAAGGTTGTCGAGTTGCTGAAAGTAGTAGCCGATTTGTACTTGTTCCGCTGTTATAGGCACTTTAACTTCAGCATTTTTTATA
>JABLTO010230330.1_pt1 | contig 13234 bp, 13 predicted proteins | sample 7160091 | NCBI WGS metagenome assembly JABLTO01 (sample SAMN14651225, study PRJNA627086) | human gut metagenome | isolation source: feces | host: Homo sapiens
CAATTGTTAGAATTTACTGATATATTAATAAAATCCGGGCAGAAAATCTGTCCGGATTTTATTAATTCCGCATTATCTCATCATCGTTGTAACGTTATCTACAATAGTACCGACTGCTTTAATTGCCTTACCGGTACCTTTTTTGATTGCCTTGCTTCTTTTACGGTTTGAATTGGTCATCATGTAAGTTACTGCTCCTACTGCGACGCCTGCAGCCATCCCTTTGGCAATACTGCTTGCCGTTTTATTCATAAAAATCACCATTCCTTTTTAAATTTATTCTTCTTTACTATCCTAGGACAAAAGAAAGAATTGGAGCGTGAAAAAACTTCACGCGAATCTCCATATCCGGAAATTCTGTATTTTATTTGAAACTCGTTCTCCAAAGCATCATTTTTCGGAAAAGTTATTTTAAATACAATGATATTTTTTCCGATAATCCGGTAAATATAAGTGTGTGAATTGCGTAAATTTTACTAAATCTATGAATGGAAACTTTCGGAAAAAGCATTGAAGAACTTTTCTAAATATTAATTTTATACCATTTTGCTAATGTACATCATTCCTCAAAAATGGTTTTATCAATATCATACCGAATTTTAATTTATTTTAGGTGATTTTTTTGAACCTTTTTATGACTGTCATTCAATTTTATCAAGATGGTTTATCAAACATCATCTTGATTTCTTTTATATTTTGAAAAGTATCTATTTATTGGAATCGTTTGAAAACCGATTTTAATGCTTCTTTTTTCTGTTATCAATATGAAGTCTTCTGAATAGAAAGGCTGATGATACACTGCTGTTTCAATTATAATTAAACAGATTTTATTCGAATCATTTACTCAACCATATGTATTTTTAAGTTTCATTACCTCCTTAAGTTAAATTTATAGTTCTTTTCAAAATAGAATTTAATTGTACTATATAGTTGTGAACATTTCTACCGTTTTGTACGCTACTTGGATAGATACTGAAAGTGCGTTTTTCAGAAATGATTCTGATAGTAATAATTTTGTTTGAACAGCAGAAAAAATGAAACGAAGCCGGCAGTGAAATACCGAGAAATGATAGAACACTCGGACATTGATTGTTATTGCTTTTCAAAGAAGTTTTCAGAGTGCGAAAATGCACAGAATAATCCGATCTGCTATGAAATAAAATCCTCATATTTCGCATATGTATGAAGTAAGCCATACCAAACGGAATAGGAGGATTTTTATGTGGAAAAAAGGGATAGTATTGCTCACTGTCGGGGCTTTATTTATCAGTACCGCTCTTTCGGCTGCAGCTGTGGAAAAGCAGGAGGAAAAAAAGCAGTCGGTAAAATTAGAGTTGCCGGTGAAATCTGCAATTTTGATGGAACAAAAAACCGGTAAAATTTTATACACCGAAAACGCAGAAGAAAAAATGCCGCCGGCATCGGTTACAAAAATTATGACCTTATTGCTGGTCATGGAGGAAATTGAGTCGGGAAATTTAAAATATACCGATAAGGTTACCTGTACAGCACATGCAAGTTCGATGGGGGGGACGCAAATCTGGTTGGAAGTCGGTGAACAGATGAGCGTTGACGATTTAATCAAGGCGACAGCGGTTAATTCTGCCAATGATGCTTCTGTAGCCTTGGGAGAACATGTTTCAGGCAGTGAAGAAACATTTGTTGACTTAATGAACCGTCGTGCAAAGCAGCTTGGCATGAATAATACCACTTTTAAAAATGCGACCGGATTGGATGCGGATGGGCATTTAACTACGGCACACGATATTGCTATTATGTCCCGGGAACTATTAAAACATCGGGATATTACAAAATACTCTACTATTTGGATGGATACGCTCAGAGGAGGCAAAACGGGATTGACCAATACCAATAAACTGGTTCGGTTTTATGAAGGATGTACCGGATTAAAGACCGGTACAACCGACGGCGCGGGACATTGTGTATCAGCGAGTGCAAAACGGGGTAACATGGAATTGATTGCAGTGGTCATGGGAGCAAAAACAGGAGACGACCGCTTTGGTGCGGCGCGTAAGTTGCTGGATTATGGTTTTGCAAACTATCAGACTTATCAGGTGCAGAGCCATAAAACTTTTGAGCCTGTTAAAGTTTTAAAGGGAGAAAAAAATCTTGTGAATGTTACAGCCGATACCTCTTATTCTACGGTGATTCCAAAGGGGAAAGACAGCAAGATAGAAGAAAAACTGATTTTATCCGAGTCTTTGAGCGCCCCGGTGGAAAAAGGACAGACAATCGGCAAGATTGTTATTATGCTGGAAAGTGAAAAGCTTTGTGAAATACCGGTGAAAACGATCGAATATGTAGGGAAAAGAGGCTTCTTTTCATCTCTTAGAATTCTGTTTCGCACAGCTTTTTGCGGATAAAATCTCTTAGGTATTGTATGATTGTGAAAAAATGTGTTAGAATAATATAAAAAATAGTTTAGATTATAATTAGCCTAACGACTGGTTTTTCAGAAGAACTATTTATTTTGCTTGTGCACACTTCGGTGCAACGCAATAAAAAATCCAAAGTATATTTTGGTTATTTCACAACAGATTTGTTTCTCAAATCCCCATTTGTAATAAAAAAGCGGCTTTATACGGCTTCCCGATATTGTTTTCCTCAATTAGAATTTCAGATATTTACCAAATATTTTGTATACATATACAATTTTATAATAATTAACAAATTAGTATTGAAATATAGAATTTGATATAGTAATATTATAGTATAAACCACTGATGTTCCGATATATATTTTAGAGTCATGAGTGGCATTTTTAGATTAATACAGACGGAAGTTAGTTGGAGGAACAGGAATGTCAATTCATTTAAGCACCAAACATTTAACCGGTTTTGTGAAAGATCATGAACTGGAAGCTTTACAAACGCAGGTAGAAACGGCGCATCGACAGCTTCATGAAAAAAAGGGCTTAGGCAATGATTTCTTGGGATGGGTTGAGCTGCCCACCGATTATGACAAGGAAGAATTTGAACGCATCAAAAAAGCAGCAGCAAAAATTCAGAAAAACAGTGATGTTTTAATCGTAATCGGCATCGGCGGATCTTATCTCGGAGCCAGAGCCGCAATCGAGCTTTTGAAATCTCCGTTTTACAACAATTTAAAGAAGGAGACCCCCGAAATATATTTTGCCGGAAATAATATCAGTCCGACTTATTTAAACGAGGTTTTGTCTCTTTGTGAGGGGAAAGATGTTTCGGTAAATGTGATTTCCAAATCGGGTACTACCACAGAGCCCGCATTGGCATTTCGTGTGTTTCGGGAACTGCTGGAAACAAAATACGGAAAAGACGGTGCAAAAGACCGGATTTTCTGTACGACCGACAAAAAACGCGGTACTTTAAAGGAACTTGCCGATAAAGAAGGGTATGAAACCTTTGTAATAGCGGATGATATCGGCGGAAGATTTTCAGTTCTGACAGCGGTAGGATTACTTCCGATTGCGGTGGCGGGCTGTGATATTGACCGTATTATGGAAGGCGCACGCAAAGCGCAGCAGGATTTTATGGTGCCGGATATCAATCAGAATGATTGCTATAAATATGCGGCATTGAGAAATGCTTTGAACCGGAAAGGGAAGATGATAGAACTGCTTGTCAGCTATGATCCTTCCTTTACCATGATGGCAGAGTGGTTTAAACAGCTGTTCGGCGAAAGCGAAGGAAAGGATAATAAGGGATTATTCCCTGCGTCGGTTACTTTTTCGACCGATCTGCACTCCTTGGGACAGTTTATTCAGGACGGAACACGCTCCATGTTTGAGACGGTGGTTCATATTGAAAATCCGAAAAAAGATTTCTTTATTAAACCGGATCCCAATAATTTTGACGGATTAAACTTTTTGTCTGATCAGAATATGTCAGTAGTGAATCAAAAAGCATTTGAAGGTACTGTTCTGGCACATTGCGAGGGCGGAGTACCAAATATTATTTTAGATATACCGGATACTTCTGAGTATACTTTCGGTTACTTAGTGTATTTCTTTGAAAAAGCTTGCGCAATCAGCGGCTATATGCTTGGAGTCAATCCGTTTAATCAGCCGGGCGTAGAAAGCTATAAGAAAAATATGTTTGCGTTATTGGGCAAACCGGGATACGAGGATCAGAAAGCTGCTTTGGAAGAAAAATTAAAGTAAGGATAAAAGCAGTAAAAGAAACAGGATGGTTTTATACGGGAAACCGTATATAACAATAAATCAAAAATATGGTGAAGAGTGTCCACTCATTTTTCGCCAAAATGGAGGAATTAACATGATAAAGTTGATTGTAGGTAACAAAGGTACCGGTAAAACCAAAATTTTAATTGACATGGTAAATCATTCCCTTGAAACTTCCGGCGGCAATGTTGTGGTGCTGGAAAAGGGCGCGAAACTTACTTTTGACTTGAAACACACGGCAAGATTAATTGATGTTGAGCATTATAAAATTGATGGTTATGGCATGTTTTATGGATTTGTTGCCGGTCTGTTAGCGTGTAATTATGATATTACCGATCTTTATGTTGATTCTATATTGAAAATCGGCGGACGCGATTTTGAGGCGTTAGGAAAAATTCTGGATGCACTGAATGCGTTGGCAGAAGAAAATAATACCACTTTGGTGTTTACTGTTTCTGCTGATGCTTCTGAGTTGCCGGAAAGTGTTAAAAAATATCTGTAAAATTCAGTATCCGTATCACCACGGACGCTGTATGAAAGACACGCTTGTTGATTGAAGCGTCAAGAGCGGATAGCATTTGTTATCCGCTCTTTTTCTTGGCTTTTTTAATACAGCCAATGAATTTATTTTTTAAAGTTATAGTCAATTAATTTGCGATAATGATTGCATATTAAAAATAATTTTGATATAATATTTTAGTGATTTGAAAAGCAGAAAGGAATATTTTTAATTGGAATTTGATATTCAAGTGACAAATTGCATTTTTCATGTTCCGAATCGTTCCTTTTTGCTCGGATGTAACGGATCAAATATTGTGCAATGCATAATACCGTGATAAATGAAAGAGGAAAGGTGATTCGTATGGTAAAAGTTGCAATTGTAGGTTACGGAAATATCGGAAAATCGGTATTAGAGGCGGCTCGCGCTTCGGCAGATATAGAGCTTGTCGGTGTTGTAAGACGTACAGTAGATGTGAAAAATGCTCCGGAATTAACAGGAGTAGAGGTAGTGAAGGATATAAAAGAGCTTTCTGTCAAACCGGATGTTGCAATTTTGTGTACCCCGACCAGAAAGGTTCCGGAATATGCAAAGATGTATCTTTCAATGGGAATTAACACGGTAGACAGTTATGATATACATACTTCTATTTGGGAGTTAAAGCAGGAACTGGATGCTGTTGCAAAAGCAAACGGAACTGTCGCTGTTATTTCAGCGGGATGGGATCCCGGTTCCGACTCTATTGTTCGCACTTTGATGGAGTCTTGTGCGCCGAAGGGGATCACTTATACTAACTTCGGTCCCGGCATGAGCATGGGCCATACCGTTGCTGTAAAAGCAGTAGAGGGTGTTAAAAATGCGCTGTCCATGACCATTCCGACCGGAACCGGTATTCACAGGAGAATGGTTTATATTGAATTGCAGGAAGGTTACCGCCTGGAAGATGTTGCGGCTAGAATCAAAAACGATGATTATTTCGTGCACGATGAAACTCATGTCATGGCGGTGGAAAGTGTTGATGCTTTGAAAGATATGGGACACGGCGTAAATATGACTCGCAAAGGTGTATCCGGCACGACTCAAAATCAATTGTTCAGCTTTGATATGAAAATTAACAATCCTGCGCTGACCGCTCAGAATTTGATTAATGTGGCACGGGCTGCAATGAAGCAAGCCCCTGGTGCTTATACTATGATTGAGATCCCGCCGATTGATTTGCTGTACGGAGAAAAAGAAACCTTAATCCGCAAATTGGTCTAGTTGCGGTTACACTGTTTGGGGCAGCGCAGCGGATGCACAGCGGGGGGATTCTGTGATCGTTTTTCTGCGGTTTGCGCCGAGACAATTTCATGGATTTGCCAAAAAATATGTATTTTTGTATTGACAAGCGGCAAAATACCATATATAATATTATGAGTAGCGTTATGAGGTGCTGAAATGTTTTTGGAATGTAAACAGCTTTTTGATATTGTCGGTGAGCGAATCGGAATTGATTATCAGTTGGATTTGTCTGAATATCAGCTGTTTTCCGGGAAGCCGTTTCATACACCTGTTACAGTGAAGGGCTTTGCAGAAAATCGGGCAGAAATTGTCTCACTCAACATGGACTGTTCGTTTACCATGCGGCTTGATTGCGACAGATGTTTGAATGCGTTCGAACGGGAATTTCATTATTGTTTTTCTCATACCTTAGTGCGTGAGCTCAGTGCGGAAAACGACGATATGGATGATTACATTGTCGTTGACGGTGATCAGCTTGATTTGGACGAGCTTGTTTTGTCTGATATTTTGCTGAGTTTACCGACTAAAATCCTCTGTAATGAGGATTGCAAGGGTTTGTGCCCCGTATGTGGAAAAGACCTAAACATCGGCAACTGTGAATGCAAAAAGAAACAAGTAGATCCCCGTTTGGAAAAATTGGGTGAACTGCTGAAATAAGCATACTTTGTTTATGATATAAGGAGGTGCTGAACATGGCGGTACCAAAGAGAAGAGTGTCAAAAACAAGAAGAGATAAGAGACGTTCCAGCGTTTGGAAACTGGAGACTCCTGCATTGTCTAAATGCACACAGTGCGGCGAATTGAAAATGCCTCATCGCGTTTGCGGTAACTGTGGTTACTATAAGGGCGTTGCAGTCATCAAAAAGGAAGCGTAATGATGCTTTCTCAGTCAATTGCTTGACTCGTAGTAGAGAAGGAATGCTGTTTCCTTCTCTATTTTTGTATCTGTATGAGTATGTTCGGAAAGGAAAAATTATGTCTGTTGTAATTTCTGCTGTACAGCCGAAAAGCTGTGCGGATAAAATAAATTTAAAGGCGGGGGATGTCCTGCTGACTATTAACGGACAGGAAATCAACGATGTCTTGGACTATCAATTTTATGCGACCGATAGAAAGCTGATTGTCGCATATCGGGATCAGAACGGGAAAACGCATCTGGCAAAAGTAAAAAAGGGCGAATACGATGATTTTGGCGTAGAGTGCGCTACTTATTTAATGGATAAACAGCGCAGCTGCAGAAACAAGTGCGTTTTTTGCTTTATCGATCAATTGCCGAAAGGATTGCGGGAATCACTGTATTTTAAAGATGATGACACCAGACTTTCCTTTTTGTTCGGAAATTATATTACGCTAACGAACATTTCACAACATGAAATTGACCGAATTATTAAAATGAAAATCAGTCCGGTCAATATATCGGTGCATACGACCAATCCGGAACTGCGGGTTAAAATGATGAATAACAAGCACGCAGGCGAAGCACTCGGATATTTGAAACAGCTGGCAGATGCGGGGATCGCGATGAACTGCCAATTAGTGCTTTGTCCCGGCTTGAATGACGGGGCAGAATTGGTACGGAGTATGAAGGACCTTTCAGCATTGTATCCGGCAGTACAAAGTGTGGCGTGCGTTCCGGTCGGGCTGACAAAATATCGCAGCGGATTGTATGAACTGCGTCCTTTTACGACAGATGAGGCTAAGGCAGTTGTGGATCAGATTAATCAGTTTGGAGATCTATTTGAAAAGCAACATGGAACCCGTTTATTTTATCCGGCAGATGAATTTTTTCTGAAAGCAAAAGAGCCGTTGCCGGAGTATTCCTATTTCGGAGAATATAATCAGTTGGAAAACGGGGTCGGAATGATGACGCTGTTGCAGCATGAATTTTTCTCGGCGTTAGAGGGATTGGAGGAAAGCGACCAATCGGTTTCGGTCAGCATTGCAACCGGTGTTGCGGCATATACATTTATTTGCGGATTGGTTGACGAATTGCAAAAAAAGTGGCATAATTTAGTGTGCAGAGTATATGCAATAAAAAATGAATTTTTCGGAGAAAATATAACAGTATCCGGTTTGGTAACCGGATCGGATTTGATTGCACAATTAAAAGGGAAAGAATTGGGTGACCGGTTGTTGTTTCCGTCTGCCATGCTGAGAAAAGAACAGGATATGTTTTTAGATGATGTTACTCCTCAGACGGTGGAGTTAGAACTCGGTTTGCCGGTTTATCATTTGCCGAATGACGGGTATGAGTTACTGCACGCAATCATCGGCAGAGAATAAAGGGATGTATATCCGGGAAAGGATAGAGTTTGACGATGGGAAAACCGATTGTAGCGGTCGTGGGACGGCCGAATGTTGGAAAATCGACTCTTTTTAATAAATTGATCGGGAAACGGCTGTCAATTGTCGAGGATACACCGGGGGTAACCCGTGATCGTATTTACGCAGAATGTGAGTGGAGAAACCGGTCATTTATGCTGGTAGATACCGGCGGTATTGAACCGAAAACAGATGATGTCATTTTGTCACAGATGAAGCGGCAGGCAGAGCTTGCTATCGAGCGGGCAGATGTTATTATTTTGGTGGTAGATATTCGCTCCGGGGTAACAGCTACCGATGCAGACGTGGCGTCGATGCTGCAAAAAAGCGGAAAGCCGATTGTATTATGTGTTAACAAATGCGATAATGTCGGAGCGCCGGAGGCGGACTTTTACGAGTTTTATAATTTAGGACTCGGTGATCCGATCGCGGTATCGGCAGCACACGGTCACGGAACCGGAGATCTGCTGGATGCGGTATTTGAGTTTTTTGAGGAATCAGATGAAGAAGATTATGCCGATGAGTATATTAAGGTTGCGATTATCGGTAAGCCCAATGTCGGAAAATCCTCTTTAATTAACCGTCTTGCCGGTGAAGAGCGGATGATTGTTTCTAATATAGCCGGAACGACAAGGGATGCGGTGGATACTGTTGTAGAAAATCAATACGGAAAATATGTTTTTATCGATACTGCCGGAATCAGACGGAAATCAAAAGTGACCGGCAATATCGAACGATATAGTGTGCTTCGTTCTTATATGGCGGTAGACAGAGCAGATGTTTGCTTGATTTTGATTGACGCGGTAGAAGGCTTTACCGAGCAGGACAGCAAGGTGGCAGGCTATGCTCATGAACAGGGAAAAGGCTGTATTGTCGCTGTAAATAAATGGGACGCCATTGAAAAAGACGACCACACCATGAATGAATACCGCAAAAAGTTGGAAAATGATTTTTCCTTTATGTCATATGTTCCGTTTATTTTTATTTCTGCCAAAACAGGACAACGGACAGACAAATTGTTTGAGTTGATTAAATTTGTCAACGATCAGAATTCCATGCGGATTTCTACCGGAATGCTCAATGACCTGTTGGCAAATTGTACTGCGCGGGTACAGCCTCCGTCAGATAAGGGAAAACGGTTGAAAATTTATTACATTACGCAGCCGTCTACTAAGCCTCCGACATTTGTGGCTTTTGTAAATAAGTCGGAATTGTTTCATTTTTCTTATCAAAGGTATATTGAAAATCAGATTCGGGAAACTTTCGGATTGGAAGGAACACCGATTCGGTTTATTGTGCGCCAGCGAGATGAAAAGTAGTTTAAAAATGCAAATCATTTTTCCTGTTCTCACGGTAAATGCCGTGAGAACAAATCACCTTTTTTAATTTGTTCAGCGGACATTACTTAAGGAGAGATATTTTTTATGCAGAACATATGGATGATCGTTTTATCAGTTATTTTAGCGGCGATTTGCGCTTATTTGCTGGGCAGCATCAATTCCGCTATTATCGTTTCAAAATTATTTGCCAAAAAGGATATTCGGGATTTCGGCAGCGGGAATGCCGGACTTACGAATGTGCTGCGTACTTTCGGAAAAGGACCGGCGGCAATCGTTTTGATAGGCGATTTCATGAAAGGCGTTCTCTCTGTGGTAATAGGAAATCTTCTGTTTCGCTATGTGGGTGGTGTAGAGGGATTCATGCTGGGAGGATATATTGCGGCAATTTTTGCCGTACTCGGTCATGTGTTTCCGCTCTTTTACGGATTTAAAGGCGGGAAAGGGATACTGGTTACTGCCGGAGTTATGGTTGTATTGGATCCGCTTGTATTGTGCGTGATTCTCGGAACTTTTATCATTGTCGTTTTGATTTCCAAAATTGTTTCACTCGGTTCTGTTGCGGCGGCAATTGTATATCCGTTTGCAACGCTGGGCATCGGGCTGTTAATGAAGCGAAATACTCCTTTTATTGATGCGGTACTTGCACTGTTGATCTCCATCTTGGTAATTTATATGCATCGGGCAAATATCAAGCGGTTACTGACTCATACAGAGCCGAAATTGGGACAGAAAAAAGAAAATTGATACCAAGCAGAAGAACGAAAGGATGTGTTTGTTTTGGCAAATATATTTATTCTCGGATCGGGCGGATTTGGAACAGCGTTGGCTGTTATGGCGCATAAATACGGTCAGAAAGTTACCCTTTGGTCTGCTTTTCAGGAAGAAATTGACGAAATCCGTTTTCATGGAGAAAATAAGAAAAAATTGCCGGGTGTTGCCGTGGATTTATCGATTGATTTAACGTCTGATATTACCGGAGTCAAGGAAGCTGATATTGCAATTATTGCCGTACCGTCGTTTGCAATTCGCAGCGTCGCCGGGCAGCTTAAGGATGTTATCGCGCCGCAAACCATCGTGGTTAATGTCGGAAAAGGTTTGGAAGCTGACTCGCTCAAACGGTTTTCAGAGGTGATTGCCGAAGAATTGCCGAAGAATGCAGTGGTGGTGCTATCCGGACCTTCTCACGCAGAGGAAATTGCCCGCGGAGTGCCGACGACAATTGTTGCATCCTCAAAATGCCGCAAAAGCGCAGAATATATTCAGGAGCATTTGGGAAATGAAACGCTGCGAATCTATGTCAACGATGACACAATCGGTGTAGAACTCGGCGGTGCTTTAAAAAATATTATTGCACTTTGCGCCGGCATATGTGACGGGATGAGCTTGGGAGATAATGCGAAAGCGGCATTGATGACCAGAGGATTGGCAGAAATCGCGCGGCTTGGCACAGCAATGGGCGCAAAAGAAGAAACCTTTGCGGGACTTGCTGGTGTAGGAGATTTGATCGTGACCTGCACCAGTATGCACAGCAGAAATCGGCGCGCAGGTATTTTAATCGGGCAAGGGTTGACGGCAGAAGAAGCAGCCGATCGGGTCGGCATGGTTGTTGAGGGAATCAATGCCACCAAAGCGGCTTACCTGTTGGCAAGAAAGATGGAGATAGAGATGCCGATAGTGGAGCAACTACACGCCGTGCTGTGCGAAGGCGCAGATATCCGGCAGGCGCTAAAAAAGTTAATGAGCAGACCGCAGCGCCATGAAAATGAATCAGTATGGTTGGAACAATGACATACGAAAACAGAGGCAAACGATTTTAATCGTTTGCCTCTGTTTGTATAAAAACAAAAACAGTCCATAAAGGACTGTTTCGCCAGCTATATTCCGTTATATAGCACGGGTTACTTTATCAGAGCGTAAGCAACGAGTGCAGGCATAGATATGACAGGGTTTGCCATTAACAACTGCTTTAACACGTTTTACATTAGGTTTCCAAGTTCTGTTAGATCTTCTGTGAGAGTGAGAAACCTTAATTCCGAAAGTGACACCTTTTCCACAGATATCGCATTTAGCCATGGTCTGCACCTCCTTTATAGGGGCTATCGAAAGTTAACATTAATATATTATCACCTTTTCCTCATAAAAGCAAGTGTTTTTAGAAAGAAAAATAATAAATAATGAAATTAAAATAAATAAACGTGTTTCAGGCTTGTATTTTATGGAAAAAAACATTATAATAATAAAAGTTATCTGTTTACATTCGGAGGATAGCGTAAAAGTATTATTTTGCTGCGTGGAATCCTCATTTGCCCGTATGTGGGGGCGAAACATTGCGCTGTGTACTGCATCGAAGCAATTTTGAAAAAGGAATGAGATGAATATGCCGATTATAAATAGTTTGTTGAGTTTGTCACCGGAAGCAATTGCGGCTCGTATTTTGATTGCCGCTTTTATTCTGCCGTTTCATGAGCTTGCACATGGTTGGATGGCAAATAAATTAGGAGATTCAACTGCCAAATGGATGGGACGTTTGACCTTAAATCCGATTAAGCACTTAGATCCAATCGGTTCGGTGCTGTTGATTTTTACCGGATACGGTTGGGCAAAACCGGTTCCGATTAATCCGCGTAACTTTAAAAATCAAAAGCAGGGAATGGCGATTACCGCGGCGGCAGGACCGATAGCAAATTTGCTGATTGCTCTTGTTTTTATGATTTTATGGAAAATTGCAGCATACATGTCTTACTCTATGGATTTAACGTTTTTAAATGTTTTGAGCACTTTGCTGTTTTATATTGTTTCAATCAATGTCGGATTGGCAGTCTTTAATTTGTTGCCGATACCGCCTCTTGACGGCTCCCGCATAGTCGGATTGTTTCTGCCGGAAAAGATATATTTTCAGATTATGCAATATGAGCGTTATATCATGATTGCTTTTTTTGCCGTTATCATGTTTACGAATGTGCTGGATACGCCGCTGAGCTGGCTGACGAATAAAGTATTCTATCTGCTGGATTTCCTGACCGGCTTTATTGATATTATCGGTAAACTGCTGATACAATAACGCAGACTGTCAGAAAAATTTCAAATGGAAAGATTGAATCTGACAAAAGCGGAAAGGATTTATCATAAAAATGCAACTTAATTTCAAATTGGATGTGTTTGAAGGTCCGTTGGATTTGCTGCTTCATTTGATATCCAAGCATAAGTTAAACATTAATGATATTGAAATATCAAAACTTTTGGAGCAGTATCTGGATGTTATTGCAGAGATGAAAATGGCGGATTTAGAGGTCGCAAGCGAATTTTTAGAGATGGCTGCGAGACTGGTTTATATCAAGACGGTATCGCTTTTGCCACGCCATGAGGAAGCAGAGGATCTGAAAAAAGAATTGACCGGACAATTGCTTGAATATCAGGCTTGTAAGGCCGCCGCCGCCAGATTAGCGCTTCAAAATAACGGCTATAATATTTTTGTCCGTCAACCCGAAAAGCTTCCGATTGATAAAACATATATGCGGGAACATCTATCAGACGAATTGCTCTTTGCTTATTTAGATGTAATCGGGAAAGCAAAGCGCAAGCTGCCGCCGCCCTGTCCGCACCATAAAACAG
>JABLTO010200635.1_pt1 | contig 13232 bp, 9 predicted proteins | sample 7160091 | NCBI WGS metagenome assembly JABLTO01 (sample SAMN14651225, study PRJNA627086) | human gut metagenome | isolation source: feces | host: Homo sapiens
AATTGATTTGACGGTGGAGGAAGGGGAGTTCCTCTCCATCGTCGGTCAGTCCGGTTCGGGCAAATCCACCCTGATGAACATCATCGGTGCGCTGGACCGCCCGACCGAAGGGGAATATCTGCTGGATGACATCGCCATCGACCAGGCGGGCGACGGGCAGCTGTCAAGCATCCGCAACGAAAAGATTGGCTTTGTTTTCCAGACCTTCAATTTTTAAATAGAAAGTAAAAAGCAGCGCAAAAAGTTTTCTTCTTTCCGACCGAAAAAGAAGAAAAAAGGAAGAAAAAGAAAAGAAAAGGCAAAATTCCCAAATTACAAAGTATACAAGAAACACGATATTTTATTCTTTTGAAAGCGAAGCAAAAACGGAGAAATTCCGCAGTTTGCTTCGCTTGGCTTTTGTAGTAAAATCAAATTGAGAAAAGTGTGTTTGCATAAAGGACAAATGTTTTCCTAAAGTGGAAGAATATTCTAATGGCGACAGAAAACAGTTGTGCAACTTGCTGGGATTGAGAAAAGAACGGCAGAGTGCATTTTAGATGAATAGGAAAATCATGTACAAAATGCACAATAATCTGAGCGGATTGTACCTAAAAGATAAAAAACTTTGTGATTCCAGTGGATAATTTAAAATAGATATGAACAAATATGATGAAAATGAATCAGATTATTAAGAATCTATGGACAAATCCGTCAAATTACGATATAATGAAATCACCGACAAACAAATTGTTGAGGAGGAAAATGTATGGAAGCTTTTTTGGATCAATTGAATGAAGTGGTATTAACGCTCCAGGACTTTATGTCCGGTAAACTGTTGGTAGTACTTCTGGTAGGTACTGGTTTGTGGTTCACCATCCGTCTGGGCGGTGTACAGTTTACTCAGTTCGGTCGTGCTTTTAAATCCGTTTTCGGCAACATCAAACTCAACGGTGAAAAAGCAGGCAAAGACGGTATGACCTCTTTCCAGTCTTTGGCAACCGCGATTGCTGCTCAGGTAGGTACAGGTAACCTTGCCGGTGCTGCAACCGCAATGGTAATGGGTGGTCCTGGTGCTATCTTCTGGATGTGGATATCCGCAATCTTCGGCATGGCAACCATCTTCGTAGAGGCATCCCTGGCTCAGAAATATAAGACAACCGATGAAACCGGCGAGGTAACCGGCGGACCTGTATACTACATCCGCGCAGCTTACAAAGGCACTCTGGGTAAAGTCCTTGCAGGTGCATTTGCAATCCTGATTATCCTGGCTCTGGGCTTCTTCGGCAACATGGTACAGTCCAACTCGATCGGTGACGCTTTCAAGGGCGCATTCGGTATCAACCCTCTGTTCGTTGGTATCGCAGTTGCTATCCTGGCAGCATTCATCTTCTTGGGCGGCATTGGACGTATCGCATCTGTAACTGAGAAGCTGGTTCCAATCATGGCTGGTTTCTACATCATCGGCGCCCTTGTTCTGATCATCATGAACATCGGCAATCTGCCAAACGTAATCAGAATGATCTTTGTCGGTGCATTTAATCCAGAAGCTGCTATCGGTGGTTTTGCCGGCGTAGCAGTATCTCAGGCTATCAAATACGGTGTTGCCCGTGGTCTGTTCTCCAACGAAGCTGGTATGGGTTCCACTCCACATGCACACGCAGTAGCAAAAGTAAAACATCCTTGTGACCAGGGTCTGGTAGCTATGATGGGCGTATTTATCGACACCCTCATCATCCTGAACCTGACTGCTTTCGCAGTAATGATTACTGGTCAGCTGAACACCTACAACCAGGACCTGACCGGCGCTGCTCTGACTCAGGCTGCATTCACCGCAGGCTTTGGTAAATTCGGTGCAATCTTCATCGCAATCTGTATGTTCTTCTTCGCATTCTCCACCATCATCGGCTGGTACTTCTTTGGTGAGAAGAACGTAAGATACCTGTTCAGCAAACATGCAAACCTGGCAACCAAGATTTATGCGGCTCTGGTAGTTGTATTCATTGTTCTTGGTTCTACCCTGAAGGTAAACCTGGTTTGGAACCTCTCCGACCTGTTCAACAGCTTGATGGTAATCCCGAACGTACTGGGTCTGTGGGCACTGTCCGGTACTGCAAAAGAGCTGTATGAAGACTGGAAGAAACAGGCTCCTGCAAAAGTTAAATAAGAGATTACGTATACATCACGATACATGTCTATCTAGGGGAAAAGCGTCCGAAAGGGCGCTTTTTTCCTTTGTGTAAAAAGGCGCCCATGAACCACTTGACGGATGCTTTGCCATATACTATAATAAAGCCGAAAACTGAATGGTCGAAATACAGGTGCAGATGCACAAAAGGAACCGGGTGAAAATCCCGGACAAGACCGTTGCCGTGTTTAGCTCAAAGGGATGTGCAGAGAAAAGCTTTCTCAGCCACTGGAAAATTCCGGGAAGGCGCACATACCGCTGATTTCAGCAGCTATCAGTCGGAATACTTGCCTGTGTTTTACTCGTTTCCAAACGGGTGTTGTCTGTTTTCTACGGAACTCTGGAAAACAGATGAAGAAACTGTGGAGAGCAGCATGGTTCAAAGATATTTTGAAGGATGCTTTGCTTTGCTGTTTTGTCAACACAAGACATCGTTTGGAAAATTCCGAACGGTGTCTTTTTTATGTCAATCTCCGGTCGGAAAAGGAGTGACCATGATCCATCAGAAAGAAAAGAGGAAGCGTTATGGAACAAAAAACAAAAATATGGCTCAGTGACTTTTTGATTTTAAACTTTGGTACCCTGCTGACAGCGATTGGAAGCTACTTTTTTAAATTTCCAAATAACTTTTCTACCGGTGGCGTCACCGGTATTTCGGTCGTGCTTGCCCACTACTACCCGCAGCTGAGCAACGGTACCATTGTATCAGTCATCAATATCGCCCTGATGGTGGTCGGTCTGCTACTGCTGGGCAAGGAGTTCGGATTTAAAACCTTTTATGTCACCATTGCTTTTTCGGCAATGCTCAAGATATTTGAAGTTCTCTTTCCGCTGACGAAGCCTTTGACCGACCAGCCGTTTATGGAGCTGCTGCTGGGCGTTTTCCTGCCGGCGTGGGGTTCGGCGTTGCTGTTTAACATCGGTTCCTCCACCGGTGGTACCGACATCATTGCGATGGTCGTCAAAAAATACTTTAAATGTCACATCGGAAAGGCGCTGTTGGTGGTAGACTTTTTTATCACGGTAATGACCTTTGTTGCCTTCGGTCCGACCACAGGGTTATTCTCGATGGTGGGTCTGGTGATTCGTTCCTTTGCGGTTGACTTTTTCCTGGAGGACATGAACACCTATAAGTCCTTTACCATCATTACTGACAAACCGGAGCAGATTTACAACTTTATTACCATCACCCTCCATCGCGGAGCGACCGTCTACCATGCGGAAGGCTTGTATGAACACACCGACAAGACGGTTATCCTGACGGCGCAGAATAAGAAACAGGGAATTCGTTTGCAGGAAGCCATTAAGCAGGCGGACCCGCACGCCTTTGTGTTGATTACCAACACCAGCGAAGTCATTGGAAAAGGATTCCGCGGCGGTAACTAAAAAAACAAGAGCAAAACAAACGCCTGCTTTGGAAAAAAAGCAGGCGTTTTTGTTCAAATTTTCGTTGACGGGAAATAGATAGATTGGTACAATGGTAAAAAGGAATTTAAAACGGCGCAGTTTGTACCGAACAGGGGGAAAATCGGATGGAAATATTAAAGCAACGAATTTTGAAGGACGGTAAGGTCAAGGAAGGAAATGTGCTGAAGGTGGACAGCTTTTTGAATCACCAGATGGACATCCGCCTACTGGATGAAATCGGCAGGGAGTTTCGCCGCCGCTTTGCAGGGGAAGAAATCAACAAGATTTTGACCATCGAAGCGTCGGGCATTGGAATTGCTGTGGCAGCCGCACCACACTTTGACTATGCTCCGGTCGTTTTTGCTAAAAAAAGCAAGTCGAAGAATCTGGATGGGGAGCTGTACACCTCGCAGGTCACCTCCTTCACCAGAGGAACCACCTTTGATGTGCAGGTTTCCAAAAAATATCTCAACCCGGGTGACCGCGTGCTGATTATTGATGACTTTCTGGCTAAGGGACAGGCGTTGCTGGGTCTGCTGGACATTGTGGAGCAGTCGGGCGCAACCGCAGTCGGCTGCGGCATTGTCATCGAAAAAGGCTTCCAGGAGGGCGGACAGATGCTGCGGGAGAAGGGAATCCGCCTGGAATCGCTGGCAATCATCGACCGGTTTGAGGATGGCAGACCGATTTTTCGTGACTAAATAACAGAAAGGGGACTTTGGAATGCGGATGTACGATTTGATCGAGAAGAAAAAGCGGGGACACGCCTTGGACAAGGCTGAAATCTGCTGGATGATCCAGTCTTATACCGCAGGGCAGATCCCTGATTATCAGATGGCAGCCTTTTTGATGGCAGTTTGCTTTCAGGGGATGGATTTGCAGGAAACCACCGAGATGACGCTGGCAATGGCACACTCGGGACAGATGGCAGATTTAAGCGGCATTGCCGGTGTGAAGGTGGACAAGCACTCCACAGGCGGTGTGGGCGACAAGACCACCCTGATTGCAGCTCCGATGGCTGCTGCCTGCGGGATTCCGATTGCCAAGATGTCCGGCAGAGGGCTGGGCTTCACCGGCGGCACGGTGGATAAGCTGGAATCCATCCCGGGTTACCGCACAGTGCTGCCGCGGGAGGAATTTTTCAAGATTGTCAACGAGGTCGGCATCTCCCTCATCGGGCAGAGCGGGGAGATGGCAGTCGCAGACAAAAAAATCTACGCCTTGCGGGATGTGACAGCGACGGTGGACAGCCTGCCGCTGATTGCTTCGAGCATTATGAGCAAGAAGATTGCTGCCGGAGCGGACGCAATCCTGCTGGATGTCAAGACCGGCAGCGGCGCTTTTATGAAAACAAGGGAGCAGTCGGCTGCTCTGGCAAGGACGATGGTCGGCATCGGCAATCGGGCAGGCAGAAGGACCGCGGCGCTGATCACCGATATGGACACACCGTTGGGTAATACGGCAGGCAACGCCATCGAGGTCCAGGAGGCAATCTGGACGCTGCGTGGAAAGGGTCCTGCCGATTTGACCGAGCTGTGTATCCACCTGGCAGGCAACATGCTCTGGCTGGCAGGTCAAGGAGAGCCGGAGGATTGCCTGCGCAGGGCAGCATCATCCTTGCAGGACGGCAGCGCCTACCGGTGCTTCTACCGGATGGTGCTGCGGCAGGGCGGCGATGTCAGCTATCTCGAGCAGCCGGAAAAATTCCAGCTGGCTCCGGTTTATCCGATACAGGCGCCGCAGGATGGCTATATTGCCTCGATGCAGACCGATGAGATTGGCAACGTGGTCGCCTTGCTGGGAGCAGGCAGAGAAAGAAAAGAGGATGCGGTCGATGCCGGAGCGGGTATCCGCTTTACAGCAAAGACCGGTGCGAAGGTCTGCAAAGGACAGACGATTGCTCTGCTGTACACCCATCGTCCCGAGCGGGTGCAGGAGGCAACCGAGCGGTATATAAATGCGCTGCATTTTTCGCAGTCGGCGCCGTCACCGTCCGCTTTGATACAAGAGCGCATTACCGAAGTATAAAAAAGGACTCCCGAGGGGAGTCCTTTTTCTTTTGCTATTTTACCTTGCGGATGATACCGATTGGAGTTTGTTCCAGCGACTGACCCAGCGGGTTGTCCTTGAGGATTTTGACCAGCAGGTCGCGGTCCATGGATGGGTCGGAGGTGCCAAGGATCTGACCCTCCAGGTCGTTGATGTCGGTGATGGCTACTTTGATACCGCCCAGACACTGGGACATCTTCTGTGCAGTTTCGTCCGGCTGCGCAGGACCCAGAACGACATATTCATTGTACGGCGGCAGGGTGTAGTCGCAAGGACCGTCGATGGAGCGTGCTTTGTATCCGGCAATGGTGTAGAACCAGCCGCGTTTGTGGAACAGCTTGCCCACCGCAGAAACAGCAGCAGCAAACAGAATCCTTGGAGTACCGCATTCCTGCAGCGCCATCTCCATTGTTTCCGGGATGCCCAGACCGATGCCGTATGGAGTTTTGAGGACAAATTTGCACAGGAATTTTGCCAGCGGGCGCGGGTGGATGTCCTTCATCGGGATGGCGCGGCGCTGGGTGCAGGCAACTGCCTTTTCGGTCATAAAGACGATGTCGTCCGGCTGGGCGTATGGCTTGGCATACTTTTCGATGACCTGACATACATCATCCTTATCGGTGATGACATGGGTGCGGATTGCAAGACGCTGGTATGAAACGCCATCCACCTGGATGACCTCATTCTTTCCTTCATTTACGATATAGCTTTCTTCGCTCATTTTTCACAGTCCTTTCAAAGACGGATGCACCGCTTTGTGCGCATCCTTTTCCAGACAGACCTCGGTCGCCTGTAAACATATCCTTATTTTACCCCAAAAAAAAGATAAACTCAATATTGTGGGGAAATTTTATCGACAGTTTGTCAAAGGCGGCAATTTGTGTACAACAGGCGGTGGATTTGTGTATCAATCTGCCAACGACCCGGCTGAATTGGAAAATAAAAAATTGCGACGAATGAAAAAAGTCTCTTTTCATCCACAGGGATGTGTTATATAATTAAAAAAGCGAAGAGAAAGGTCCGGGAGGAAAAGCAAGATGGTGTTTTCAAATCTCTTTTTTATTTATCTGTTTTTGCCGTTGAATCTGATTTTATATTTTATATCGTCCAACAAAACCTGGCGCAATGGGGTGCTGTTGGCTTTTTCCCTCTTTTTTTATGCGTGGGGAGAGCCGGTGTGGGTGTTTATGCTGATGCTCACCGCCTTTCTGGATTACACCTGGGCAAGGTGCATCGAATATTTTCGCCTGAGCGGGCAGAGCCGCCGGATGAAGCTGGCGCTGGCAGCCTCGCTGCTGTTTGATTTAGGGATGCTGGGCGTTTTTAAGTACAGCGGGTTTTTTGTGGAGAATTTGAATCTTCTGACCGGTCTTTCTCTGCCGGTTCCGCAGATTTCTCTGCCCATCGGTATCTCCTTTTATACCTTTCAAACCATCAGCTATGTGCTGGATGTCTACCGCGGGCAGGTGCCGGCGCAGAAAAGCTACTGCAAATATTTGATGTACCTGTCGAGCTACCATCAGCTGGTGGCAGGACCGATTGTGCGGTACAGCGATGTGGCAGCACAGATTGAGGAGCGCCACACCACCCCGCAGGACATGAGCGAGGGCATCACTCGCTTTTGCATCGGCTTGACTAAAAAGGTGGTGGTTGCCAATGCAGCAGGCAAACTGGTGGAGCAGTATCTGAATGCGCCTTTGCAGGAGCTTTCGGTAGCGGGCGCGTGGTTTGGGGTTCTGCTCTATTCCATCCAGCTCTATTATGATTTCTCTGCCTATTCGGATATGGCAATCGGGCTGGGCAGGATGTTTGGATTTCATTATCACACCAACTTCAACTACCCGTATCTTGCCAAATCGGTCACCGATTTTTGGCGCAGGTGGCATATTTCGCTGGGCAGCTTCTTTCGGGACTATGTTTACATCCCGCTGGGCGGCAACCGCAGGCACCAGCTGCTGAATATCAGCGTGGTGTGGCTGCTGACCGGACTGTGGCATGGCGCCAGTTGGAACTTTGTGCTGTGGGGCGCCTTTTATGGAATCCTGCTGATGGTGGAAAAGCTGGGACTGCTGCGCTGGCTGCAAAGGATACCGGTGGTGTTTTCCCATCTGTATCTGCTGTTTGTTACCTTGATTGGCTGGACCCTCTTTTACACCACCGACCTGAGCCGTCTGGCAGGCTATTTTCAGGTGATGTTCGGCGGGTCGGGTAATCCGCTGACCGACCCGCAGCTTTCCATCACCTTTGCAAATCACCTCTTCTGGCTGCTGGCAGCGCTGCTGTTCTGCCTGCCGCTGACCCAGTGGTGCAAGAATCGTCTGGAGAGCTGGGTGGTACAGGACGGCAGAGGGCAGGGCAGACAGGCGCTTGTTTCCATCGGGACAGCGATGATAAATGTAGCGCTGCTGCTGGTGTGTACAGCGCTTCTGGTAGGGGACAGCTACAATCCGTTTTTATATTTCCGTTTTTGATGGCGTTAATCACCGGTCAAGGCGCTGCCAGGCAAAGGCAGTTGCCCTGTCGGTGGAAATAAGGAGGAGCTATGAAACAATCAAACCGCTCTCAGCAGCTATATCTGGTCAACGTCAGTGTGGTGATTATGTTGCTGGTCCTGGTGGGAATCCTGGCAGTCGTTCTGCCCAAGCCCACCGTTTCCGAGGTGGAAAAAAGAGAGCTTGCAGCAAAGCCCCAGTGGAGCCTGCACAGCTGGTTTTCCGGCGAGTATGCCGAGCAGTACGATGCCTACTATGCCGACACCTTTCCGCAGAGGGAGCAGTTGGTGTCGCTGGCATCGAAGCTGGAACAGATGCAGGGTGTTCACCCGGATGATGTTCGCATCCATCCGGCAGGAGGAAATGCTCAGCAAAGCCAGCAACTGCCGCAGCCTGAGCCGGAAGCTGAGCAGGAGCCACAGCAAGAGCTGGCAGAAGAGCCGCAGTCCCCGACAGTTGACTATGACGCTTACAGCGACCCGAATGCACCGGGAAACGGCTTGAGCGAGCAGGGAACCGCAGGCGAGCAGGTGGGCAGCCTGTTTTTGTACCGCAATATGGGGATGCAGATTTTCGGCTCCAGTCAAACGTTGTCGGAAGAGTATGCGCGGGTCATCAGCTCCTATGCCCAGCAGCTGAATGGGGTACAGGTGTACAATCTGATTGCACCGACCTCCATCGAATTTTATCTGCCGGAAAAATATCAGGGCATTGCAAGCAGCGAGCGGGAAAATATCGACTTTGTGGCACAGCAGATGAGCGACAAGGTCATATCGGTGGATGCATACAGCCAGATTGAAAAGAATCGGGAGGATTACCTGTATTTTCGCACCGACCACCACTGGACGGCACGCGGCGCTTATGAGGCATACATCGCCTTCTGCAAATCGGCAGGGTTGACCCCGGTTTCGCTCGAGGAGATGGAACATCAGCAGATTGACGGATTTTTGGGTACCTTTTACAGTCAGATCCATGACAGTCAGCTGGCACAGACACCGGATTTTGTGGAATACTTTGTTCCGCCAGTTCAAACGACCACCACCCGCTATCAAACGGGTGCGCCGTTTACGCCGATTGACAGCAGCATCTTTGCTTCCTATGCAACCGGCGGACAGAACACATACAGCGTTTTTCTGCACGGGGATTTTCCGTTGACCCACATCCAGACGGACAACCGCACCGGCAGAAAGATCCTTCTGGTCAAAGAATCTTACGGGAATGCCTTTGCCCCCTTTTTAGCCTGCAACTTCGATGAGGTCTATATTGTGGACCAGCGATATTTTGAACTGGGTCTGGTCGATTTTGTCAAGGAACATGGCATCACCGACCTGCTGTTTTTAAACAACATCTTTGCAGTCAATACCGATGTGCGCATCCGGGAACTCAGCCGCATCCAAAACCAGAGGTACCAGCCAATTTCTCAACAGCCGGTGCAGCAGCCGACCCAGCAGACGCAGGAAATCGAGAAAGAAGCGGAAGAGCAGAGAGAGGAAATGAGCAATCAATCGAAAGAACAGGCAGAGAAGCAGGAGAACGAAACACCGTCAAAGCCATCCAAAACAGAGGACCCGCCCAGGAGGTTAGGTCATAGAGAGTAAGCAGAGAAGAAAAGAGGAGGGATAGGATGCACAGGATGATCAAACGGCTGGGAGCAGTAGCAGCAGTTATTCTGCTCCTTTCTGGATGTACACAACAGGAGGCGCAGAAGGAGCAGGAGGAACAGCCGCGGACGATGTCGATGGTGATTGCCTCCGATGCACCGACGAGCATCCAACTGGCAGCGCAGGAATTTGCCAACCGTCTGGCATACTATTCGGATGGGGAACTGGAGATTTCATTGAGTGCCAGCGACCAGCTGGATGCTGTGCTGACAGCGGACGACACCCAGTTTGCTTTTGTGGAAAACGAGCGGTTGAGCAAAACCATCGAGCAACTGGAAACCTTTACCCTGCCCTTCTTTTTTCAGGATGCCGATTATCTGTTCAGTGGGCTGAATTCCGAGCGCACCCGCAGGCAGCTCAATCGTCTGTTGGAAGAGGAGTATCCGATGGAAATTCAGATGTCGGTGGTGTACGGCTACGAGGATTTGGCAGCGGATGCAGCGGTTGATTTGACCGATTTTCGCAAACGCTATCCATTGGCGGTCACCCGTTCCTTCTTCTCGCAGGAGCAGCAACAGGAGATTGGTGCATTGGAAATCGAAGGGGAAGAGCCGTTGCAGATGCTGCTGGACAAAGAGGTGGAAATCGCGCCGGTGGAGCTAAGCGAGCTGGTACAGACCGTGCAATCTCAGGACAGTGCACTGGTGCTGTTGGAAAGCTCTCACCAACTGAAACCGGCTTATCTGATGATGCAAACCGGTTTGTATGAACAGCTGACACCAAAGCAGCAGGCGGCGGTGGAGCAGGCGGTGGTGATGGCGTGCGGATACTGCCGCACCGTTGCCGACCAGAACCGGCAGGAAAACCTGGAGCAGCTGCGGCAGTTGGGCGTGCAGATAGAACCGGTCAACCGGGAAAAGTATCTTGCGCTGTTGGCAGACATCTACCAGTATGATGCGGGCAATATGCTCTATCGACCGGATGCCGAGCTGGACCAGATGGTGCGCAGCGATGCGGTCAAATACAGTGTTTCTTAAAAAGGAAGGGGGCTACGGCTCTCCTTCTTTTTTGATTTGCCGATATTTTTGATAAAAGAAGAGAGCAGCCAGCACCAGACATGGCATCAGTAGACCTGCGATGCCAAACAGCTGCAAGCCGGCGTAGATGCTCAGCAAGGTTACCAGCGGCGGCAGACCGATGCTTTTTCCCACCAGTTTTGGTTCCAACAGGCTGCGGAGCAGGTTGATGGCAAGATACAACAGCAACAGCCCGAATCCCAGCAGGCGGTTGCCCTGAAAAAGCGAGATAACCGCCCAGGGAATCAGGATAAAACCGATGCCGATGACCGGCAGCAGGTCCAGAAGGGAGGTCAGCAGAGCGACCGGGAAAAAGTTGGGAACCTCCAGCAGCCATAGACCGCAGGAAAGCGCAGAGAAGGTCACTGCCATTAAAATCAGGTAGGCTTTTGCCATGCAAAATAGGGTGGAAAAGAGAAAGTGCTTCATCTCACAGGCAAGCGAACGCAGCGAGGGCGGAAGCAGGCGGAGCAGAAACTGGGTCACACGCGGGTAGTCCAGCGAGATAAAACTGGAGCAGAGGATGGTGACCACCACGCCAAAGAAAAAATGAGGCGTACAGGCAGCAAAAGAGGTACAGCACTTCAGCAGGGAAGAGGACAGGGAAGCGGACAGTTGGGCAGCGGCTGCGGAAAAGCTTTGCCGCCACAGGGCGACGGTCTGGGCAAGGTCGGGAGAAAAGTGGGACAAAAAACGGCTGAGCCATTCGAAGAAATCAGCAGTAGCAGGCAGAAAAACCGTCCGATAAAGCTGTGGCGCGCGTGCGGTCAGGGAGGAAAGCCAGCTCCACAACAGCAGGAGCGCCAGCCAGAGCAGCAGACCCAAAAGCAGGTAGAACAGGGTCATCACAAAGGCAGCAGCGCGGCGCCGTCGCAGATGCAGCTTTTGAGAAAAGAGCAGCGACACCGGACGCAGCAGGGCAGCGATTGTCAGACCAAGCCAAAAGGGAAGGGTGGCGGGTAGGAAAAAACGCAGGACCAGCCAGCCAAGGAAAAGCAAACTGCCGACTGCCAGAGCAATCGCAATCAATTTATCTGCCGCTTTCATTCCATTTCCTCCTTCACCGTTTCAATATCTTGTGTCCATTAGTGTGCCCGAAGAGCTTGAAGGGATGAAAGAGAAATATTTCCCGGGAAAAGCTTCCTGAATTGGGGAAAAAGCGAAAATTTCCCGGGAAATTATTTTCCGGGCAATGATTTTTGAAAACAGCGAAGAATATGGCAAATCAAAAAATCTGAGTTGACAAACAAAACAAAACGTGGTAGATTAAAGTATACCCAAAAGTCAATACCACATAAATCGATGAGAAGGAAGTAAAACGACCAGCGCACTCACAGAGAGCCGGCGGCAGCTGAAAGACCGGCAGAAAGCGGGATCGACAAGGTAGCCTTTGAGAGTATGCCGAACGGCGGGAGGACCGCTCAGTAGACCATAACGGCTGAACCCCGTTACCGGTTCGGGGTGTTTTTTAAGCACCTGCCGAGTGGGCAGAATCCTCTGCCAAAAAAGGTGGTACCGCAGGAAATGATCTCCTGTCCTTTGTATAACAGCAAAGGACGGGAGTTTTTTTATTTCCCAAAACATTTATTTTTAGATACGCAAATACACAAGGAGGAAACACCATGAAAGAACTTTCCAAGGTTTACGACCCGAAACAGGTTGAGGACCGCACCTATCAGTTCTGGCTGGACGGCGGCTATTTTCACGCTGAACCAAACCCGGACAAAAAACCGTACACCATCGTAATCCCGCCACCGAACATCACCGGTCAGCTGCACATGGGACACGCGCTGGATGAGACCTTGCAGGACATCCTCATCCGCTTCCGCAGGATGCAGGGCTATGAGACCCTCTGGCTGCCGGGCACCGACCACGCTTCCATTGCAACCGAGGCAAAGATTGTAAACGCAATGAAGGAAGAGGGTCTGACCAAGGAGGATTTGGGCAGAGAAGGCTTCCTGGAGCGCGCATGGGAATGGAAGCGCAAATACGGCGGCAGAATCATCGAGCAGCTCAAAAAACTTGGTTCCTCCTGCGACTGGGAGAGAGAACGCTTCACCCTCGATGAAGGATGCTCGCAGGCAGTCAAAGAGGTCTTTGTCAACCTCTACAACAAAGGCTTGATTTATCAGGGCGAGCGCATCATCAACTGGTGCCCGCACTGCATGACCTCCATCTCGGATGCAGAGGTTGAATATGAGGAGCAGGCAGGACATTTCTGGCATCTGCGCTACCCGCTCAGCGACGGCAGCGGAGAGGTCATCCTGGCAACCACCCGCCCGGAAACAATGCTGGGCGATACCGCTGTTGCTGTTAACCCGAAGGATGAACGTTACCAGAAGCTGATTGGCAAAACCGTCATCCTGCCGCTGGTCAACCGTGAGATTCCGATTGTCGGTGATGACTATGTCGATATGGAATTTGGTACCGGCGTTGTAAA
>JABLTO010043475.1_pt1 | contig 13230 bp, 14 predicted proteins | sample 7160091 | NCBI WGS metagenome assembly JABLTO01 (sample SAMN14651225, study PRJNA627086) | human gut metagenome | isolation source: feces | host: Homo sapiens
AAAAATATTCTGCTTCAGCAATTTTATTATATGGATAAACTGTTTTTCTATATTTATGGCGGCCTTATCTGTCTGGGCATTATTTTTATTGCGGTGCTGCAATATACCGGAGTGAGTCAGAATGAAATTATCACCGTGTGTATGGCGGGAGCAGGAATTTTAAGCATCACATCCATTGGTGTGATTGATAAGCTGTTTTTTGGAAAAATGGCAGAGTTGGGAGCAAGCTGTTATTTTAATACAAAGCAATGTGTGGCTGCATGGATGGTAATATCCGGGATGGTCAATGTTGTGGTGCTGTTTTTGCTGGCAGGTTATTTGAATGGCTTCTGGCGTGTTGGATTATTGCAGGTGGGGCTTTATATTCTGACACCTTATCTGTTGTCGGGGATGATTGCTCTGGATATTTTGTCAATGGAGACAGGAAAAAAGCATTCATTTCTATTTGTCATCAGTGGCTTTTTGATGTCCATTGGCTATGGTGTCATCGGGGCTATTCCGGGCATTATGTTTACGGCAGCTAACCGGATATGGACAGCAGTCTTTATACTGTCACTACTTTTATTTGTCATTCAGATAAAAAGGCTATTTAATAGAATGGAAAAAGGTGATGTGTTATGCATGAATTAAAATTGATGGATGTTTGGAAAAGATACAAAGATAAAGATGCCGTCCGTGAAGTGGATTATACATTTACAAATGGGGTATATGGTCTGCTGGGAGAAAATGGGGCAGGAAAGACAACATTGATGCGATTGATTTGCGGTGTTATGCAGCCAACGAAGGGAAAGATTTGCTGTGATAATCTTGAAATTTCCGGTATGGGAGCAGAATATCGAAAACTCCTGGGCTATTTGCCGCAGGAGTTTGGATTTTATCCTGATTTTACTGCAGAGCGTTTTCTCAGGTATATGGCGGCTTTAAAAGCATTGCCGAAAGATGATGCAGAAAAGCGGATTGAAGAACTTCTGACTATGGTAGAATTGAAAAATGTGCGCAGGAAAAAGCTGAAAACTTTTTCAGGAGGGATGCTTCGAAGAATCGGCATTGCCCAGACACTTTTAAACAATCCGGAAATTCTGGTTTTGGATGAGCCTACAGCGGGGCTTGACCCGAAGGAGAGAGTGCGTTTTCGCAATATCATCAGTTCCTTAGGAAAAGACAGAATTGTTTTGCTGTCTACTCATATTGTGTCGGATATAGAGTATATTGCAGACCGCATTTTAATCATGAAAAACGGAGAACTCATTCAGGAAGGAACAGAGGCGGAGATAACAGAGAAAGTGAAAGACCACGTCTGGAAATGCATTGTTTCAGAAAAAGAAGCAGAGTGCCTTGGACAGCGTTTTATTGTCAGCAATATGAGAAGCAATGGTAAAAATGTCGAATTAAGAGTGATTTCCGAAAAACAGCCCATGCGGGAGGCAGAACTTCTGGAGGGGACTCTTGAAGATGCCTATCTTTATGAAACACAGTCAGCGGAGGAAACGTAAAATGCGGCTTTATAGAATGGAATTGTACAAACTCTATCACAACAAAATATTTAGAATCGGACTATTTGCCGCTACCGCATTGTTGTTGGCTTATTTTTGGTTTGCAGAAGTAGGCGGGGAAATAGCTGCAGTGGATGGAAGCGTTTATTCCGGTTATGAGGCTGTGAAGATGAACAAGAAAATCACAAAAGAATTTGAAGGCGAGCTGACAGATGAAAAGGTCCATCAAATTGTTGAAAAATATGGTCTCCCATCCAAGCTGGAAGAAAATATGCCGGGATGGAGAGACGGGAACTTTTTAAATGATTTTGTGACACGATATTTTACCAATGGGGCATGGGAAAATGGCATTACTCCAACAGAAAGATATATGATTGCGGAAACAGAACTGGGGGAAACCTGTGAAAAACTGGGGATAGCACCTTATCTGACTTACACAACAGGCTGGAAAATATTTGTTGAAATGCTGCAGTTTGGCCTGATATTGGGAAGTATACTGGTTATTTGCAGTGTGTCAACTATTTTTGCAGAGGAGAGCCAGACGAAAATGCTGCCGCTGATTTTCAGCACAGAAGAAGGAAGAAGAAAGGACGTCATGGCAAAAATAGCCGCTGCTTTGACCTTTACAATTTCTGTCTTTCTGTGGTTTGCGGTGATAAACCTGGTCTTATGTCAGGTTGTGTATGGGTTAAATGGATTCAATAACATCGCAAGACTTGTACTGTCTGAAAGCATCAGGCATCAGTCGGTGATGTTTTCAAAATATCTGGCAGTCTTACTCATGCTTGCATTGGAAGCCTTATTATCATTGTGTGCTATTACCCTGTGTGTATCTGCCCATCAGAACAGTTCATTTGGAGCCGTCATCATCTCTGCAGCATGCTGGGGCCTGCCGGTGATAATAAGAATATTTTTCGGCGGCTTTATGGCCCTTATCGTCGATGCCATGCCAGTATTCCTGATTATGACAAACATGGTCAAAGACATCTATAACATCTGGCAACCTGTATTTGCCATCAACATCATCCTCGCCGCTGCATGCCTGGCAGAAGGAACCATTGCTTATAAAAACAGGCAAATAGCTTAAAGCAATTAGTTTAAAGCCAAAATTGAATCATGAAGACAGTTGATCTAATAATAGATGACAAAATAAAATACCCCCCTGATAAGGAAACCTCCGCTAAAACGTTTCGTGCGGGTGCGCGTTGTTTTAGCGGAGGTTTCCTTCTTAGGGGGTTTTATATCAAATAGGGGATTTTTATGAGTTTTTACAAATAATCGTGTTTGGCCAGCACATTCAGAATATTGCGTCCTTCTTCGGTACCTTCGATGTTTCCCTTCCTTTTGCAAGGCCTTTGCCTGATAAGCTGGGAAGAAGAATTTCAGTGTTGATTGGTGCAGCATCCTATGTTATCTTTTTTATAGGCATCGCATTTTCACCGAATATTCAGGTGGCCTATGTGGCAGCAGTCCTTGGCGGTATTGCCATCGGTATTCTGGGCGTACTGGCCATCTTTGCACCGATGCCTGCAGGTAATGCGGCAGCCAAATCCGAGTCTTTTATCAGCAGTCTGAAAAATGCCAATTTTTCGGTGGAAAGTATTGCACTGATCCTGATCGGTTTTACAAGTACAGCGACTTTCCAGCTGTGGCTCAACTGTGCACAGACATTTGGTAAAGAAATCGCCGGTATTCCATCAGCGTCGGTTTCCATGATGCAGACATATTATTCAGCGGGAACCATGGTGGCGTTGGTGGTAACAAGCTTACTCATCACAAAGTTCAAACAGGTCCGTTTCCTGGTGATCTACCCGGCGATTTCCGTTGTCATGTTGGTTCTGGTTTACCTGGTGAAAACACCGATGATCTGCTTCGTGGGAGCATTTGTGATCGGTTATGCAGCTGCAGGCGGTGTCCTTCAGATGGCAACAGTAACAGTGAATGATCTGTTCCCGAATATCAAGGGAACCATTACCAGCCTGGTCATGATCGCATCCAGTCTGTGCAACTATACATTTTTAAGTGCGGCAGCGAAAATGTCATTCATGCAGGTGATCATGATGAACATTGTTATTAACGTTATCGGCGTGCTGCTGGCAGTTTTTGTCAATGTGAGATACGGAAGTCTTTTAGCGAAGACAGAACAATAAAAAAGAGGAGTCTGAGAGTATGAAAGCAGTAGAAGTTAGAAATATTAAAATCGGCGAAGGTATTCCGAAAATCTGTGTGCCAATCGTTGGCGTAACAAAAGAAGACATTATCAATGAAGCTAAAACATTTGAAAATATCCCGGTAGATGTTGTTGAGTGGCGTGTAGACTGGTTTGAAAATGTTTTCGATATTGAAAAAGTGAAGGATGTACTGACAGACCTTCGCCAGGTTTTAAAAGATACACCGATTCTTTTTACTTTCCGTACATCCAAAGAGGGCGGTGAGAAGGCCATTGAAGTAGCAGATTATGCAAAACTGAACAAGGAAATCGCAGCGACAGGCAATGTGGACCTGGTGGATGTGGAAGCCTTTACAGGGGATGAAGTGGTGAAAGAGATTATTGAAGCAGCCCATGCCTGCGGCGTCAAAGTCGTTGCTTCCAACCATGATTTTGACAAGACACCGGATAAGGATGATATTGTTGGCCGTCTTCGCAAAATGCAGGATCTTGGCGCAGACATTCCAAAGATTGCGGTGATGCCTCAGAGCGAACTGGATGTACTGACACTGCTTTCTGCAACAGAAGAGATGAACAGACTGTATGCGGACAGACCGATCATTACGATGTCTATGGCAGGTACAGGTGTGATCAGCCGTCTTTGCGGTGAAGTATTTGGTTCTGCACTGACATTTGGTGCAGCAGGCAAAGCCTCTGCTCCGGGACAGATGGGTGTGAACGACCTGAATACTGTATTAAATCTGCTTCACAAGAGTCTGTAAGTCTGCTTCACAGCGAATCAACAGGCTGTATTGAACAATTAACAGGCTGCACAGCCGGTTTATGATGTCATTGGGGCGCAGGTTGACAAAGATATTGTCACAGCGTATCTGTCAGATTAAAAATTCTCCCGACAAAAGTTTGAAAAAACCACCGGAAACGGTGTATAATATAACAGATCATAAATACTCACCGCCTTTTAATACAGATCAGACGATGAGTGTATTTTGAATAAGTGAAAATCCGACAGAGGGGAAGTATTATGGAAGAACAGTTAAACATGATGCGCCGTGGCAGACAGTTCAAACAGCTAATGAACAAGAAGATGGACGGCATCATTCGGGAATATGATGTGAAGCGGGTGGAAATCGAGATTCTGCGTTTTCTGGCTATGTCCGGTGAGCGGAATACGGCAGCAGATATTCATCGTTATCTTGATTTGAATAAAGGGCAGATTTCAAAGACCCTGGAACATCTGTGTACCATGCATTATCTGGAGAGCATGCCAGATAAGAAGGACAGGCGTTATATGCATTATATATTGTCAGAGGAGGCAAAAGAGCTGGTGAGGCGCATCAATGCTATATGGGATGATATGCATCAGCAGATCATGTCCGGTATTCAGGCAGAGGATAGAGCGATTTTCAATAAAGTATTAAAGCATGCAATGGCGAATATGGAGAGAATGATTGATGAGGCATCTGTATAATCCGGAAAAGAAAAAATCTAAAAAAAATATAAAAAGCCTTGACATATTCGTTATTCGTACTATAATAGTTTAAAAATAAACAGTTTAATATCAAACAGTTTATGGTGATAAAATACTTCAGCAGCACTGAAGTATTTTTATTCATTCAAATCTGGCACTCTGGTTATATGAGTGCTGATAATGAATACGTTTTAATAGAAATATGCAATGACATCAGAGGAGAAGTGCAGTAATGATCAAATTATTAAAGAAATTGACAAAGAAAGATATGGCACTGGCTGGACTTGCCTTTCTTTTGATTCTGGCACAGGTTTATCTGAACCTGACCATGCCGGATTATATGTCCGACATGACAGTGCTTGTTCAGACAGAGGGAAGTGCCATGGCAGATATACTTGCAGCGGGAGGCAAGATGCTGCTCTGTGCGGTGGGCTCACTTTTGACGGCAGCCTGTATTGCTGTCTGCGCGGCAAAGATTTCAGCAAATTTTTCTGCCAACCTGCGAGGACAGGTATTTAACAGAGTGCAGTCATTTTCAATGGAAGAGATCGGACGTTTTTCAACATCCAGTCTGATTACACGTTCAACCAATGATATTACCCAGGTTCAGATGGTATTGGTGCTGGGATTGGAAGTTTTTCTGAAGGCACCGGTGACAGCTGTGTGGGCCATCTGTAAGATTGCCGGAAAGAGCTGGCAGTGGACGGCGACAACAGGCATCGCAGTTATTATACTGCTGTGTATTGTCGGAACCTGTGTTATGGTGGCAATGCCGAAGTTCAGAAAGCTGCAGATTCTGACAGATAACATCAACCGGGTGACGCGTGAGAATCTGACAGGGCTTCGTGTTGTTCGCGCCTATAATGCGGAGGATTATCATGAGACCAAGTTTGAAAAGGCCAATGATGAACTGAAGCGTACACAGCTTTTTGCCAACAGGACCATGACGATTCTGATGCCGGGTATCATGCTTGTCATGAATGGTCTGACACTGGCGGTTTACTGGGTAGGTGCTTATCTGATCAATGATGCGGGTATGCAGGATAAGCTGACATTATTCTCGGATATGATTGTCTTTTCACAGTATGCGATGCAGGTTGTGATGGCTTTCATGATGCTGGTTATGATCTTTGTGCTGGTACCCCGTGCATCCGTTGCTGCAAAGCGTATCAATGAGGTACTGGATACAGAACCGGCCATTGAGGATGGTGCGAAGACAGAAGCAAAGGCGGGTATGACCGGTGAAGTAGAGTTTCGTCATGTCAGCTTCAAATATCCGGATGCAGAGAAGAATGTGCTGGAAGACATTACATTTACAGCTCATAAGGGAGATACGGTGGCTTTCATCGGTTCTACCGGCTGTGGTAAGAGTACGGTTATCAACCTGATTCCGAGATTTTATGATGCAACGGAAGGTGAAGTGCTGGTTGACGGCATGAATGTGAAAGAATATACCCAGGAAGCATTGAGAAACAGAATCGGTTATGTATCCCAGAAGGCGATTCTCTTCTCCGGCACGGTTGCAGGCAATGTGGCTTATGGTGAAAACGGCGGCAAGCCTGCGGACAGAGAAGACATTATCGATGCTGTCCATACAGCTCAGGCGGATGAATTTGTAGAGAAACTGCCGGATACCTATGATGGTTTTGTAGCCCAGGGCGGTTCGAATCTCTCCGGCGGTCAGAAACAGCGTCTTTCTATTGCCAGAGCTATTTGCCGTCATCCGGAGATTATGATCTTCGATGATTCCTTCTCGGCACTGGATTATAAGACCGACCGAATTTTAAGAAAGACACTGGATGAAAAGTGCGGTGATACAACCCGATTGATCGTTGCACAGAGAATCGGCACTATCCGCGATGCAGACAAGATCATTGTTCTGGATGAAGGCAGGATCGCAGGAATGGGTACCCATGATGAACTGATGAAGAATTGTGAAGTTTATCGTCAGATTGCTTTCTCTCAGCTTTCAAAGGAGGAACTGGCATAATGGAAAATAGAAATAACAGAGGTGGGATGCGGGGCCCTGGCATGGGCAGACGTCCTGCAGAGAAATCAAAAGATTTTAAAGGAACATGGATGAAGATCATCCGTTATTGTAAACGTTATCTGGCAGTGATTGTTGTTGCTCTGATCTGTGCCGTGGCCGGTACGATTCTGACAATCCTCGGTCCGGATAAATTGTCAGATCTGACAAAGGTGATCACAGAGGGCATAGCGACAGGTATTGATATGGAACGTGTCAAGTCCATCGGTCTGACATTGGTGGTTTTTTATGTGGGCAGTGCGATTTTGTCTTTTGGACAGCAGTTCATTATGGCCACGGTCACACAAAATGTGACAAAGCAGCTGCGAAGCGATATTTCGGGCAAGATTAATCGTCTGCCGATGGCCTATTACAATAAGACATCTACAGGTGATGTGCTTTCAAGAGTCACCAATGATGTGGATATGATTTCTCAGTCTATGAACCAGAGTATCGGCAACCTGGTGTCAGCGGTAGCCTTGTTCTTTGGGTCTTTAATCATGATGTTTAAGACAAATGTGATCATGACGCTGACAGCAGTGATCGCAACTATGATCGGTTTCGGACTGATGTCACTGATTACAAGTCATTCACAGAAATATTTCTCAAGGCAGCAGGCCAATCTCGGTGCATTAAATGGTCATATTGAAGAGATTTATTCCGGACATACAGTTGTCAAAGCCTATAACGGTGAAAAAAATGCCAAAAAAGTTTTTGATGAACTGAATAATAACCTGAGAGACAGCGCTTTTAAGGCACAGAGCCTTTCCGGTCTGATGCAGCCTTTGATGGCCTTTATCGGCAATTTTGGTTATGTGGCTGTCTGCGTGATGGGTGCTGTGCTGACAATGAAAGGCTATATCGGATTTGAAGTCATTGTTGCATTTATGATGTATATCCGTTTGTTTACCCAGCCCCTTGCGCAGATCGCACAGGCAACTCAGTCCCTGCAGTCTGCGGCAGCAGCCGGTGAGCGTGTATTTGCTTTCCTTGGGGCAGAGGAAATGTCCGATGAAAGTGATAAAACAGAGAAGCTTGGCAAAGCAGAAGGTTATGTGGATTTTGAGCATGTCAAATTCGGCTATGAAGACACAGACAAGATCATTATTCATGATTTTTCAGCCAAGGCAAAACCGGGACAGAAGATCGCGATTGTCGGTCCGACAGGTGCCGGCAAGACGACACTGGTGAATCTGCTGATGCGTTTCCATGAGATCCAGAGCGGCGATATCAAGATCGACGGTATTTCCACCCGGGATATGAAGCGTGAAGAAGTACGTTCCCAGTTTTGTATGGTGCTTCAGGATACATGGCTTTTTGAGGGCACAGTCAGAGAAAACCTGGTGTACAATACAGAGAATGTTTCAGAAGAGAAGATAGAGGCAGCATGTAAAGCCGTAGGCCTGGATCACTTTATCCGGACACTGCCGCATGGTTATGATACGATCCTTAATGATCAGGTCAGTCTGTCACAGGGCCAGAAACAGCAGCTGACCATCGCCAGAGCCATGATTGCGGATAAACCAATGCTGATTCTTGATGAAGCCACAAGTTCCGTGGATACTAGAACAGAGCTTCAGATCCAGAAAGCCATGGATGCGTTGATGCAGAATCGTACATCTTTCGTGATTGCTCATCGTTTGTCCACGATTAAAAATGCCGACCTGATCCTTGTACTGAAGGACGGCGATATTATCGAAAGCGGCAATCATGAGGAACTGCTGGCAAAAGGCGGTTTCTATGCGGATCTGTACAACAGCCAGTTTGATCAGGCGTCATAAGGCAGCATAAGAAGGAAGGCGAGTCGGATGAAGTACCAGTATATAACAATAGAAAGAGAATTTGGCAGCGGCGGCACCAGAATTGGTGAGTTGCTGGCAAAAGAATGCAAAATGTCATGTTACGGCAGAGAAATTCTTGAGTGTGTTGCCAGGAAATATGATATTTCCGTGGAACAGATTGAACAGTATGAGGAGGGCGTGACCAACAGCTTTCTCTATACGGTGTTTGTAATGAGCAAAGCCCAGTCAGGGGATATGAACATGCTTTCGGATGAAGGCAAGGTTTATCTGGCAGAGCAGGCTGCTATTCAAAGTCTGTCACAGAATGGTTCTGCAGTGTTTATGGGACACTGTGCCAGTGAAGCTTTAAAAGACCGCAAAGGTGTGGTGAAAGTATTCATTCATGCGGATGATGCTTTCAAGCAGAAGAGAATCCAGGAGGATTACCAGATTTCTCCAAATCGGATGGAGTTTCTCCGCAAGAAATATGACAAAAAGAGAGCCAACTATTACAGAGCCAATACCATGAAGCGATGGGATGATTACCGCAATTATGATATCGTGCTGAATTCCGGAGAATTGGGAATAGAGGGCTGTGTGAAAGTGCTGAAAGGCCTGCTGGTTTAATTGTTATCCGGATGATTAATTAGACTATGGCTGGAAATTTCGAAAGAATGCTGAATTTACGGAACTGCCATGTCAATGTAATTAAACATCAATGTCCGTTATGCGTAAAAAGCAGAAAATGACTTGACAACCGGGTGAAGTTTCAGTATGATAAAGTCAGTTTATACGACTGACGGAAGTGGAATTGACCACAGGAAGTATGAATGGATTTGAATGCCGACCGTCTGGGCAGTGATGCTCAGCGGCCGGCTTTTTTTACGCGAGCAACAGGTCAAAGCCCGTGCTTGTAGGCGGAGTGGCATGAAGTCCTGGGGTAGTTGACGAGTTCAGTTGAATTTGGTTGACGCCGGAGCATTACAGAAATTCAATGAGAATTTGGAGGTACAGAGTATGAGAAAGTATGTGAGATTATTTGCCCTGGCTGTGCTGGCGGGTGCTGCCATCGGAATAGGCGGTATTGTGTTTTTATCTTTGGAAAATAAGATTGTGGGGGCGTTGATGTTTACGGCGGGGCTGTATTCTATCTGTGTGCATGGTCTGAACCTGTTCACGGGTAAAGTCGGCTATGCGGTGGAACAGCCAAAAGCCTATATCATTGATCTGGTCATTATCTGGGTGGGTAATCTGGCCGGTGCATGGCTGGCGGCCATGGGGGTGCTTGGCAGTAGGATTAACGGCATTTCCGAAAAGGCTCAGAGTATGTGTCAGATCAAAGTGGATGACAGTCTCATCAGCCTGTTTATCCTTGGTATTTTCTGCGGTGCACTGATGTACATTGCAGTGGAAGGCTATAAACAGACAAAAAATCCATTGATTTTGTTCGTTTGTGTGGCAGGATTCATTCTTTGCGGATTCGAGCATTGCATTGCGGATATGTTCTATGTGTCAGTGGCGCAGATGTGGTCCACAAGAGCATTTCTGTGCGTGGTTGTGATCAGCCTTGGAAATGCAGTGGGCGGGATGCTGATTCCAGCGTGTAAGAAGATATAAGCCGCTATGTAATTTATGAGTGACTGATAAATTAGATAATTACTTTTAACAGAATCACCTTCAGACTATAATGGAGTCATAGTTTGAAGGTGATTTTTGGTTGTCATGGGCGTTTACCTGGCAGAACCGATTGCTGATACCATTGCCGTGTGCACAACGGCATCGATGTTTTATGTTTATTATCGGAAACTGAAAGCAGCAGATTTGGCTGAGAAAGAAAATATTGTATAGATAGAGTCGGAAGTGGTTGAGGAGAAAACAATACAGAAAGAGAAAAGAATTTTAAATGTATTACGGATTTTGGTGGATAAACTAAGGACGTTGTTCAGAATTTGAAATATTTGAGGGGATGAGTCAGGCTTGGGTGAAATAAATTGACTTCATTCTCTGGCTTGCTTATAATATAAATTAAATAACTGACAAAAATAGATGAAGCAGAACGTATAATGGATATGAATTTTAGGTTAAGAGGAAAGTGAGTAGAATGTTAAATATCTATTATGGAAATATGAAGGAATCAGTTTACAATACAGCAGCCTATTTTAAATATGACTATGAAGATAGCTGGATTGTTGATTCAATTGAAAGAGCTGTTTATTAATCTGAGTCCGTTTTCCAAGGGAAAAGAAGGTTGATGCGATGAGAATACTTTTTTGTAATATTGCATGGATGAATTATTATAAAGGGATAATCCAAGGCAAAGATGAACCACAAAATGGAGGCTCTTATGTTAAGGAAAATCTGGATGCGCACGAAAAGTATAATTTTGATGCAGTATCACTTGCAAATGAATCAGGATATCCGGATGGTGAGTATTGCCTCGGATTTGTGGAGACGAAATCTACAAATAAAGAAACAAGAAATCAGCTGAGGATTGAAAACATCTATGGCTGTGGGACATTAAATAAAGAGGATTTTGCTGAGGATGTTTTGGTCATTTATTGTGCATTATATCCGGATGCTGTTGAAAAAGAGACCTATGTGGTTGGATGGTATAAACATGCGACAGTATATCGAAATTGTGAGGTGATGCGTTTCCCATCGGAGGATGAGGAAGGGTATTATGATCAGGCCTATAATGCAATTGCCAGAAAGGAAGATTGTGTATTGCTGCCAAGAGCATCCAGACGGAAAGCAAATATATGGAAAGTTCCAAGAAAGTCTAAAGGTGTTGCCTATGGATTTGGGCAGTCAAATGTATGGTTTGCACAGGGAAGAGAAGAAAATAAATTGTTAGATCAATTTCTCAATAGAATTGTAAAGCAGATTGAGGAATATAGCGGAAAGAATTGGCTGGATGAATGTGCAGAATAATTAGATTTAGATAAGGAAGTAACCAATATGTGCGGCAGATATTATATTGATACTAACTGGCTGGATGAAATTGGTAATGTGGTATATAGTTTTGACATAGACTGGAAAATCTGTACAGAACAATTTCAAGGCGATATCTTGCCAACAAACACAGCACCGATTATAGAGAAAACTGAGCATGGCTTGCAGCTGTCACTTTGTAAATGGGGGTTCCCCCTGCAAAAAGGAAAGAATCTGGTCATTAATGCAAGAGCAGAAACAGTTCTGGACAAGCCCTCTTTCAGTAATGGTATTTGGTATCATCGGATTGTGATCCCGGCCAGTGGATTCTATGAATGGAATCGTTTAAGAGAAAAGAATACATTTACCAGATCAAATGCGTCGGTACTATATTTAGCCGGTTTCTGTGACTGGTTTGACAATGAGCGGAGATTTGTGATTCTGACCACTGCGGCGAATGAATCAATGGATGGAGTGCATGATCGAATGCCGTTGATTTTGGAAAAAGAACAGATGGAAGATTGGTTTGATAATGAAAAGATGCAGGTCATTCTGCGTCAGGAACCGGTGATGCTGAAGAGACAGGCCGAATATGAGCAGTTGAGTTTATTTTCATAAAATGTTAATTTAGAGGAAAAGGGGCAAAAAAGTAATGCAGATATTTGTCGATGCGGATGCATGCCCGGTGGTTGCTATTGTAGAGAAAGTTGCAAAAATGCATGCAGTGCCGGTAACATTGCTGTGCGATACAAATCACGTATTATCATCTGGTTACAGCAAAGTTATTGTTGTCGGAGCCGGAGCGGATGCGGTGGATTATAAGCTGATCAGTATTTGTCGGAAGGGAGATATTGTTGTATCTCAGGATTATGGTGTGGCAGCAATGGCATTGGGAAAAGGAGCGTATGCCATTCATCAATCCGGTAAATGGTACACCAATGACAACATTGATCAGATGTTGATGGAACGCCATTTGAACAAAAAAGCCAGAAGAAGTACACATAAGAGCCACATGAAAGGACCAAGGAAGAGAACACCAGAGGATGATGAGCGGTTTGCACAGTCCTTTGAGAAAATGGTTTTGATGGCACAGGAAAATGAAAATTGAAGGACATGGACAGCGAATAGCCCGGATAGAAACGATTAATTATGCATATGTATTGCATAAAACATGCCTATATCAATTAAAATAAGTATAATTTTACAAAATTAATGAATAACACTTGCGTAATTCAAAAAATGAGTGTATACTTATACACAGTTTCAATTTTGAGCCGTTCTTTGTTAATAGGATGGCTTAGCTGATCAGATAAAATGAGATAAGTTAAAACTAAGAAGTTATACTAGAAAGATAAAGAGGT
>JABLTO010097462.1_pt1 | contig 13225 bp, 19 predicted proteins | sample 7160091 | NCBI WGS metagenome assembly JABLTO01 (sample SAMN14651225, study PRJNA627086) | human gut metagenome | isolation source: feces | host: Homo sapiens
AGCACCGGCCGAGCAAGGACATGACAGATGAACAACTTGCAGAACTGGCACCCTGGAGTGAAAAACTCCAATCTATCAAAAATCGCATGTGAATTTTATATTCGACCGCAGGATTATTTGGCGCTTACGAATCAGCTGTTTCTTTACCTCAGAGTATGATTTTGAATATACATATCCGTATATTGCTTTTTTGCCGTTTCGGCCTTTAACATATCTGCCTTCCCATCTGCCGTCTTTTCGCTTGTAGATATTTTCGCCTTTTCTCGGCATGAGATCACCTCCATGTATGACTATAACGATGACGGCAAATGGAGATAAATAGGGCATAGAACATAGTCTCCGTAATTATTTTACTGATGTAAAAATATGTTACATCTTGACAAAAAAACAGACACAGTGTATATTACAGAAAAATAGATTGTAAAATTCATGGAAATATGACTATCGCAGAGTTTGATACTCTGCGAAAAAGCCAGTTGTCAAAATTAAACAAATAAAGGTGTTCTGTCATGAAAGAAATGATCAGCCGAGAACTGTGTGCAAAAGTCACAGATGTGGTAAGTTGTAAGCTTCAATCTGGGTATGTTAGGGATTACAAAACTGAATCACGACTTCGGGAAGATATTATGGATGAAAGATTGTTCGATGGTTCTGAGATTCATTATCCTGACTATTGGAAAGACCGGTATGAAGAACGACTATATATGCATTCCAAGTTAGATTCTTATGTTAAAGAAGATGAAACGACTCGTGAGCCAGTTCTTATGAGTTATCGAAAGTGGTATGACTATAAGTTGAGAATAACTTACGTACTGGAAGGACGTACAATCAATATAGAGGTTCCATATTCATCAGATTATGAAGATGTACATGTTGGCGATAATGTTTATGTCACGGTTAACAATTCGAATCCAGAAAAAGTCCTCTCTATTTCAACACGAAGTGAAGAAGACAGAGATGTAAATATTTCGCTGAAGTTCATGTTAGTAGGAATGGCAGTTTTTCTTGTTCTTCTTTTTGTCCTTGCTAAAACAGTAATCTATGCTTGATGATGGCTTTTTATGTGAAACTGTAAAGTCATATCATAATAGAACGAGGAGGTGAAACAGTGGAAACATTATTGATTCTTGCGTATACCGCTTGGGCTATTTATTCAGGGTATAAAGTTCTGTCTGGACGTTCGGAATGGCTTGATAGAAAAGAACCTATCAATATTGCGGTTAAAATCGTATTGAGCATTGGTGCGGGATATATTATTGGAGCATTCTATTTAATATATTTGATCCTCAGATTTCTTGGCTTAATGTCAAGAATGTAAGCAGAACTTGCGGGTGCTGGCAGTATACCCCATCTATGTTCTTATATACCCAATTATCTTGGTGGTTTCTTTCTTGCTAATAACAGGAGAGTTTGTACCATAAATATTCTGATAAGGAGGAAAACTGTATGAAGTTCGAAGCACCTAAGATGATCGTCCTCGACACTAAGGCTGAAGAGCGCGCTTATGGCGGTCAGAAGTGTGACAACGGTTGGAATAGCTGCTGCTACAAGGGCTAATTTGTATCGCTGATCACGAGAACACGCGGGATGGGTTCATGCGCTCGCAGTGCCCATCCCATTTTTCTTATCACGAAACACCAGATCGGGCAGAGCGTCCTACTCTTGCCTGATTTGGTGATTAATCAAAATAATACAGTCGATTATCTATCCTTATTGAATTGGAGTTTAATGAGAGCCATATACAAGGTTCGCTTAAGGATATTTATTTGAAATGGAGGAAGATCTTAGTGAGAGTAAATTCTGCATATGTTGTAAGGGATGTATTCGGAAAAACGATTCTTATCCCTTATAAGAAAACTGAAATTGGGAATCATCCTATTTATCTGAATGATACGGGAAGAGTGGTTATTCAAATGTTAGAGGGGACTACTTCTGAGACAGAATTATGTCTTAGGGTTGCACAGGCATATAACCTCCAACCAGAGTCTGATGAGTATGGGCAAATTGAGGATTTTGTTGCAAATCTTGTTCGCATGAATGTAGTGGTTCGAGATTAAGCAACGATGAAAAACGATTGAAGCGTGCTGGTGTTTGCTAGTTACATCGCTTCTGAATAATAAAGAAGAAAACATGTTATAGCACATGGGAGGTAAACATTATGTCGGAGAATATCTGCGTTCATAATATGATGCTAAAAGAATTTGGTTTGGATTTTTTTGATGGTGTGAGGGCACCTTTTAGTGCTGGTATCGAATTAACAGCGAAATGTAACCTCAGATGTATTCACTGCTATGCCCAAAATGAGCGAAATCATACAGATATGACTACTGAACAGGTTAAGCAGGTAATTGATATCTTGGTTGACCATGGTTGCTTAAGTATTTTTTATACTGGCGGTGAAGTTTTATGTAGAAAGGATTTTGCAGAACTATACATTTATGCTCGAAAAAAGGGCTTGTTGGTTTCTGTATTATCCAATATTACAATGCTTACCGAAGAACACATTCAGCTTTTTACGGAGTATCCGATCACGCAGCTCAGTACTACTATGTACGGATATGAAGAGGAAACTTATGAAGCAGTTACTGGTGTGAAAGGCAGCTATAAGAACTTTATGCGTGCTCTTGATTTAGTGCAGAAATCCGGCATTCCGTATGAACTGAAATTCATAGGAATGGAGCAGAATATTGATGATGTGTATAAGTGTCGAGCATTCGCAAAAGAACTGGGTGTGAATATGATTACCTGCTTTGACATTAGAGCAACTAGTGATGGATGTGGAGAACCGATTAACTATAGAATATCCCCAGAGCGAGCTTTTGAATTTGATGTCAAAGACGAAGGCAGACACGCTTTCTGGATGGATCTTGCAAAACAGGAGTATACTGCGAAAAAGAATCATGTTGAGGCTCACGATTTCGCTCGAAAGAAAGCAGGTTATTTATATCCTTGTTGGATTTCCTATCAGGCTGTTTTCATTACTTCAGAAGGAATGATGCAAGGCTGCATTACGGCATCTTATAAGCAATATGATCTTTTTAAGGGCAATTTTGACGAAGGTTGGGAGTATTTAAAGACTGAGTTCTACGACAAGAAAGCTTCTCCTGATTTTGAATGTCTCTCTTGCGAAAAATTTACATATTGTGAACAGTGTACTGCTAACCCGGCTTTGGAGTTTAAAGATGAGGAACATATTTCTCCGTTCCATTGCAGAGTTGCTGAATTGAGAAAAGATATGGTAGATGCAGAGATTGCAAGACTTGAATTACTTGATGGAGATGTCGAGGAATGAAAGCACATACTATAGTTGATATAGATAAAACTGGAATTGGTTTCAGGAGCGGACTTTGTACTGGGGATCAAATTATCAGGATCAACGGGTATGTGATAAATGATGTGTTTGATTATGAACATTATGTGTGTTCTTCCGAAAAAATTTCGGTCGACTATCTCTCTGCAGGGGAAGAAAAAAATGTAATTATCGAAAATTATGGTCAAGACTTAGGTCTGATGTTTGAGTCAAATCTAATGGACGAGTACAAAAGATGTAAGAATAACTGTCTGTTTTGTTTTATCGGACAGCTTGCTCCTCAACTAAAACCAAGATTGTCCTTAAAGGAAGATGATTGCCGAAAATCGTTTTTTCCATGGAATAGGTATGAAGCTTACTGTACACTAATTGAAACACCCATGGATGAATTGGAAAGATATGTGAGGTATGGCTTGTCCCCTGTTAATATTTCAATTCATTCAACAGACCCTGAAACACGTGTGAAAATATTCCGAAATCCGCACGCATACAACACAATGGAAAAACTGAAGTATTTATATGATGCCAAAGTTGAAATGAATGCATTGATAGTACTTTGCCATGGAATAAATGATGGGGATCACCTGGATAAAACTTTGAGAGATCTGTTTGAGTTTGCTCCTGTTATGAGGTCTGTTGCAATCGGACCTGTTGGAATGACAAGATTTCGCAAGAAAAATGATATTGTAAAACCTTTGTCTTTGGAAGATGCAAGAAACGCAGTTCAGATCATCGAAAAATATCAGAAACTTGCAATGGACAAATACGGAATATCGTTTGCTCAAGGTTCAGATTTGCTTTATTACCTAGCGAGTAAACCTGTACCAGGAGAAAGCATGTATGATGAGGGACTCTATCATCAGTTGGGAAATGGCGTTGGAATGGTTCGCATGTTTAGTGATTCTTTCTTAGCTGAACTTGAACAAACTGACGAGGTTGATGATTTTCGTGAAATATCAATTGCAACCGGTAAAGCATTCTTCCCAATACTTCAAGAATTGCTAGATGCGTTCAGGAAGAAAGCACCAAACATCATAATTCATAGTTATGAGATTATAAATAATTATTTTGGCGGAAATGTAGTAGTCACGGGACTGACCACAGCTTCCGATCTTATGGACCAGTTGAGTGGCAAAACGCTTGGAACAATGCTGTATTTATCTAACGAAATGATTGGTGGAAGTGGTAAATTCATTGATGGAATTCCGATTAAAGCTGTTGAAGACTTTTTGGGAGTTAAATTGAACTTTGATACCAGTACAGGAGCAGAACTAGTACAAAGGCTTCTGGGAAAAGGTGTATAAATGAGAGATATAATCATAAAAGTAAATAATAATTGTATGCTCCGGTGTCCATATTGTTTTGCGCACGAAGATACTCAGAACGAACTGTCGCATATAGATATGCAAAAGCTCTTGAGTTTTTGCAAGGACAACAGACTGGAGAGTGTAAAGATTACTGGTGGAGAACCATTTCTGTACAGCAATATTATACAGTTTATTAATACAATTACTGAGTTTGCTGATGTCATGGTATTCAGTAATTTGATGGTTAAAAACTGCCTCAGCAAATTGATCAGAAAAGATAGGATTAAATTGCTGGTAAATATAAATGAACCGAGTTTTTATACCAAGGTTCAGTACGAAACGTTATTGAACAACTTGGCTTATGCCGTTGAATCAGGCATAACCATTGTACCAGGCAGGACATTTTATCATGCACCGTTTGAAGTATCAGATATCGTTTCTTTGTGTGAAAAATATGGTCTGAAAACTATAAGAGTATCGCAGGCAAATCCCACGATATCTAAAACTAATACATGGCTGACGGCATCGGATGTTAATGACTTTCTATATTATATGCGAAGCATTAATGAAGAAATTGTCAAAAAAGGAATTTGCATCGATTTTGATTGCCCTATTGCTCCTTGTATTGTTGATCAAGATATTTATCAGTATTTTTATTCGCGGAATTTACTGGCTGCAAAATGTGGAACTAAATTAGTTGTGAATCCGGATTTGACAATTGAACACTGTTATATTACCGCTCCCATAGCCACCGGAAATAATATATTCGAGTACGATTCATACGAGGAAGCTATGGAGCATCTTGAACAACAGCTTTTGTTGTACAGAGGGAAAAATATAACGGCACAGTGTCGTAAGTGTGTGCATAAATGCGAATTAATTCCATGTGGATGCTATGGATTCATGGATTTGTTGTCAGGAGGAATAGCAAATGGATAAAAGCGCACAGATACTCATTTGGGAATTGCTGGATGACGTTCAACGCATTATCCCACAGAACATAATTGGGAAAGAAGATGTGTTCAAGCAGTTCCTTCTGTATCCAAAAACAAACAGAGTTAATGTGGGATTTGATATTGTTGCAAACAAACTGACGAATATTAAATGTTATATCGGGGCTAGGACGGATTACTCCGATGCTTTCACGAATGATCTTTGTGAAAAGTTCCAGGAAGATACACCTGATGCTCTTAGAGATTTGGCTAGAGTAGTATTTGATCCGAGCGTATTCTGCTTGACTGAAAATTCATTTTCGTTATTGGAGCAGCATTTTATACCCTTGTCATTTTCGAGGAATGTGATTGCTGCACGGTTGAATGCAATGCCGATTCCTGAAGTTGAAACATTTGTTAAAACAGTATTTGAATTAGGTGGTTTGACTGCTCAATATGATCACTCACAAAAACTTACTGATATCATCATCAATAACAATGAGACAAAAAAGCATCCTGTGTACATATTTGGTGTTAATCGGAACAGTACAGGGGGATTTGACGAGATAAAACTGTATTATGACATGTACCAGTATGATAAATACGATGACATCTACGCACACAACGAATTTGCTGTAGCGACAAATACAGGATTAGCATTAACTGAATGGATTGATGATCCAAGGATGCAGACATTGTTTCCAAGATTAGTTGATCACTTCTCTAAAGTTGATGGTATTCTTGCCATATTTGGTGTGAACTATAGAATGGACGGAAAAAAAGTCTATAAATTTTATTTTACTGATGGAAATGAAGAAATAAAAAATCGCAGAGAGTTTATGTCTGAATTGCATTGGATTGTTTTCGGAGAAAAAATGACTGAGGATAATCTGAATGTTCTGCAATCGGCACTCGACCATGGATTCTCTCCCGCCGAGATGTGTATTGCAACTGATGGAAAAAATGCAATGATAAAAACATATTTTAGTTCTGCGTATTAATGGAGTAACTAAGTATGGATGTGTTGAGATATGCAGATGCTAAATGGAATATATCCGGATTGTTTTCCCATGATTCTATTATTTTGAAGTTTTGGGATATTCTCTCCGAATGTGATATCTTCCCTATTTCTGGAGTACACGGATCCGTGCCGTGCAAATGGAACAGTGGAAGAACAGTTATCAGACATTCTGACAACTATATTGAAGAATGTGTTCGGGAGTACCGCAAACGAAACATTCCGCTATTTCTTACTTTTTCAAACTATTATATCACCGAAAACGATCTGTCGGATGAGTTTTCGAACTATTTGCTTGGATTGATTTCATGTATACCGAATAGCGGAGTGATTGTTGCTTCTACACTATTAGCTAAATACATTAAGGAAAAATATCCTGATCTGGAATTGATTATGTCAGTTCTAGCATCCGTGAATACTTATGAAAAACGGAATCCCACCTACTACGAACGGGCAGCAAAAGATTTTTCTCGTGTCGTTATCCATCCAGATGATTCGTTTTGTCTGGATTTGTTGTCAAGTATTATTCCTAAAAGCAGTTTTGAAATTATGGTAAATGAGAACTGTATAAGAGATTGTTCTTATAGAAGAATGCACGACAATTTAGTGTGTAGATACTCTATAGACGAGTCTGATGATGCTTTTGATATATTAGCATCTTTTTCAAAAGAGCATTGCCGAATGTTTATGAAAGAGAAACAGTTATTGTCATACCTTCAAGGGGATGAACAATGCTGCAATTTTTCAATTGATTATTTGAATCAAATATATGAAATGGGGTTTCGCTATTATAAATTGCAAGGACGAGCCGATGCCCCAGCTTCTTTTCTTTATGACCTGACAAAATATATTTTAACTGAGACTGCAGGGATGTATGTTTACAAAAATATATGCAACATGATTTCGTTTACGGAGGTTAAGGAGTCACTGGAATTGTTATGAAGATAGAATATGAAGGACTCCAAATTAAAGAGGCAAACCAAGAAGGTTGGATCAAATATGACAGATTCGGCTACGAAGGTTTATCAGAGGTTTTAGCCTACCGATTCTCAAGGTTATTAAGTTCTAGATTGGCATTCTGTGAGTACACACCGATCAAAACCGATAAAGGAACGGGTTGTTTTAGCAGAAGTGTTATTTCTGGTGATGAGGAACTTGTGCCACTCTATTCTTTCTTTCCTGATGAACCAAAGGATCTAAACGCTAGTCAACTCTTTGACTATTATATACCGTACATTATTGAAACTACGGGGTTGCGGGACTTTGGAGAGTGGCTTACAGAAATGTTCGTTTTCGATATGCTTATAGAAAACGAGGATCGTAATCCTGGTAATATTTTATTGATTGCGTCTGACGGTAAATATAGATATGCACCTGTTATGGATAATGCAAACAGTCTTGGCTATAGGGATGCCAATCCTCAATTCAGTGGGTCAAAACTGGCAAAACCGTTGATGATGAGCCACTTGGATCAAGCACATTTGTTTGTTGATAAATACGGTTCAAAACTGGAATTATGTGATAATAAAATAATGATTTCAGATTTATATGATTACTACTTAGTGGATGAGGTTTCGCATGCGTGTGATATTCTTTCTAGGTCAGTAGAAATTTATTTCCACATAAAGATAGAGTTTTATAAATGATATAGAGAGTATAAGATGAGGAGGAATATTCATGTCAGAAAAGTATACCGTAGAAGATATACTTGATGAACTAAATTCAAGCAAAACTGTTAACGAACTGATTCGTGGGAAGTTGTATGAAGCTTTTGAGAATAGAGCGATTTCGTTATCCGAAGAAGAAGAGAATCTACTCTGCAAAAATGAAAAATTTCAAGGTTTTATAGCAGGTTGTATCTACAGAGATTCATTTTATTCTAGTGTATATGCTTTCCCTGGAAATGTTTAGGGTTGGCTTAAACGGTATAAAGAAAAAATAGGTATGATTCTTGAAGATAAATCTCGGTTTATATAGAGTTTCTCAGCAACTAAGCATATATGTTGTTGGAGACGGGTTAAATCAACCACGTCATTTATGATACTAGTAGAACGTTCACAAATTAACTAAACCAGAGCAATATGCATATTTCTTTGTAATCATGCACTTTCTTCGGATTGGTTGGTCTAGACAATAACTTTACGCTCTACTAGTTTGGTGGATTAATCGTGCCCCAGGCTTTATTGGGATGGAAACAACAGAATTCTATCAAAGAATTTCTGCTGCTAATAGAGAATACCAAGATAGAATCCTGAAAATTAGAAGGAAAGATAAAAATGCGTAAAATTATTCTAGGAAAATTACTTTCAGGTGAAGACATTGAATGGTATCTAGTGAATGAAACAGAGACGGAAATTAATCTACTATCAGCAAAAGGCTTGATAAATAGATCGATTTCTAAAGGTTTTCGAAGATGTGGATATGACGATTCTGATCTCAAGTTGTGGTTAGAAAATCAATTTTTGGAAGAGTGTTTCACGGAAAATGAACTAAAGGGTATTAAACACATTGGAATTCCAAATGAAGATTATATTATAAGTTGGATTCCATCAGAGAATGCACGAAGATGTGAACCGTCTCAATATGCACTAGATAATGGAGGAGCAATATTTCGATGTTCAGATGATCGAGAGACGTGCGCATACTGGCTATCTGATTCTGGAAGAAAACATGGATATAGTTCTTCAATAGTATTGGGAAATGGGAAGATTTATCGCTCTGCATATAACGGAAGTGAAAACATATGTGTTCGTATGGTAATGGTGTTGGAGAGAGGATGGTTTGATGAGTATCGTAGGAACAATTTTAGGTGATATAGCTGGCTCAAAGTGGGAATTTGAAAGTGAAATTCCAAACTGGCATTGCTGTGAATTGTTTGGTAAAGATTCTGTATATACGGATGACACGATTCAAACTATTGCCATAGGGTTAGCATCTATTACCGATATGAATTATGAAAAATGGTTGTTAGCATTAGGAAAAAAATACTACTATGTTGGATTTGGTATGAAATTTCAAGAATGGCTTCGGAGTCGATCTGGGTGTCTTAATGATAGTTGGGGCAATGGGGCAGCAATGAGAGTATCAGTAATAGGTATGCTATCGAAATCCCTAAAAGAGGCTGAAGAATCTGCTGAAAAGTCTGCCACTTGTACACATGGTTCATATGAAGGTATTAAAGGCGCACAAACTATTGCGGGATGCATCTTTTTGGCTAAATCTCATTTGTCGAAGCAGGAAATTTTTAAGTATGCAATATCAAAATATCCGTTGAGTGAATACGAGTATTCACCTGAAAGACCATTGAATGAATATTCTCACGATTATCATTTTGAAGCAAGTTGCCAGAAGTCTGTTCCAGTGGCGATTAGATGCTTTTTAGAAAGTTCAGACTATGAGAGTTGCATTCGTAATGTTTTTCTTGTTAATGGAGATACTGATACATTAGGAGCAATGGCAGGCGGAATAGCAGGTGCGTATTATGGGTTGGAAGATGATAAATACATTGAAGTTCTGCAAGATTATTTAGAGGATGAACTATTTGAATATGTTTTGCGAATTCAAGAAGCAATAGTAAAGAAATAAGATTGCAAATAGGAAAAAGACGTTGAGTAGATGGTACTCTCATAGAATTTGAACAGAGTTCCCAGAAAATTATTGAAACTCCACAAAATACTATTTAAAAATATACCGGGAATGTAGGTATATTGTCTGAATCATTGAGTCATATATAGGGTTATTCTACAGAAGGATTATTGATGGAAAGAGAAACATTCTTTTATGCTTATGAAGGACAAAATTATGGACATTATGGCATTGACCTAATTGATAAATATGAAGGTTCTGAAATAAAAAAGTTTCAAAACTATATATCTGATATTGGGTTATCCCCTTCTGAAATTGTCTCCTCACTCCAGGATTATCATATTAGTGTTAAGGGAGATATTAAATTAAGCGGTGGACAAAACGATATGCGCTACTTTATGGAAAAGACCAAAAGAGATTTTGATGGCTTAATCGAAGCATTTGGCAATAGTAGAGTTGCTTTATTGTGCAGTCATTATGAAATTACTGATGAATATGAAGAAGATAAAGTATTCGGCTTATTACAAAGAGTTTATAAACCTGTAGATAGGATTACATGGATAAGCGTGGTGTTAATGAATTATAACGAAGAACCATTCACCCAGGCTGATGAAAAATTGTTAAGAACTATTTTAGAAAAGTTTCAAGACATTACAGGAACGAAAATAGGTATATGCCGTACTCTAGAAAAAGAAAAATATAGAACATTGGAATTGCTTTCGGTTGATTTTTTTATGGAGCTAGTAAGATATATAAGGAAACACATACTCTGATTTGGATTTGGGGGAGGTATCATCGAATGGGTGATTCTATCATTTTAGTCAATAATGATGATGAGGAAATTGGATATGGAGAAAAACTGCAAGTGCATCTGCAAGGACAGTTGCACCGAGCTTTTTCTCTTTTTATTGTAAATAAAGATTATGAGGTATTAATTCAAAAAAGGGCGCACAACAAATACCATTCCGGTGGGTTATGGACGAACGCCTGCTGCTCTCATCCTAGAAAAGGCGAGGTTATTGAAACTTCAATACGCAAGCGGGTTTTTGAAGAATTGGGATTAGATATATCGGATTCATCGTTATTTCATATCAACGAGTTGGGTAAATTCAGGTATTTTAAACAGTTTGATGAGTACGCAGAACATGAAATAGATCATGTATTTGTAATGTTTGTAAATAATCGCATTGAATTGTATCTCAATACAGATGAAGCTGAGGATATAAAATGGATCGATTTATGGGATTTGGGTGATTGGATGGTGTCTAATCCAGAAGATTTTACGGCATGGTTCTTCGCAGTATATAATATGTATATTAGGCGGGAAATATGTAATCCTACTATGATGTGTTCACCAATAAGTGATGAGCTAAGCCAATTGCTTAGAACAAGGATGGAAAAAGTCGATTATGAAGGACCATTTATTTAAAGTTGAATCAAAATTTGTATTAGAAAGGATTTCAAAATAATGAATAATTCGGTTCGAAATGAAAGAGAGGCATTAAAAACAGAATTATCTGATAGACTTATATCGTTGCTGCCAACGCTACGGACATATCTGGGGATTTCACAGCAAGAACTCGCTGAATACATTGGTGTGACTAGACAAACCTACTGTGCATTGGAACAAGGAAAGCGAAAAATGGCCTGGAGTGTCTTTTTGTCTTTATTTTTGTTTTTCTATGTAAATCCTAAGACTAGAGCGATAATGGAAGAAAGACCACATTTTATGAACACAACACATAGACTTCTTCAATATCCGGAAGAACTACTGAAAGAAGAGAATGTAAGATGACTTCCCATAACACGCCATTGGCGTGATTAAGAAGTCATCTGTTTTTTTGATATTGAAAAAGACAACCATTTGGTTTACAATATAGAGTGAGAAAGGTGGTGCCTATGACTACAGCAGAACTGATAAAGAACCTATGTAAACAGCAGAATATTAGTGTGGCTGAATTAGCCAGACGTATCGGTCAGTCTAGGCAGAACCTATATAAGAAACTGCAGCGAGATACTTTGACGATAGATGAGATCAAACAGATTGCAGACGCTCTTGGAGTTAAGTTTGAACAGTCTTTTACCCTTCCGGGCGGAGAGCAGTATAAGATTGAGAATTAGGCTGATATGTTCCCGCGTACTGCGGGGGTAGATTTGTTCCCGTGTTGTTTCGACATTCACGGCATTGTCTCAACCCATGTGGAGACGGTATGTCTCTTAGTTCTGAGAAATCCGGTAACACATATCAACATTGATGTGGATGTGGAAGAAATGGTGCAGGATAAAAGAGGGACGGCAACCTATGGGCAGATCAAGGATTATGTTCTGGAACGCAGCGGCTTGAAGGTCAGTAGTCTTTATATCGCACAGGTGAAACAGAAGTGCGGTATCATCGAGCGGGAGAATTACAACAAGCCCAAGTCTGACGATGCCAGACAGCCGCAATGCCCACTGGAGAAAGAGAAAGCAATCAAAGAGGCGTTGAAGCACTTCGGAATGATTTAGTTCAATATAAGATTCGGCAGGCAGGTCTATTCAAGAAAAAGAGTAGACTTGCCTGCTTTTTTATGCGCTCTATAGCAACGATCATATGTTATCAGAGTTTTCCTAATAGAACCTGAATAACCACACAAAACGGCTGTGCTTTGAGGCATCATTGGTTCATTTTCCATACGTTTTAGGCATACATTGACACAAGATATGTTGAGTTGATGCAAAAAATCTGCTATAATCATTCTAATTCAAACGAGGTGATGGATATGGAGCTAAGAGTCTTAAAGTATTTCCTGATGGTGGCAAGAGAAGAAAATATAACCAAAGCAGCACAGCTCCTGCATGTGACGCAGCCTACCCTCTCCAGACAGCTCATGCAGCTGGAGGAAGAATTGGGAGTGCAGCTATTTCACCGTGGAAAACACAATGTCACTCTGACCGAGGACGGGATGCTGCTACGTCGGCGGGCGCAGGAGCTGGTTTCTCTGTCCGAAAAAGCGAAGATGGAACTGCAGCACAAGGAGGAAATGCCCACCGGTGAAATTGCCATCGGCTGCGGAGAGACGAAGAGCATGGCGGC
>JABLTO010020892.1_pt1 | contig 13218 bp, 8 predicted proteins | sample 7160091 | NCBI WGS metagenome assembly JABLTO01 (sample SAMN14651225, study PRJNA627086) | human gut metagenome | isolation source: feces | host: Homo sapiens
GTCGCAATGGTCAATACTTTCTTTTTCATAACTTTTTCCTCCTGTATCTCTTTTTACACTTTCATTGTAAGAGGCAAAGATGAAAATAAGATGAATGCGCAAAAAATCTTATCTTCAGATAAGATTTTTAAACAAGGTCATAAAGTTCGAGCAGCTGCTGCACGCTCATGTTTCGTTTCTGCTCTCCCTCCAGCATGGCAACGATCCTTCCTTCATTCATGATGATCGTCTTATTTCCGTATTCCAGCGCCTGGCGCAGATTATGTGTGATCATCAGTGTTGTGATCGAATGTTCTTCAATGATCCTCTGCGTCAGATCCATTACCGCCGCAGCTGTCTTGGGATCCAGGGCCGCTGTATGTTCATCCAGCAGCAGAAGTTTAGGTGTTACGATGGTCGACATCAGCAAGGTCAGAGCCTGACGCTGTCCGCCCGACAACAGACCGACCGGCTGTGTCATCCGTTCCTCCAGACCGAGATTCAATGCTTTCAGCCGTTCAAAAAAATACTGATGGTCTTTTTTCCGGATTGCTTTGCTCAGGCTCATGCGCTTCCCGCGGCTGTAGGCCAGACCCAGGTTTTCCATGATGCTCATATCCGGTGCCGTTCCTTTCATCGGATCCTGAAACAGTCTTCCGATATAGCGGGAACGGATATGCTCGGCTTTTTTACTGAGATCCATCCCGTCTAAGATGATCGAACCTTCATCGATCGGCAGTGTTCCGCTGACTGCATTCAGCAGGGTGCTTTTGCCGGCTCCGTTACTGCCCAGCACACAAACGAAATCGCCGGGATCCAGATGCAGGGAAACATGATCCAGAGCTTTGCGTTCATTCACCGTTCCCGGATGAAACGTGATACTTACATCTTTAAGATCGAGCATAATTCTTCCTCCGTTTCTTCATATACGGCAGCGAGATCGACAATGCGACCAGGGCTGCGGAAAACAGATTCAAATCACTGGCATTAAGGCCGAACTGCAGTGCAAATGTCAATAAAAAACGATAAATCAGGGATCCGACGATCACGCTGGTGATGCTTCGGATAATGGTTCGATGACCGAAAAATGCTTCACCGACAATGATCGAAGCTAATCCAAGTACCATTTTACCGCTGGAACTGCTGACATCCGCGAAACCCTGATACTGTGCCAAAAGCGCGCCTGCAAAAGCAATGATCCCGTTGGCCAGTGCCAGTCCGATCACTTTCATCTGATCGGCATTGATCGATGATGCCCTGACCATGGCTTCATTGCTGCCGGTTGCACGCATGCTGAGACCCAGCTGTGTATTCAAGAACAGATACAATACGAAACAGACTACGGCAAGAATAAAGATGATCATCACAATCGAACCGGCGTCTTTTCCCAACAGGTCCTGGATCTCAGTGAAAATTGTTTTCTGCCCGAACATCGAGATGTTCGGCTTTCCGCCCTGAATCCGCAGGTTGACTGAATACAGAGCAGTCATCGTAAGGATACCGGAAAGGATCGGCTGAATTCTGAATCTTGTGATCAGAATGCCTGTCACCAGTCCGCACAGCATGCCGCAGACAAATGCTGCCCCCATGCCTAGATAAGGATGAGAAGCCATTGTACAGACCGCGCCTGCCGCACAGCCGCACGTGAAACTGCCGTCAATTGTCAGGTCAGGAATATTCAGCACGCGGAATGAGAGATAAACTCCCATTCCCATCACTGCATAGATCAAACCTAATTCAATTGCTCCGATCACTACCGATATGCTCATTTCCGATCACTCCTGTCCTACCATTACAAATCGTTCCCGCTCAGAAACAGATGCCGGCAGCTCAATGCCTAATGCCTTCAGGGTTTCCTGATTGACATATGTGCTCAGATCTGTTTTAAACTGTTTTACCGGGATCGACGAAACATCCGTTCCTTTCAAAACTTTGTCCACCATTCGGGCTGTTTCACGTCCCAATTCTTCATAATCAATGCCGACAGTCAAAAATCCGCCGTCGCTTACCATGGAATCTGCACCGACATAAAACGGTATCTTCTCTTCGATTGCCGCCTGGGCAGCCGCGCTCATGGCGGAAGCAACTGTATTGTCATTTGGTGCGAAGATCGCGTCACAGCTGGCTGCCAGCGTATGCACTGCCTGCTGCACATCATTGCTGCTGGTTACGGTCACTTCCTGCAGTTGTATTCCGTTTTCCTCACAAAATTCCTTGGCTTTTTCGATATTCGTTACGGAGTTGGCCTCGCTTCCGTTATAGATGACACCCAGCTTTTTCATATCCGGATCGATCGTCAGCGCCGTTTCCAGGATCTGGTCCACCTGAACGTCATCCATCGTGCCGGTAATATTTTTATCGGGACTTTCCAGAGAGCTTGTCAACCCGGCTCCGATCGGATCGGAAACTGCCGCAAACACGATCGGAATATCCTCAGCATAACGGGCTGCGGACTGCGCCGTAGGCGTTGCGATCGCCACGATCACATTGCTGCCGTCTCCGGCACATGTCGACAGGATACTTTCCAACGTAGAGGTATCGTTTCCGGCATCCTTGTATTCCAGTTCGATATTGTTTTCATCATAACCAAGTTTCTTCATTTCATCCGCAAAACTGTCACGAATCGTATCCAGTGATTTATGCGATACGATTTGTACGACGCTTACTTTTTTAATTTCTGATTCACTCTTTTCCTGTGCACATCCGGTCAACAGTGCAGCCGCTGCTGCTGCCGCGATGATTCTTTTACCCATCTTTTTCATTTTTCGTTTCTCCTTTTTTTAATCGTATTTTATTGCCTCATCTCGTTTTCGCATCTTCCATTCCCGCGTGATCCTTTTCACGCTATCACCCCATTTCAATAAAAAAAGCATCCGCCCAAAAAGCACTCGGCTTCAGGACAGATGCTTGATCAGCATTTCTGCGGTACCACCTGATTTGATCTTTTCTATAAAAGATCCGCTCTTCAAGATTCTGACAAATCTCTAGTCCGATATCGGGGACAACCGTCGCACATACTCGGGCATATGCCCTTTCCTTTTGCCCTCCAGAGTCCATTTGCACAGCCGCTTTCTGCGGATTTTCCACCATCATCCGCTCTCTTTGAGTGCGCTCTGTGCTTTATCTCTCTGTCATTGGTTGATTTTACTTTATTCCTATTTGTGAAAATTGTCAATAACTTTTTGAAAATATTTTCTATTTTTTTGTATGAAATTATTTTCAAAAAGGAAACAGCCGCTATGCGGCTGCTTCTTATGATCTGTTTCTATTTTACCTGTGCATCCAGCGTATTGTCTTTTACGACAACGTCATGAGCACCGCCTTCTACGATACTTGTAGATGAAACCAGTGTAATTTTTGCTTTTTGCTGCAGTTCTTCAATTGTCAATGCACCGCAGTTGCACATCGTATGCTTGATTTTGCTGAGGGTCAGATCGACATTGTCTTTCAGCATTCCGGCATACGGTACATAGGAATCAACGCCTTCCACAAAAGAGAGCTTGCTGGAACCGCCCATATCGTAGCGCTGCCAGTTTCGGGCACGGGCACTTCCCTCACCCCAATATTCCTTCATATAACTTCCATTGACAGTTACTTTCTTTGTCGGAGATTCTTCAAAGCGTGAGAAATAGCGTCCCAGCATGACGAAGTCCGCACCCATGGCAAGCGCCAGCGTGATATGATAATCATGCACGATGCCGCCGTCGGAACAGATAGGAATGTAAATGCCGGTCTCTTTGAAATATTCATCACGGGCACGAGCCACCTCGATTGTCGCAGTTGCCTGACCACGTCCGATTCCTTTTTGTTCGCGCGTAATGCAGATGGAACCGCCGCCGATACCGATCTTGATGAAATCCGCACCTGCCTCTGCCAGAAAACGGAAACCTTCTGCGTCCACGACATTTCCGGCACCGACCTTGACACTGTCACCATAATGATCACGGATCCACTTCAATGTCAGGGCCTGCCATTCACTGAATCCCTCACTGGAATCAATGCACAGCACATCCGCACCGGCTTCTACCAGCGCCGGTACTCGCTGTTCATAATCACGTGTATTGATGCCGGCACCAACGATATAACGTTTATCCTCGTCAAGAAGTTCATTCGGATGCTCTTTATGAGAATCGTAATCCTTGCGGAACACAAATGCTTTCAAATGCTGTTCTTCATCCACGATCGGCAGCTGATTCAGCTTATGTTCCCAGATCAGATCATTGGCTTCTTTTAATGAGCAGCCGTCTTTCCCGCAGATCAGTTTTTCGTATGGTGTCATGAACTCCGTAACCTTGGTGTTCAGATCCATTCGTGACACACGGTAATCGCGGCTTGTCAAGATACCCAGCAGCTTTCCTTCTGATGTCCCGTCATCCGTTACTGCCATTGTGGAATGCCCTGTTTCTTCTTTTTTATTTAAAACATCCGCCAGGGTCGCATGAATCGAAAGATTGGAATCGCTGCGCACGAATCCCGCCTTTGTAGCTTTTACACGGCGTACCATTGCAGCCTCGTTTTCTACGCTCTGTGATCCGTAAATAAAAGAGATGCCTCCCTCACGTGCCAGTGCACATGCCATGCGTTCTCCGGATACGGACTGCATGATGGCGGATACCATTGGGATGTTCATGCTCAAAGCAGGTTCTTCCTCCCCTTTGCGGAACTTGACAACCGGTGTCTTCAATGAAACATTGGCCGGTGTGCATTCACTGGAAGAATACCCCGGAACTAATAAATACTCGCTAAACGTACGTGATGGTTCTGTAAAATAAAATGCCACGCTTTCACACTCCTTCATATGAATTTTTTTCAATTATAATCGCTTTTGTAGCAAAAATCAACCGTTTCCGTCAAAATGGTGCCATTGCCTGAAAATCCTTTAAAATTGCTTTAATTATCATCTTTTTTTGAATATTTTTACAAAGAAAAACATGCGGTGTTTTTTCATTTCACTGCATGTTTTTTACATTTTTCATTCTTCTTCAAGAAGACGGCAAATCACTGTCGAATAAGGCTGAATTTCCAGATCGATCTGGGAACGCAGCGTAGAAGCCCCATTGTAATATAGAATGTCAGAAGTCTGAGGCAGGTGGTAATACAAAGTTTCCGGGCTCGGATTAAAGAAGCTCCACAATTCTTCCTTCTCATCCTTTGCTTTATATATGAGCGCTTTTCCGTTGATTTCCTCGAAAGCCACATTCTGATACAGTGATTCGGTAATGCTGTAACGGAAACAAGGATGTTCCTTGCGCAGCCGGATCAGCAGCTTCGTATGTTCCTGCATTTCTCTGTAATCATTAAGCCGCTGATAGTTGATCTGATTGACTGCATCTCCCTGATTATAGGTATTGCCTGCTCCGTGCTTGGTCCTTGCAAATTCCTGTCCGCTGTGCAGAAACGGAATTCCCTGTGCCAGCAGCACCATTGCATTCATCATTTCCTGACGGCGCTTTCGTATCCAGCGTTCCTCACCGCGGCAGCATTCGCGCATTTTATCCCAAAGCGTGTGATTGTCATGGCATTCCACGTAATTGATGACATTGCGCGGATTGGCAAACATCTGTCCGGCGCCGAAATCGACACAGCTGGCGCACAAGACATTTTTCACCACGTCCAGCAAATATTCCGCTCCCGTGCAGAAGCCTTTGTTCGATATTTCATAAGCAGAGGTACTGCCCTTGATCACATCGCGGAAACGATCTGAAAAATGTGCGACAAAAGGCATCTTCCCGGTATTCTGAATACTGGCGCGACAGTTCTGCGGCAGAAAAGAAGGCATGTCCCATCCTTCTCCGTAAACCATAAAGTCCGGGTTGATGCTGCGGCAGCGCAAATATATTTCATTGACCAGCTCTGTGCTCAAGATCCCCATCAAATCCAGACGCAGTCCGTCAATATGGTAGAACCGCGTGATCCACACACAGGTGTCGACAAAATACTTCCGGCTCATCCGGCGTGTTGTATCGATATCATTTCCGCACCATGACCCATTGGAGAAATCGCCTTCCTCGTTCATCAGGAAAAAGTAATTGGGAATGATATTTTCAAATGCAAATCTTTCCTTATCATATACATGATTGAATACAACATCCAGATTGACTCGAATGCCGTTCTTATGACAGGTTTCCACAAGCTGGCCGAATTCTCGCATTCTTGCATCATAAGAAAGCACATCGGTAGAATAAATTCCCTCCAGGCATCGATAGTGGACCGGATCATACCCCCAGTTGTAAAACATCTGCGGGTAGGTTTCATCTACCGAACCGAAGTCAAAGACAGGCATCAACTGTACATGCGTGATTCCCAGTGACTTCAGATAAGAGAAACCGGTCTGCATTGCTTCTGTCACGGCATTCTCTTCTACAAATCCGCGAAATGTCTTAGGATGCTCCACCCCGATGCCGGGCTGACTGGTAAAATCGCGAACGCTCGCCTCATAGATCACCGCATCGCATGCGCTTCTCATGGCCGGCAAAGGATATTGTTTAAAACGAATGCTTTCCAAATCACAGATGGCGCTGACAGTGCTGTTCGCACCGCCGCAAAACGCATACGGATCAATCGTTTCCCGCCATTCTCCGTTTACCCGTACATGATACGTGTATGCAGTCCCTTTCAGATTGCCCGGCACGCAGACACGCCAGACGCCGCGGCTGCCCCGCTTCATTTCAAATGCCTCGCAGACGCCGTTGCCGCGTTTTAATTCCAGCACAATACGAAAAGCGGTTGGTGCCCAAAGCGCAAAACAGGTATGGCGGCGGCTGTACATCGCGCCGAGATCATTCCCTTCATAATAAAACTCCTCATCAAAGCGTTCTGTTTTTACGATATAAGAATACTCTGCTATCGTCTTACGGGCATGTTCATGATAAACATAGTATTCTTCTCCGATGATCAGGTCTCCTTCAATCTCCAGATTATATTTACGATAATTGCTCTGCTTATCCTCTACTGAGCAAATCTTAAGATCAATGATCCTGTCTTTGCTGTCCTTCAGGAAAAAACGGGAACTTTTCCCTTCATAACTTTGCTTTGACATATAGACAACAACTTTGTCGTATCCATCTATATATGCTTCAAAATAATCTTTTCCTCGCATAGACGATCTTCCTTCCTAGTAATCTATAGTTATTATATCAAAAAGCATTCACGAAGGTGTAACTTTTATTCACAAGCTTCTGCGTTTCATATACAAATATCACACATCTGTTCACTGTATTCTCTGATTCTCTTTTTTTCGAATGAAAAGTGAATTTTCAACTGCATGAAGCAGAGAAAATTCACTTTTTTCATTCATTCTTGAACAAAGCTATCGTTTCGATAATTAACGCTCGCTCTTTTTATATCTTGTTAACAGATAACCTCCGGATACCAGAACAAGAAGTGCATATGGAACTAAGTTATTCGCAGCACCTGTTCCGACATCATCCGTTTCTTCATCGTTTCCGGATGGTTTGTCTGTATCATCCTGCGGCTTATCTGAAGGATCTGACGGTTCTTCAGTAGAAACATCTTTCAGGTTTTTCACAGCTTCCGTGATTGCTGTGACTGCATTTGCAACATCCTGCGCTGTTGCATTCTCGTCTTCAAGAACAAGTTTTCCAGCAGCGATTGCGTCTTTCAATGCAGCAACAGATTCCTCCGTCTTGTTCGTGAGATCTTCTTTTTCTGCCGAAGCGATGATGCTTTCCAATGCCGTTTTGTCGACCTTCAGTTCAGCATAAGCTGCCTGCAGTTCTTCTTTTGCTTTTTCAAGCTGTGAACCTGTAGCTGTTTCGTCTGCAAGCAATGCTTTTGCGGCATCGAGCTTATCTTTGAAATTTTTCCAAGTGTCTGCCGTATAATCCTTTTCGTTCAGTGCACTCAGCTCTTTCACAAGACCATTCAGGGCCTGCCATCTGGAATCATCTTTGACCAGATTTGCATATGCCTGATCGACTGCAGCTGCTGTATCTTCCAATACGAATGCGGATACCGGAGAACCCTGATCTGACAATTCTTTCAATGCACCCAGTTTAGCGAAAGCTTCTTCATATGCCTGATAGCTGTCTTCTGTGTAATCTTTAGGATCAACTGAATCAAAGACTTCCTTAGCAGTCTGGTAAGCTTCTGTTACACTGTCCGCATCTGCCAGTGAATTAGAGCGGAATACCTGAATTTCTTTTGCTGCGCCAAAGCCGCCGACTGTCTCCAGAAGCTCGAACTTAATTCCCGATGTCGTAACCGGCTGATCGAATGTGATCGTATTTACAGCTTTTACGCTGTCAAATTCACCGTTTTCAACCAACATAACCCACTCACCGTCTGCATCTTTGATATACAGATTATATTCTTTGACATCACCGTTTGATCCGCCGCGTCCGGTATAATCCAGTGAATCAAATGTCAGCGTTTCGCCAAAGTCAACCGCGATCCAGTGATTTTCATCTCCGCAGGTATCGCCGCCGACATAATTTGTATGCCACCATGAAGACAGATTACCGTCAATGGCAGCCTGTGCCGATGCATCGCCGCTCATGCCTGACATTTCGCTGCATGCTGTTGCAGTCCAGGAAGAACGATCGAATTCTCGACGTCCTTCTACGGCATTGGCATCGCTGAGCTGTGCTGCTTCGTTGTAATCCAAAGCCGCCTTAACGACTTTCAGATCGCTCATCGTTGCCGTAAGCGTACTGCTTCCGAGAACTACCGGTGCAGATGTCAGAGCTTCATTAAGTGCATTTTCATCATAAAGTGATGTAGCAAGCTTACCGTCAATATAAATTTTCAGCATTCCGTTTGCTTCTCTTACAACAGCAACCGCATGCATCGCACCATCATTTACTTTACCGGAATAGCTTGTTTCCGTCTGTGTCGGTACATATGCATCTGTTCCGAAAGTTCCTGTTGCCTTTTCAGTTACGGTCGTTACTTTTTCTTTGGAATTAAATGTCTTGCTTCCGATCGTAGCTTCGATATATCCTTCTTCGTCGATGTGAACAGTAAAGGCATCGCCCTGTTTCAGGATGACAGCGTCTGTTGCCTGCGTACGGATAGAGAATGCTGCCGAGAAGACACCTGTACCTTCTACGCCTTCATCCGCAAGCGTGATTTCTTTTCCGTCCAGTGTATATACCGCATTACCGGTCTCGCCATCCAGACCTGTTGCTTCTACATTGGAAAGGTCTGCCACGACGTTGTCTTTATAGGACTTAAAGCTGATTTTCTCACCGTTGTAAGCATTGCCGTACTGATCCGTGAGACCTTTGACCTCAACAGTAATATCTGAACCGGCAATATCTTCCGCCATCTTCAGCTCGACGGTACGATAATCGTCCATCAGAACTGCATCTTCCGCTTTTACGCCGTTCACTGTAAATTCAGCAGTATCATTTACACGTTCTGAGAATTTTACCTGTACGGTCGCATTATCTTTCATCTCTGCAGATACAACGCTCGGTGCTGATGCATCATTGGCATTATACTGCAGGATCTTTGTTTCATGCGGAGCCAGAGTCACTGTCAGTGTGTCGCCGTAAGAAAGTGTCTGTTCCAGTGTTCCTACCACATATGGTTCAATCTGTACACCGACAGCATCCTTCAATGTCTTCACTGCACCGACAGTATCGTCAACAGTAAGTTCGTATGTCTGCTCTGTGTCAAGCGGATTCGTAAAGGAAATGATTCCCTGTTCGCCGTTCCAGCTTGAATAGCCGTACACACCTTCGCTCGGCTTGTTGCCGAACAGTTTTGCATTCTTCAAGATCTCGTGATTGTCTTCGGCCCATGTCAGTACATCCGCCGTAACTTTCCATTTTGCATCATCCATCAATGACGGTGAATAATACAGCTCCCAGAATGCCGTACCGCGAACCGCATTGGCGAACAGATATTCGCGGAATACCTCGGTTGTCGCACTGCTGCCGTCAGATACACCGTAGATCGGATCATGGTTATAGATGTTCTTCAGCGGGAACTGAATCTGGTTTTGTTTATACAGCTGATAGTACACCTGGTCACGATAGTAAATCTTCTGTTCATGACGTTCGCCAGTTCCGAGCTGACCTGTATCACCAGAATCCTGTACCCAGATCGTATTGACCCACTGCAGCAGCCATGGACTCAGGTTGACATAGCAAGTCGCATTGATAAAGATATTTGGATTATTTGCACGAACAGCATCAAAAAGATCTGTCCAAGCTTCCCACATGTCTGACGTGAAATACATATTGTTATCGCCGCCGGTCATATGATCATGATTCGGATTGTTGCAAGATCTGGATGCAAAGCCGTCCCATTTCCAGTATTCCACATTAAAGCGATCCTGGAAATCGATTGCCATCTTCTCGAAATTTGCCAGATATTTTCTGGAACCTGTACAAATTACAGTACCCAGTGCGGAATTAGTCTGTGCCTCTCCTGTTCCGGATGCTTCCAGATACTGAGCAAATCCCGTAAAGTAGTTATATCCTCCCTGCGGACCAACCCAAACACCGAATGTGGATCCGAATTTATCAGAAAGTGAGCTGGAAGTATACAATTCATTCGGGAACTTATTGTTGAATTCCCAGAAGCCTGTCTGGTTCGGCGTTCCGCTTCCCGCATCGGCACTAGGACCGACATAAGTTCTGTCACCAATGATCGAATAATAGTTGTTCCATCCGTCATCCACTACATAAGAATCAAGCGGTTCAATGCCGTTTTCAGCCAGTCCGGCCTCTGCACCGTTAAAGGATGAAGCAATACTTTCATCAGTGATCGACATCATGTTGTCATACCATGAATTATATTGTTTTCTGAATTCAGTCGGTGTAGCGATCTCTTCAATGTAACTGAAGAAATCAGTCTGTACTACAGAAGTATCTATACCCTGAGCAGCACCGATCACGTTCTGCCATGAAACAAACTTTCCATCGGTTGTCAGCTGGCCGTCCTCTTCCAGCTTCGCAAAATTTTTACCTGAATAATAACGAATCTGTGTCGCATTGTCACTGATGATCGTATCTTCTGCAGGGAATTCGGATCCCATGAACAGACCATTCAGATAAATCGGCTGTCCCAGCATCAGCTCATGTTTTCCGATCCACATGGAAGAAATCTGAGAATCATCCGGTCTGGACCAAACGCCCTGAGCATCTTCAGGAATAACGAAACGGTCTGTATCAATATAATCGATTCTTGCTTTTTCTTTATCGCTTACACTGATTTCCAGGAAAGAACGCATATAATGATCATCGTTTTCCATTACTACGACCTGGTCAATCGTATAGATAACGCCGTTCAGTTCATACGGCTCATAAGAAATCGTCACTTTAACGCCGTTCTCTGTATATTCTTTTTCTGCACCGGCATAAATCAGATTGCTGGAATAGATAGCATCCTCATTGACCGGTGTAATTGTCGTATTCCAATTCGGTCCATAATACTGGTCCTCATACAGATTCAGTTCGGCACTTGTGAATTCTTCGGAAGAACCGATTGAACAAGACTTCTGAACCAGACGTACATAACGTGTTGTATATGTCTGATAGAAATTCGCATATACACGGTCGCCAACATTGTAGAGACCGTTGTCTTCGTGCAGATTGTATGCTGCTTTAGTGAAGTTGCCGGCACCTGCCAGTTTCCATACCTGCCCGTCATCACTCACATACAGTTCAAACTCACCCATCGTTCCGTTTGTGCCGAAATTAGCATCTGCGAAGCCCGGACGCTTATCAATGGACAGTGAGCTTACAGTCTGCTCAGAACCCAGATCAATATCCACTGTAAACGGATTACCGCTCTTAGTATATTCATCCGGATTCGTATTCAGATCGCCGTCGATCAGTCGGTTCGCATGTGCTGCGTCGAATACCTGTCCTGAGGCATTTTTGATAGTCAGATCCCAGTTGCTGCGATCCAGGACTTTTGTCGGTGCTTTTGTCACCTGTGTTTTTTCTACCGGATCAGCATAAAAATCCACTTCCGCGCTTGAAAATTCCGCAACGGTGCCAAAAGCCACTCCTGTCTGTACTACGCGTACATACTGCGTCTTGACTTTATTTTCGAAATTGACATAGACCATATCACCCACATTGTAGAGATCTCCTACTTTATGCAGGTTATAATCTTCTTTCGTGAATTCCCCTTCCATCAGTTTTGTATAATCGGTTCCGTTTTCACTGGTCCAGATCTCATAAGTTCCCATCGTTCCGTTGGTACCGTAGGCAGAGTCTGCATATCCAGGACGTTTATTTACAGACATGCCCGCAATTTCTTTTTCACTTCCGAAATCGATATCCAATGTCATCGGCAAACCGCTGATCTGCCAGTTATCCACATATGTATTCAGATCACCGTCAAACAACAACTGTACCATATTGTCTGCGAATGCGGTCCCATCCTTATTGTAAAGAGATGCTGTCCATCCCTCCGTCGACATTGGCTGAGTATACTCATAAATCGGATCGTTTACGATCGGATCTTCCGTTTCGCTGCTGCCATCCGATATCGTATTGATCACGAAATCTTCTGATCCCGCTCCCGGAACAGTTGTCAGATTAATTCGTTTATTTTCAATAGAACTAGTCACAATATGACCATCTTTGATTGAATAATTTCTTTCCAGATAGCCGTTCCCAATTGAGATGCCGTCTGAAGAAACTGTCGCATCGGCATTTCCTCCTGCTGCATGAACAGGAAGGCCTGTACCAAAAGTACCGATGACCGCCAGCGAAGCTGCTAAAACTCCATGCAAAATTTGTCTTGGTTTCATTATTACCTCCTACTTTTTCGAACTCTTTCCCTTTTTGATCATTTATTGTTTTCTGCTGCGCCTCCCTTCACTGTGAATGCCTGCCATTTAAAAATCCAAGAATAAGACCCCTTATGCTGTCATGCAGGATTGAAGAAAAGATAAAACTGTTTATACACCATCTTTTCCTGAAAAATAAATATGCAGTTAAAGTGCTCTGCCGCATAAAATTCCGCTCGTAGAAAGCGCTTACTTACTTATTTTATAACATTCTCTGATACGAATTGTAAACGCATCCATTGAAGAATAACCAAAAAATATAAAATATTCATTATTTTTTACTGATTTTGACATGTTGTGATCATATCGCTGTATTATGCAAAAAGAATCAGATTCTTTTCTTTTTCGACTCTTGAATATATAAAAAATACCCTTGTATGATACAAATGTACCTTGTCATAACATTTTTATCATTTTCCTTTCTACCCTTCTGTAATATATAGATGAAACCTAATGTACTCTTA
>JABLTO010156302.1_pt1 | contig 13204 bp, 10 predicted proteins | sample 7160091 | NCBI WGS metagenome assembly JABLTO01 (sample SAMN14651225, study PRJNA627086) | human gut metagenome | isolation source: feces | host: Homo sapiens
AATTGATACAACATATAGTTAGTTTCGCAAATCCCAACATCCTTAAAGTGTTTCACCCTCAACAATATTGTAACCAACAACGCAGTCCTTTATATCTTTCTCACCATTTATCATCCTGATAAGATTCATTGTCGCCTTTCGTCCCGTTGTCTTTATATTACAGTCAACCGATGTAAGTCTCGGTGAAATATTGTCAAGTATTGCAATATTATCAAAACCTATAATACCAACATCCTCCGGCACTCTGATATTATTTTCCCTAAACATCGTCATAAGTCTGACCGCCGGGGTGTCATTACGGCAAATGAAGACCTTTTTCATACCGTCTTTTCTTTTTGCTATCCCAACAAGCTGTCTTTCATCCATATCTTCAAGGATTTCACCATCGCCGAGCATCTCCTCTTTCAGTCCCTCAAGATAACCAATACGACGCTGTTCAATAGAAAAAACATTGATGCCGCCTGATTTCATCTTTTCAAAATGCGGGTCGATATATATCATTTCGTTATATCCTTTTTGTGCAAGAAAAGAAACTACATTTCTCATAATCTGACGGCAGTCAACATCAACATGGACAAAATCACACTCTATCCTGTTATATATGGTAACTATAGGAATCCCAAGTTTCTTTAAAAAAGAACTAAACTCCACGCCCTTGCCAAGTGGAAAAAGTATGATACCGTCAACACGGCGTTCTGCCATATACTTTATAGCTTCCATCTCTTTTTCAGGGTCATTGTGAGACAATGCAAGATTTACAAAATAACCATGCTCCCTCGCCGTCTGCTCTATGCTTTCAACAAGAAGTGCAAAAAAGTTGTTGCTAAGGTCAACCGAAACAATCCCTATGGTTTTTGTACTTCCGATTGCAAGACTTTTAGCAAGATGATTTGGTCTGTAATCCATCTGCTCTGCCATTTCAAGTATGTGCTGCTTAGTGCTCTCCCTGATGCCGCTCCTGTTATTGACCGCCCTGTCAACCGTTCCCTCGGAAACACCGCAGGCCTTTGCAAGTTCCTTAATTGTACATGAAATATATATCACCTCTTTTAATTGCTTATCGAAGTATTTGCGAAACTACTGTTATGTTGTGTTAATTGCTATGATATAACAAATAATTTAATTACAGCTAAAGGTCGTTTCGCAAATATAACTTTCTATCCATAAACAATATAATTTCAAATTTCCGTGTGCGTACACGATTTTTAGATATAATACCACCTTTGTTTTATCTTTTCAAGTCATTTTTTAGCTTCTTTTTTCTAAAGTGTGATGCCGTTTTACAGAATACTACCGCCACCAGTGTGCTTATTCCCGTAGCTATCAGTCCCGGTACAACAATACCTACAGGATTTACGCTTCCGTACTGACTCCTGTAGGCTATTATGTTTACGGGTATTAACTGTAGTGATGATATGTTTATTACAAGAAATGTACACATTTCATTGCTGGCACGCATCTTTATCTTACTTATATCTTTATGAGCTTTTTTTATTCTTGCTCTCTCAATCTCTGCCATCTCTTTGATTGCCTTAAGTCCCATTGGTGTTGCCGCCCAGCCTAGTCCAAGCATATTTGCAACCATATTGGCAGTTATGTATTCATTGACAACATGGTTTCTGTCAATATCAGGAAACAGAAAATGAACGACAGGTGATAAAAATTTTGTCATTCTATCCATAAGACCTGCCTGCCTTGCAACTTCCATAATCCCACACCACATTGCCATTACCCCAAGCATTGTTATTGATAATGAAACTGCTTCGCCCGCACTCTCTATTATAACATCAGACAAAGCCTGTGCTTTTCCGTTTGCAAGACCGTATGATATTCCCCCAAGAATCATAAATGCCCATATATAATTAAGCATACTTTTCCTCCAAGATTTTTTTCATTATCCCATAGTTTTGATGTTGGGGTCAAAAGGTATTTTGCCCCTTGCATCATAATTTTATAATTACATGAATTTCAACATTGCTGTACAAACTTGAATTTCGCAGCATTTTCTCCTGGCTGTTAAGCAGATATTCGCAATTTTCGCTGCCACCTGCTCATAACACCGTGCTTTTATTTCATATAAATAATATTCATTTTTCAGCTATATATGCACATTTTTATGATTTTCTGCCCGGCTTTATAACATTTTCTCTTATAATCTCACAATTACGGCTTTCCTGCATATAAATAATATTTTGCATTTTCGCAATGGTGAGTTTTCTTTCCCTGCCAAAATAACTTTTATTCTTTTAGATTTTCACTACTTTCCCACTTACTGCCAACCGCTTACTTATTCTTCTTTATCCTGTGCGGACACACAACAAAGCATCTGCCACAGCTTATACATTCTCCGTCCCTTATATCTGCTTCATCATATTTCAAATGAACGGGGCATCTGTTTGTACAGGCACTACAACGTTCAAAGCACTGCTGCCCTTTCTTCTTTACATGAAATATCGGAAGTTTTGGAAGTAGTGAAAACACTGCTCCAAGAGGGCAGAGAAACTGACAGAAAAATCTTTCCTTAAGCATCATTCCGACTACTATCAGTAATAACAGCACAACTCCGGTAATGTATGCACCAAGTTTAAAGTTTCTGCTCGTTATAAGAGAAAATACCGTCCACGGACTGTATTTTGTAACATATTCCCCTTTTCCCAAAAAGCAAAATCCAATGACACAAATCAGCACGATATATTTTAATTTTTGCAAGTAAACCTGCCATTTTGACGGTATGACAGGTAATTTTCTCCCCGTCTTTTTCTGAATAAATTCTGAGAGCATATAAAACCAGTCTCCAACAGCACCGAATGAACAGACAAATCCACAAAATATCCTCCCAAATATAATCGTGACAGCACATAATATCAACAGTTTTATCACGAAATCAGATAATATGAGATTTTCGCCTTTTCCTATCAGTGCCACCGCTTCTTTCACACCTGCAAATGCCTGTGAGAAAAGTGACGGCATAAATATAAAAAATATTATCTGGACTATCACCCTGAAAATCTTTAAAGTCCTTATTTTTTCTTTAACATTCATTATTTCTAAACTTTTACCTTTCCGTAAATTTTTCTTTTTGTAACATTTCAGTTCTAATTAAGCTTTAATTCGTGAATATAAAGTTTAAAAAGCTGAATCATTACTTTTTTTCTTTCCGTTTTTTATAGCATCTTTCATCGCACTTATTATCCCATTTGACGACAATGTTGCTCCCGATACCGTATCAACATCAACCAACTGTTTATCAATGACATCATCAAGTATTTTTTTTGCCGACTCAAGATAATCTTTCGTCTCGTTTTCAGCCGATAATATCTCTACTTTTTCAAGCTTATTATCCTTTACGGTAAGACGGACTTTTATCTCTCCGCCAAATCCGTCACCGCTGCCCTCATAAATACCGTCATCAGCAAAATAAATGTTATTACCACTATCACTTACAACTTCTTTTTTATCTGTTTTTTCGGCTATTGCTTTTTTCTCCTCACCGACTTTGTGCACATTGATGCAGTATAAAGCTAGTATTCCTGCAACAATCAACAGATTAACGCTTTTTATAATAAAAACTCTCATCAGTTTACCGCCTTTTTATTTATCAAACTTTTTCTAAATATCTGTCTTTTTACCTTTCCGCCCAATCTATACCTGTATTGCTATTGCATTTTTACAACAGTTATTTTATAACAGCTTCATCAAGTGCCTCACGATACATACCTATAAGAGTTTTTGATGTACAGGTCGCACCTGACACCGCATCAAACTCACCATTTAATGCCGCATTTATCTGAGTCAGAAGTCCCGGAATTTTCTTTGTTCCGTTTACCGATTTATTATAGTAAAATCGATTTGTCTCATCTGAGAGAACCACATTTGAAAATCCTGCAAAGTGATTGTCATTAAATAACAAATCTGCCGAAATCGTATATTCCTCAAATGCTTTTGACTCATCAGGATATACCGTTGCCACTTTAGAATATGTACCGCTTCTAAGCAGAATTGACGGTTCAGGCAAAGCCGTCTCCTGCGGTGTACTGCTTATCATAGGTTCAGAAGATGTTAGAGGCTTTGAAGAAGCCGGCACATCTGTCTGTAAAGGATTTACTGTATTTGCTGGTACTGCCGTATCTGCCGGTGCAGGTACTTCAACCGGAATTTTTGAAGGAGCAGGAGTTTTTTGTGGTTTTATTCCTCCTTTTTTTGCTGCCTTATTAAGTGCTTTCAGATACAGGTTCACTATTGTTTTTGAGGAACAGGTAGCTCCCGATACCGCACTTATCCCATCTGACGACTGCCTGTTTACTATCTGTCCGACAACACCCTTTTCTCCTGATGCTCCATTCGCCGCTCTCATGTAATAAGTCTTGTTCGCTTCGGCTGTTGATAAAAAATCAGCTATCTTTACGCATTTTCCTTTTGAAAATTTCACAACCGGACTAAGTAAATATTTTTCAAAATCTTCATTTTCATCAGGCTCACATACCGCACTGACTTTATAATTTCCGTCTGCTATACTGCTTTTTGGCACTTTTTTCTTTTTATCAACTTTTATTGCCACAGGCTTTTTTGTCGAAACAGGCATGGTAGTCTTTTTTAATGCAGTTTTTATCGTCTTTCCGTCTGCCTTTGCAACTGCCTTATTATAGGCATCCATATACGCATTTATAATAGCTTTTGACGAATATGTAGCCCCCGATACAGCATCTGCATCAGACGCATTTTTTCCTACAAGCCGGTTTACCATGCCGCTCCATGCCTTATTCATAAATGCATTATTTGCACTGTCCGTATTGCCTGACATTTTCATTCCATAAACCGCAACTGCCTCTCCATTTTTAAACCTCGCCTTCAGACTTACCGTATAGCCGAATTTTTCACAGATACTCTCACCGCTAAATTCTCCGTCAGCAGGTTTCCCGCTCTTTTTCTTTGTATCAGCAACAGCCGTTACTTTTGTCTTTGTATCTGTATCGCTTAACTTTGTATCTGTTTTATCAGTATCCGCCTTATCCTCTGATTTCTGCTTAGTATCATCATTTCCGCCAGATGTATCCGCTGAAATATTTTTCTCAATTTTCCTGTAATGCGCAAGGTCATTATTTGCAACATATATTCCACGAAGTGAAAATCCGGCTATCACTATTGATGGAATAATAAAAATCAGCATTTTAAGATTTTTGATAAGATTTTTTGGTATATTTATCTTTTCAAAAACCTTATCTTCTCCTGCTGTATTTTTTGCAGCAACATTTCCCGTATCCTCAATATTATTCTTTCCCACAGCCTTATCTTCAATGTTATTTTTTTCTATATTTTTATCTGTATCCTCAATATTATTCTTTTCCGCAACCTTATCTTTCAAATCTCTTCCTCACTTCCAAACAACCTCTATTTTATAATCCACAAATACATCATATTCACACACATTTTCACCAATCAAATCCCCAGCCAACAATTATCGCTCTATGTAATAGTATTTATTTTCTTTCTATCCATATTTATTTTTTCTGGTATTATTTTCCATAACCCCGTATAACGCACAAAACGGAAGGCTCACCATGATGCGACACTATCGCACCATGTATAACACCTTCCTTTTTATTTTGCCTATACATATTTACAAACATATCATAATATGTACTTAAAATTAGTTAAAAACTATTTAACTTTCACATTCTTTACGGCAGACCATTTACTTGCTGTTTTTCCACTTCCTACAGCTTTTACTCTTACAAAGTATTTTTTACCTGATTTTAATCCGCTTACTGTCAATGTTGTTTTCTTTGTAGTCTTTGTTGTTGACTTTTTAAAGTTTTTTGTAAGTGAATACTGCACCTGATAACTTGCTGCATTAGCTGATTTTTTCCAGCTTACTACCGCTTTTGTTTTTTTAGCTTTTACCTTTACGCCTGTTGGTGTTTTCGGTGTCTTTACAGCTTTTACAAGATTTTTCATTGCGTCGCTTAAATGATTGTAAGCTTCATCTACAACCGCCTGATAATGAGCTGTTTTTGCAAGTTCTTCCTCTGCTTCTTCAAGCTCTCCTGCAAAATTCTTCCAACTGTCCGCTGTGTAATCAGCTTCTTTTAATGTCTTAGCATCTTTAACAAGTGCTTCAAGCTTGCTTATGTCGGCATTTTCAGTAGTTGTAACCGTGTCAACGATATTGTCCTCTGTCACTTCAAAATCAACTGTTGTGTCCTCAAAACCAAGTGCATAGACTGTAATACTCCAATAGCCTGTTCCGTCTGTTCCACCCGGAAGTGCTGCTCTATATGAATCTGTAAGACCAAGCTGAATACCCATTGCTTTGTGCATCCAGTTGTCTGCCGCAAATTTTGTACCAAATGCTGCAAGTGCATTTTTGCGTGTAGAGTCATTTCCATAATATGTCCACTTTACAGCCTGCATCTTTGCACCGAGTGCACCGTAACCCTCGCCTTTTGATGTATCTGCATCATCTGCATTGTTTAAGTCTACTCTTAAAAATTCACCATAACTTCCATTTGCTTTCTGAACCTGAGTTTTCAGCTTTGAAGCTTTTGCAAGTGTCTCATCCTTTATACCAGAATCATTTCCCGTCTTTCTTGCACTAAACTTAAATGTTCCATCTTTCTGCTCTGCCGCAGTCTTAAGACCGTTTGTATTTGCAGTAACATCTGCTTTAAGGTAATAAGCTGAAAGATTCATCTCACTGTAACCACCTGCAAGTTCACCGTCATTTTCAACAACTTTATAGATTTTCTTAAAATCAGAAAGTTCAGATGTCTTTACGGCAACAGGAACATATTTAAGACCTGTAACTTTGTATTCTTTTAATTTTGTCTGTGAACCATCAGCCTTTGTGATAGTTCCTTTGCTATATGATACACTTGTTCCGTCTGTGAGATAAAGTGTTTTTCCATCTGCTGACCAATGAGATACATTAAACTCACTTCCATCTTCACCATAGATAACAGTATCACACTGATAACTTCCTCTATGAAGTCCATGATTTGTAGTTGCTCTTGAAACAGCATCAAAAGCACCTTTATCCAACTCTCCTCTTGCATCAGCCTCAGTGTTTGCATCAGTCATACTCTTTGTACTCTGCAGGTAAATATCCTCTGCATCCCAATACTGATCCCATGTAAGTCCGGCATAAAGATATGTATAATCATCTGCTGCCTTTGTTTTAATGTCTGCTGCATATCCCAGTGTGACAACCATTGCCGTTGACAATGCGACTGCAATGCTTTTCTTAATAATTTTCCTCATCGTTGCTGTCTCCTATCATGTGTATTTGTATAATAAATGTTTTGTCCGTTCATGATAAATATCTTTAAAGTTAATTGTATATAACTTTAGTAAGATACCACTTACTTAGACATCAACCATTATATTTCCCATATAACATGAAGTCAAACACTTTCTTGCTTAATAAACAAAACTTATCAAATAAAACACTTAAATATTATTTTACAACAAAATAGAGAGCCGACATAACCGACTCTCTATTTTGGATAATAAATGAGAAAATTTATGTTACAAATATAAACTTATAACCTATTTAACCTTTACTGTCTTTGTTACTGTCTTATAACCAGACTTTGTAACCTTTACAGTAATCTTTGTGTTCTTCTTAAGTTTAGAAGAAACCTTCAATGTGAAATTCTTTCCACTTACTTTAGCTGTTTTAGCTTTATCTTTTCCAACTGTAACTTTTACTTTTGCTTTTGCAACTGAAACAGATCCTTTAACAACCTTTGTTCCTGCCTTTGCTGTAACTTTCTTTACAGACATTGACTTCTTCTTAGAAGATGATGAGCTGTTTGACTTGTTTGATGCTGATACCTTTTTATACTCTGTAGTTATACCAGAAAGTCCAACTTTTTCACCTGTAATATGAACCTTAAGTGCATCTGCTGCATTAGGAACATCACAATTTGCTACAAATTTATAAGATTTTGATGAATCTGCATTGCTTACAATCTTGTTTGTGATAGTAATTTTTGAGCCAACTCTCTTTACTGTTACTGTAACCGAAGCATCTTTCATTACTTCAAGGTATGTATTCCAATCAGCAGCACCATCGCCCCACTCCATAGTAGAGCCATCATCAACCCATGTTCCTGCAAACCATCCAAAGTTATCTGCACGAGTTGAAATGTACTGTCCTGCTCCGTCAAAAATTTCTACAATGTAATTGTCCCAGTTGTTTGTTCCAACTGATTTGTTTGTAAATTTATATACAAGCTGGAAGTTTCCGCTAACATCTTCATCACCTGTATTTGCTGTAAATGCATCTCCAATATCAAGATCCTTAACTGTTGCATCACCAACTGCCGCTTCTGCTACATTCTTGTTTGCTGGTACAGCAACTACTGCTGTTGAAAATGCCATTGTTGTTGCAAGTGCGATTGCTAAAATTTTCTTTCTCATGTCTAATTCTCCTCTCGATTTCAATTTATTAAAGTTTTCGTAAACTATTTTAGTTTTTATTATAATAACATAGATATTACAAAAAGTCAACATAAAAATAAAATATTTCATATATTTTTTTTCATATTTTGCACAATTTTTATTAACACAGCAAAAATGCGTAGTGAAATTTTTACAATTTCACTACGCATATGTAACTGTTTTATATACAGTTTATACTAAACTATCTGTAATCAAACTTTGATTTAATTATTTAGCGATAGCTTTAACCTGCTTTGGAGAAAGTGCTTTGTTCCAAAGTTTAACATCATCGATGTATCCCTTGAATCCTGTATCCCAAGCATTAAGTCCGAGGAAGAACTTGTTAGAGTTTGACATAGTTCCCTTTGCAACTGTTCCGTTTCCGAAAAGTTTTCCGTTTACATATGTCCAAGCATGGTAAGATTTAACATATGTCTTTTCACCCTTTTTACCATACTCACAATAACCCTTCTTATCCCAAGAAGTTTTCTTTGTATTTACAACGAGTGTGATGTGTGTCCATTTTCCTTTTGATACTGCAAGGTCTGCTGTCCACTTACCTTTTTTATCCTGGTGACCATACCATGGGAACTGATCATTCTTTCCGTTTGATACACTGTGTGACCAGATTGTAGGAGAGTTAGACTTGTTATCAAGCCATGAATCCTTTGTAATTGAAAGCCACTTTGTGTTCTTAGGATCTGTAATATGGCTTCCTGTGAAGAACATAGCCATGAAGTTTGAAAGATCTGTCTCAGGTTTAACCCAGAATGAAACTGTCCAAGAACCGTTTCCAAGCTTAACACCTTTAAGCTCAGCACCCATAGAAGCTGCCTTTCCACCTACTGTTCTTGAGATGTAAAGAGCCTTTCCATGTTTACCTTTCTTATACTGAAGCTTTGCTTTCTTGTTTGCTGTAGGTAAAACACCTGTCTTTGTCTTTCCTGTTCCACCACTTGCTGTATCACCTTTACGAGCAACTCCTACTACTTTTTTGCTTGCACCATTCATGCTGAATGTGTACTTTGGCTTTGGAGCTGATGCTGCATCTGCTGCTGTCTGTGGCTGTGCTGCATAAGCTGCTCCTCCAACAACCATAGCTGCTGCTAAAACTCCGCTTAATAATTTCTTATACATTGTTTTATTCCTCCTTTTAATAAAAGAATATGTTTTATTGATTTGTAAATTATTTTAGCATTAGTTACCTATTTTGTCAACAGTTTATGACTAAATTATTAACAATTCGTAAATATAACTTTTTTTGTATATTTATTCATAAAGTATTTTACGAATAAATGATTTTTCATATACAAGACAAATCATGCTTAAAACCACCGCATTATCAGGCAGCTTATGCTAAAACAAAATATCTGCTTTATCTTTTTTTATTTCTTAATCTTTATTTTGATTGATTTGACAGGTCCAGTAAGTGTCTTTCCGTTATACTCTCTGTAGGCTTTGACAGCTACCCAGTAAGTCTTTCCTGCCTTAAATGTTGTCTCTTCTGATACAGTGCACTTCTTGCCTGTTACTTCCGTAGCATATTTAAACTTACCGTTTTTGCTTGTCTTATAATATACTTCATATCCTGTTACTTTTGATGAATAGTTCCATGAAAGTACGACTTTCGCCTTTTTAGCTTTTTTCTTCTTTGTTACTTTTGCTTTAAGACTTGTAACAGCTTTAAGTTTTGGCATTACTGTCACACCCACTGAAACAGTCTTTGTGATGTCACCCTCTGTGTAGGATACTGCTGCATACTGCGTTCCTGTTTTATTTACATTTATATTTGAATAATCAACCTTGTAATCAGATGCAGCCAATGTTTTCTGCGTCTCATCAGAGTAGATTGCCTTTACATTAGAGAAATTAATTTTCTTAATCTTTTCTCCCTGTGTTATGACATTTGTTCCTGCCGAAAGACTGATACCGCGAAGTACAGTTGTCTCACTGTTCTCACCTACAATAAATGTTGCGGCTGCCTTGTCTGTGCCGTCTGTTATCTTAAGTGTATTATTTACTATTGTAAGATACTGTCCCGGCTTATAAACACTCTCAAATGAAACTCCATCCTCAGAGCCGTCAAGTGCCTTTACACTTCTGAATGTCTGTCTTTTTGCCATCTCATCAGTACCGGTTGAATCCTGGTTAAGTGTAACCTTGCCATTATCATTTACAGTAAGATAAAGTCCTGATTTATTTTCAGACTGGATTGACACATATGCAGGTTTTGTCTTGTCAGACTTACCGTCTGTGAGTACCCACTGTGCGTCTTTTACATCAGAATATCCCATAGCACCTACATAAACATTTTCATAAGGATAATCTGCATCATCAAACGAATTAAGGAAATTTTCATGTGCAAGAACGCCAGCACCCGCCTTTGTGTAAATTTTTGTAGTGCTTCCTGCTATGCCTGCTGTTGTCTCAGGTACTTCATCAATACTTCCGTCTTCATTAAACTTAAGTTCAGTTATGTTTGCAACTCTGCGGTATCCGTTTCCACCTGCAAGTGCACCATTGTGATAGATAAAATATGTCTTTCCTTTAAAATCTATAACTGCCATATGGTTTGTGTTTGATGTGACATTTGGTCTTGCGATTTCTTTTCCCTCTGACCACTCGCCATTTAATAAATCATCGGTGGTTGCATATGACATTCCCTCTCTCCATCCTGAAGCATAGAAGAGATAATACTTTCCATAGTAATTGCCATTTGCATCCTGTCTTCTGTAAAGCCATGGTGCTTCAGTATATGAAGTAACTGATGTTTTCTGGATAACATCAGCAGTCTTTGTTGATGTGCCGCCTGTAATCTTTCCATCACCATTCTGGTCTTTTACCGAAATCATATCATCATTTAACTCACAGATATAATAATTTCCATTTCCCCATGCAAGATAACGGTGCTCCTCGCCCTTGTCATCTTTTTCAATCCATACTGTAGGATCGATGTCATTCCATGTGCTTGACTCAGTACCAAAATCAGTAACCTTACCGCTCACAACAGGCTTTCCTAAATCCTTAAACGGTCCTGTAGGACTGTCTGATACGGCAACACCGATAGACTGCTGTCCATTACCTGATGTCGCATCCCATGTGCAATAGTAGAAATAATATTTTCCATTGTGCTTAACAGTCTGAGCTGCCCAAGCCGATGTGCTTCCTGTTGCCCATGAAATATCTTTGGCACTCATTATCTCGCCCTCATATTTCCAATTAACAAGATCCTTTGTAGAATAGCAGATCCAGCCGTCAATATCATATACTTTATCGTTTACTTCCTGATCTGTTGACACATCATGTCCCGTATAAAGATAGACCGTATCTCCGTCTACCATAGCTGACGGGTCACCGCCATATGTAAGTTTGCCATTGTTGTCATATCCGCCTATAGGATTTGTGTACTGGCTCTTTGCCACTTCAACTTCACCCTCTCCGAGCGGTTCTTTAACTATACTGCTGCCTGATGTTACAGACACTTCCGTCTCAGATGCTTCTGCTTTGTCTGAACCTGAAAAACTGTTTACCGCAGGAACAGATGTAGCAACAAGGCTGAGTGCAAGTATGCTTGCAAATAATTTTGTCTTTCTCATACTGTGTTCTCCTCCCAAGAAATTTGTTATTTTATAATTTTTAGCAAAACAAAAATTATTTTATAATTTGTTTAATATTATATACAATTTATGCAAAACTTGCAATATAAAAGATGGATTTTTTTAGGTTTTTTATGCATTTTACATATTTTTGACACAATTATTTTAGTTTTTTTCAAAATAAAATAGTATTTTTGTTGTAAATTGGTACATAATATGTTATTCTTTTATATGAAATAACTATAAACAAAAAACAAATTTTCGGAGGTAACACTATGAAGAAAAACTTTAAGCGGGCTGGTGCCATCGTACTTTCGACAGCACTTGCTTTGTCAACTGCAACGACTTCATTACCAAGTCTTTCCTTATTTAATAATGAATCTGTTGCAAAAGCTGCAAGCGTAACTCATGTAACGACTTCTCCTACGAGAGTTTCCGTGCATGACCCATCTATCACAAAATCAAGTGACGGTACATATTATGTATATGGTTCACACACTGCTGCAGCAAAATCAACTGACCTTGTAAACTGGACAAAGCTTTCAAACGATCTTAATGCAGGTGATTCAACCAGTGCAACAAACAACTTTGTTTTCGGAAATATGCCTGAAAATCTTAAAAAGCCATTTAAGTGGGCAGGTGACCATGATGAAGATGCTTCTTTTTATAATGTATGGGCTCCTGATGTTTTCTGGAATCCTGATTATATAAACACTGACGGTACAAAAGGTGCATATATGATCTACTTCTGCACAAGTTCAACAGCAGTGCGTTCAGTCATTGCTTTTGGTGTCTCACAGAGCATTGAAGGACCTTTCACTTGTGTCGATACTCTTATCTACTCAGGTTTCACAAAGAATAAACCGGCTTTCGAGGGTTCTAAAGATACAAGTTATACAAACACAAATATTCCGGACCTTATAAAGAGCGGTCAGATTGAAAAATATGATACAACCTGGTCATCAGGAGACTCTTATAACAATTCAGATACTTTTAATGTTGGAACCAGTTTTTCGAGCCATATATGTGTCATAATGTATTTTTTCATTGTAACAGGTCGTATTGCTCCTTCTTTATAAGTATCAATCCATTGTTTATAGTAGTCACAAAATAAAAGGTCATCTGTATTTGTTATTATCTGCATAGAAATTCCTCCCTAGTATAAT
>JABLTO010169647.1_pt1 | contig 13200 bp, 12 predicted proteins | sample 7160091 | NCBI WGS metagenome assembly JABLTO01 (sample SAMN14651225, study PRJNA627086) | human gut metagenome | isolation source: feces | host: Homo sapiens
TAACCTCCATTATTTTCCGATACTAAAAGTATACCATTCCATTTCCGGTGATTCAATAATATAGCCCAAACGTTAAGAATTGTTAAGGATTTCATCAGATTTTCTTCAGTTTTGCAAAACCTGCAAACATCTTTTTGACGCCTGCTCTGTCAAAATCCACTGTAACTTCATAATCTCTTCCGCCTTCTACGATATCCTTCACAATACCTACGCCAAATTTCACATGACGTACAGTATCTCCGACTCCGTAATCCAGTGAATCTGCTTTTGTCACCTTGAAATTCTGCGGCTGGAAGACCTTTGCATGGAAATTCTGCTTCATCTGCATGTAGCTGCTTTTTGCAGGGACGACATCTTCAAGTTTCGGTTTGTGCTGCTGCACCGTATGTCCAAGTTCAACCAGCTCTCTGGGGATCTCCCGTACAAATCTGGATACACGGTTGTACTGCGTTTCACCTCTTACCATTCTCTGCTGTGCACTTGTGAGTGTCAGTTCTTTCATTGCTCTTGTGATCCCCACATAACACAGCCTTCGTTCTTCTTCCATATCTGAAGAATCTCCGGAAAAAATGCACATGCTGCTCGGGAAAATGCCATCTTCCATTCCTGCCAGATATACATACGGAAATTCAAGTCCCTTTGCACTGTGTAATGTCATGAGAAGTACATAATCCTGGTCAGGATCTACAGTATCTATATCAGCGATCAGGGCAATTTCCTCGAGAAAGCCTGACAGTGTGGCTTCTCTTCCCTCTGCAGTCATTGTCTCCTGATAAGATACTGTCTTCGAGATCAGTTCATCAATATTCTCGATTCTTGCTCTTGATTCTTCTGTATCTTCGGCTTTCAGCTCATCCACATAACCGGTAAGGTCGATGATCTCCTCCAGCAGTTCTGTTACTGTATAAGCCTGAGCCTTACTTTTCAGTGACTGTATAAAGGTAACAAATCCGTCAATCTTCGAAAGGCTTCTTCCGATAGAAGGAACTTCTTCTGCCACCCGGAGTGCATCATAGAAACTGATGTTCATATTATCTGCATAATCCTGAACACGTCCAACTGTCGTTGCCCCAATTCCTCTTTTCGGAACATTCAGGATTCTTCTTACTGCCAGATCATCCGCTGCATTATCTACTGTTTTCAGATAGCACAGGAGATCTTTTACCTCTTTTCTCGCATAGAAGTTTACTCCTCCCACGATTTTGTACGGAATATTTGCATGGAGGCATTTTTCTTCAAAGAGGCGGGACTGGGCATTGGTACGGTAAAGAATCGCACAGTCACGGTAATGCCCTGTGTTTTCTCTTCGTTTTTTTGCAATATCACCAACTACATATTCAGCTTCCTCAAATCCATTCATAAACTGGCGGAAATGTATTTTTTCACCTTCCGGATTTTCGGTCCAGAGTTTTTTGTCTTTTCGTTCGGTGTTATTTGCGATCACTCCGTTGGCCGCATTCAGGATATTCTGTGTAGAACGGTAATTCTGCTCCAGACGGATAACCTTTGCATCAGGAAAAACTCTTTCAAACCCCAGAATATTTCCAATATTTGCACCACGGAACTTGTAAATAGACTGATCATCATCACCTACTACACAAAGGTTTTCATAGCGTGAGGCAAGAAGGCTGACAAATTTGAACTGTGCAGTATTTGTATCCTGATATTCGTCTACCATAATATAGCGGAACCGTTCCTGGTAATACTCAAGCACATCTCCACAGTTCTGAAAAAGTTCTACTGTCTTTACGATAAGATCATCAAAATCGAGTGCATTATTTCTGCGAAGTGAGGCCTGATATTCTCTGTAAACTTCGGCTACTTTTTTCTGGTTTAAGTCAGCGCCGGCATTCATCAGCATTTCATCCGGCGTCATCAGTTCATCTTTTGCATGGGATATCTGTGCCAGAAGGGAACGTTCTTTGTATTTCTTTGTATCGAGATCTAATTTGCGGCATACTTCTTTCATCAGGGTTTTCTGATCGTCAGTATCATATATTGTAAAGTTTGTATCGTATCCGAGCCTGTCTATATAACGTCTCAGTATGCGTACACAGGTGGAATGAAAGGTGGATACCCAGACGCTTCCACCGTCTGTTCCTGTGATCCTGTCTACTCGTTCTCTCATTTCCTGCGCTGCTTTGTTGGTAAATGTGATCGCCAGTATGTTCCATGGATTTATATCTTTTTCTGATATCAGGTATGCGATCCTGTGCGTCAGTACTCTTGTCTTGCCGGAACCTGCTCCTGCCAGAATAAGAAGAGGCCCGTCTGTATGTAAGACTGCCTCTTTCTGTGGTGAATTCAGTGTATCATATATGCTCATGTATGTTCTCCTCGTTTAGATAAAGGTCAAGTGTTGTGTACGTTTCATTATACACGAAACAGGAGTTCTGGTAAAGAAGGTATTCGTGTAGTTTCGGGAAAAGCCCAAAAGAACAGTACAGGAAAAAAATATATGAAAGTGGATATGTATGTGAAAAGGATATCAACGGGGCGTGTGAGGGTGTGTCGTTGTGAAAGATCGGCTTATACAGCTTCTGAAGATAAGAGAAGAAATCGAAGAAGCCCGTCTGCATCTTCTCGATTTCTCTCTCTTATAATTCAGAAGCGTCAATCAGCCAATCAATTTTCCTGCCAGTGATTTACTCCATTACGATATGATAATTCCAACTCTGATATTCTTCACGGGCCTCTTCCAGCTTCAGCCCTCCATTCATCAGTGCCCCGCCAGGATACTTCATTCCTTTCACAGCAAATAACAAAAAGGTTTAGAAAAACATTTACAAGTAGTATTTAAAACTATATAATAAAGAGCAGAGATATAAATGTAAAAATCCAGGGTTCCGATGATAACATTTTACATACACACAAAAAATCCTGGAAAAGGAGGAAACATGTCCATTAACACAGACAAACTAATGCAGGATATTCTGGACCAGATTTCCGGCATGGGATACATCAAGCCGGAAGATATCCCGAATATTAATTTATATATGGATCAGGTCACCACATTCATGGAGGAACAGCTTGCTCACTCCAAGCGTTATACTGATGACAAGATTCTTACCAAGACAATGATCAACAATTACGCAAAGAATAATCTTCTTCCCTCCCCGGAAAAGAAACGTTATTCGAGAGAACACCTTCTTATGCTGATCTTCATTTACTATTTCAAAAATATCCTGTCCATCAACGATATTCAGACTCTGCTCGGACCTATCGCAGATAAATATTTTAAATCTCAGAAAGATCTGGATCTGACAGACATTTATAATGAAGTATTCAGCATGGAAAAAGGACAGATCGAATCTCTGAAAAAAGAACTTCTTGAAAGATATCAGATATCACAAAATACTTTCACCGATGCTCCTGAAGAGGATCAGGATTTTCTGAAACTTTTTTCCTTTATCTGTATTCTGAGTTTCGATGTGTACGTAAAAAAAATGATCATTGAACAGATGATCGACAAACTCCGTGGGGATTCTCCTGATAAAAAACACAAAAAGTAAATATTTCCATACTTTGGCATACAGAGAACCTGCCACTGGCAGCTTCTCTTGCATACTTTGGCATAAAAAAGAACCGGGCAGTTCATCACCCGGTTCTTTATATTTTTAATACAGATACTTACAGTTTACATATCCGCTCTTTCCAAGTTTCGCAGAATATACAAACCAGTATGTGGAATCGCTGCTGTCCTGAACAGTAACAACATCACCTGTATAAAGCTCTCCGATCTCGTTGCTGGAATCATATGCCTTCGCACTGCGCAGGGCAAGATATCCGCTGGATACTTTTACTGTACGGCTGACAGTTGCTGTTCCGCCTGTAAGATAATCTTTGTTTACATATCCATTCATTCCATATTTCGGAGAATATACATACCAGTATGTGGAATCACTGCTGTCAAGTACGGTAACTGTATCTCCTGTATAGAGCTTACCGATTTCATTACGGCTGTCATAAGCCTTTGCATTACGCAGGGCAAGATATCCGCTGCTTACGCTGACTGTACGTACATTACTTGTATTTCCGCTGAGATAATCCTTATTTACAAAACCGCCCTTGCCAAGCCCAGGCACATATACCAGCCAGTACGTAGCGTCTTCCCGGTTCGCAACATATACGATATCTCCGGTATAAAGTTTCCCTACTTCATTTTTGGAATCAAAGGCTTTTGCATTTCTGAGTGCAAGATAACCGCTGTTCACGCTGACTGTTCTTGTATCAGCTCCATTAGTCAGATATGCGCAGTTAACATAACCTGACTTGCCAAGTTTTGCAGAATATACTGTCCAGTATGTGGAATCACTGGCATCTGTCACTTCAACCGTATCACCTGTATAAAGCTGTCCGATTTCATTCGCATCATTATAAGCCTTCGCATTACGCAGGGCAAGATATCCGCTGGCAACAGTGACTGTGTAGTTATTTGCAGCCGCAAAACTGGTTTCTGTCATTCCCGGAACAGAAAGTACAAATGCAAGAACAAACAGCACTGCCCATTTCAGAAATGTTGATTTTTCTCTTTTTTTCATAGCGTTGACCTCCTTTTGATGGTTCGTTACTGATACCATTATAAATTTATGCTGTATTTTTTGCAATCATTTTTCACAATTATTCGTCACAACATGTCAAAAAATTATGCATAATTACAGTTACCGTTTCCACTGTGAACAGCTGCACTATTTATACCTCTGATGTATATTTTTTACCAAAAGCACTGCTTGTAAAATATTTAATTATAGCTTATCATATTAGCTGTCTATATTTGTAATTTTGAATAACCATTCAGGAGGAATTCAAATGAATAAAATTTTACGTTTATTACTTGTCGGAAGTCTCATTCTGGCTTTTCCTGCTACAGTTTTGGCAGCTCAGGCAGATACCGCTGAAACCCAGGAAGAAGGAATGCTGAAACCTCCCGGTTCCCAGAGCAGTACAGCATCTGCTGACAGCGATTCAGACAGCACTGATGAAAGTTCTGACGATGCTTCTGTTTTTTCTTCAGGTGTGGACTGGTCTGCTGCAAACACGGCTGCCTCTCCGGCTTCCAAAGATACAACTTTTACAGTCTGCATTGACCCCGGCCATCAGGGCAGCTGGGTAGATATGAGTGCCCAGGAACCCATGGCTCCCGGCTCTTCCCAGACCAAGAATAAAGCAACCACCGGTACAACAGGAAACTTTTCCAAAGTTCCCGAGTATGAAGTCAATCTTCAGGTTTCACAGGTACTCGAAAAAGAACTGACCAAAAGAGGCTACAAAGTTGTCATGACACGCGAGGACAATGACAAGGCCATCAGCAACAAAGAACGTGCTGAATTTGCCACAGAAGCAAATGCCGACATTACAGTCCGTGTCCATGCCAACAGCGATAATGATTCTTCAGCTTCCGGCGCACTGACCATGGCACCGACTGATTCCAATCAGTATCTTAATGCAGAACTTATCCAGAGAAGCCAGACCCTTGCTTCCTGCATTATCGACAATTACTGTGCTACCACCGGACTTGGAAATAAAGGTGTCATCTCCGCCGATAATCTGACCGGAACAAACTGGAGTACGGTTCCTGTGGCTGTTATTGAAATGGGATTTATGAGCAACCAGAATGACGATCTCTATATCACAGATACAACCAATCATGAAACCATGGCACGCGGGATCGCAGATGGGATTGATGAATATTTCAGCATCATTGAACCACAGTCCGCAGCCGAAGGAGAACATCTTTCACAGCTTACTGATTCACTCCGTTCCAGTTATATCAACGCTCTCGAAAACAGCGGTGAAAAATGGGCAGTTGCAGCCATGGATCTGAAAAACCGTGATTACAGTACCATCAACGCAGATCAGACTATGAAATCAGCAAGTGTTATCAAAGCATTTATCATGGGAGCTGTTTATGAAAATCTTGTATATCCTGACGGAAGTGATTCTCCTTCTGCCGAATATCAGAATTCTCTTCAGTCACTGCTGACCTCGATGATCACAGTCAGTGACAATGATGCTTCCAATGAGCTGGTCCGCAGACTTGGAAACGGAGATTTCAGCGCAGGTGCAGCTGTTGTAAACAGTTTCTGCCAGCAGCACGGATACACCTCCACTCACCTTGGACGTGAATTTCTTGCACAGAACCCGACAGATGACAATTATGTCAGCGCTTCTGACTGCTGCCGGATTCTTTCTGACATTTATAACGGAACACTTGTAAATGAAAATGCTTCTTCTGATATGCTGAATCTTCTGAAACAGCAGACACGCAAAAACAAAATTCCGTCTGGTCTTCCATCCGGTGTTGAATCAGCGAATAAAACCGGCGAGCTTGCCGATGCATCTCTCGGCACTGTAGAAAACGATATTGCCATTGTTTTTAACCAGAACCATCCATATGTTCTCTGTGTCCTGTCAAACAATATCGCCAGCAGCGGAAATGCCCAGCAGACAATTATCGGAATATCAAAAACAGTTTATGATTTCATGACATCTCAGACAACAGCAGAATAAATTATCTGCATGTTTTCCAGGCAATAAAAAACCAGCGGTTCCGGTTATCGGCTTTCCGCTGGTTTTATTATGTGTTCTTTTATTTTCAGTCGTTCTTTGATGCCTCTTTTTCTTTCATTCTGGCAAATACCATTTCGTACCCGTCATTTCCATAATTCAGTGAACGGTTTACACGGCTGATCGTTGCTGTGGAAGCTCCCGTCTTCTCGGAAATATCCAGGTAAGTACGCTTGTCTGTCAACATCTTCGCCACCTCAAAACGCTGTGAAAGAGAAAGAAGTTCATTAATAGTGCATACATCTTCAAAAAATGTATAACACTCTTCTTTATTCTTCAAACAGAGTATTGCCTCAAAAAGATGATCAACCTCTTCTGTTCTGATTTTTTTACCCATAATCCCTACTCCTTTTAGATTATACATTATCTATCATATTTTTTTATATTAACACTTTAACACGTGAAAAGCAAGGGGTATTTTGGTTTCCAGTAATACCATATCCGATTATATCTGAACTCTCCTCTACCATTGAAATTCTGCCGGATATGGCATATAATAGGAACAAATGTACGAATGGAGAATCTTTTATGGATTTATTTGAATATGCAAAATCAAAGACTCTGGACCGTGAATCCCCGCTTGCTTCCAGACTCCGCCCGACAACTCTCGATGAAGTAGTCGGTCAGGAACACATCGTAGGCAAAGATAAATTACTGTACAGAGCGATCAAAGCCGACAAACTGACCTCTGTTATCTTTTACGGACCGCCCGGAACAGGCAAGACAACCCTCGCAAAAGTAATCGCAAACACCACAAGTGCGAATTTTACACAGATCAATGCGACAGTTGCCGGCAAAAAAGATATGGAAGAGGTTGTTCATGAGGCACAGGACAGCCTTGGCATGTACGGAAAGAAAACAATCCTCTTTATTGACGAGATCCACCGTTTCAACAAGGGGCAGCAGGACTATCTTCTTCCGTTTGTGGAAGACGGTACCATTATCCTTATCGGCGCTACCACTGAGAATCCGTACTTCGAGGTAAACGGAGCTCTTCTTTCCCGCTCCATCATCTTCGAGCTGAAACCGCTCAGTAACGAAAATATCCGCACCCTGATCCTACGTGCAGTCAATGACTGTGACAAAGGCATGGGAAATTACGGTGCTGTCATTGATGATGAGGCTCTTGATTTTCTTGCTGATATGGCAGGCGGTGATGCAAGAAGCGCCTTGAATGCCATTGAACTTGGAATCCTCACCACACCGAAATCTGATGACGGTTATATCCACCTGACTCTGGAAGTCGCTTCCGAATGCATCCAGAAGCGTGTTGTCCAGTATGACAAAAAAGGCGATAATCATTACGATATCATTTCTGCTTTCATCAAAAGTATGCGTGGATCTGACCCTGATGCCGCAGTTTATTATCTGGCAAAAATGCTCTATGCAGGTGAAGATGTGAAGTTTATTGCAAGGCGCATTATGATCCTTGCCTCAGAAGATATCGGAAATGCTGATCCTCAGGCGCTTTGTGTGGCAGTTGCTGCTGCCCAGGCCGTAGAGCGTGTCGGCATGCCGGAATCCCAGATCATACTTTCTCAGGCTGCCACTTACATGGCCTGCGCTCCCAAGAGCAACGCAGCTGTCAATGCCATCTTCTCCGCCATGAACTCCGTCAAAAAGACACGCACCACCGTGCCTGTACATCTCCAGGACGCCCATTACGGCGGCCACGAAGCACTCGGCAAAGGTATCGGTTACAAATATGCACATGATTATCCCAATCACTATGTTCAGCAGCAGTATCTTCCTTCGGAGATACTTGGCGAACACTTCTATGAACTCAGCGATATGGGCTACGAGAAAACACTCAAAGAACATATGAAACATATAAAGGGCGGAGACTGATCTCCACCCTTTTGCTCTTTATTCCAGTATATCGATCTGTTTTGGAATTACTGCACAGGCACTTCTTTTATTTCCCTTTTGCACATAAAGATATAATTCACTTTTTTCAGAAAGTCTGCTCAGTTTCGGAATGCTTTTCCGTCCTGTTTTTGTATAACGTACAGTCTTAACTGTTTTTCCTTTTGCATTCTTTACAACAAGACGATCTCCTTTTCTCGCATAAACACAGTAGTTACCTTTTTTGTTTACCGAAACCTTTGGAGCCCGGACAGATTTTCCGGCCTTTACCTTAAGAATAGAATTAAGCTTCTTAACCTTGAGCGTCTTTATGTTGCTGACTGAATCAGTATCTTTCAGATATATCTTCAGCACTGAGCCTGTCCGCTGTGCCGGAATCTTTACTTTCATATATCCGTCTGAACCACATTTCTTACTGAAAATAATTTTATTACCACTTTCCACACAAAGCCGGGCATCTGCATATTCCGGGGAAGTCACATGTCCATAATTTGCAAAAACAACTTCAAATTCTGTGGTTTTATTCGTTACTGTTCTGTCCAGCTGAAATTTATAATCCTTTTCCACAGCTGCATAACAGGGCATTATCATCAGTGCAGTCAACACCATACTTAAGATAAAACCACATAAATATCTTTTTTTCCTTTTCATAAAGGCATTCTCCCTTCTGATGTAGATTTTTGATAATTATATCTTACTTATGCGGACATTTTGTATATTCAGTTTTACTCACGATCTCACTGCCATTATGGTAATGAGATCTTTTTCTTACTTTATATCAGTTCCGCCATCAGGGTACTGTAGATATCCTGCGACTTGTGTGCCCAGTTCCTGCAGATTGCCTGAGCTGCCTCCTTGCCGGGGGCGATCAGGTTCAGGTCAAGAACCGTGGAATCTTTTTCGATGATCTGACAGCGCACTGCATAGCCGCCCTGAGGTGTCGTGTAGTAGTCTGCAGGGGTCAGGATTCTGGCTTCCTTTTCGTAGCCGCAGTTCTTCAGATACTCTTCTATCTCTTTCTTAATCTCCTGTGACAGGTTTTTTTCAAAATAAGAAAGTGTATTACTGCCTTCTTCGGTAAGTTCATAATAGGAACTGTTGGAGATTGTCCGTTTATTCAGAAGTCCTGTCTCTGTCAGCTCTGAAAGCACTTTCTGCAGCTGGAAATAGTCCGTATAGTCCCGGTCCAGGACAAACTCCGATATCTGCGAATTTGTCAGAGCTTTTTTTGAATGCTGTGCCATATATAAGACAATGAGTTTATAAATTGTGAATGGTTCTGCCATTTCAATCACCCCTTTTATTCAGACGTTCTGTTAAGCTTTTTCCCCTGCCAGCTGTCCGTGATCTTCATCTGATGATGAAGGAGGTTCAGGACTTCCCTCTTACGGCTGGTCCATAAAGGCGCCAGCAAAAGATCCTTCGGTCCGTCCCCTGTCATCCTGTGGATCACAATATCCGGATCCAGATGTTCAAGACAATTGATAAGAAGACTCAGATATTCTTCTCTTTCATACGCTTTGAATTTGCCTGCAAGAAAATCATCTGCAAGATCTGTTCCCTTAAGTATATGAAGAAGCTGCAGCTTGATTCCCTGTATATCCTGATGGTTCAGATACTCCATGGTCTCCAGGATCATTTCCTTTGTTTCGCCCGGAAGTCCCAGTATCGTATGGACGATCACCTCGATATTACGTTTCCGAAGCTCCCTGACCGCCTTCTCAAAACAACTCAGCGGATATCCTCTTCTGATATACTGCGCAGTCTTCGGATGGATCGTCTGAAGACCAAGTTCCACCCAGACAGGTTTGATCTGGTTCAGTTCTTCCAGAAGCGAAAGTACATCTTCACCCAGGCAATCCGGCCTTGTCCCTATGGAAAGCGCCACTACAGACGGATAGGCGATTGCCTCTGTAAAAATCTTCCGCAGATAATCTACCGGCGCATAGGTATTGGTGTACGCCTGGAAATAAGCAATATATTTGTGAATCGGCCGTTTCTCACTGAGGATTTTTACCTGGCTTTCTATCTGTTCCGTAACAGAAAGTTCTGCATCTGCTGCAAAATCGCCGCTTCCACCCTGGCTGCAGAAAATACAGCCTCTGCTGCCAAGTGTCCCGTCCCTGTTCGGGCAGGACATGCCGCCGTTAAGCGTTACTTTGTAGACTTTTTCACCATATCGTTCCCTGAGCATATAATCCAGCGAATGATACGGCTTTCCATTCCAGTTTCTGCGGGAAACTTCCCCCATCAGTCCTGCCCTCCGGCTGCCTGTACTTCTTCTGCGTTTTCAGATTTTTCCTCGGGCTCCTGGATAATATATCTGTCAAAAATCTTCACAAAGAAAAATGAATTTATATATGCGACCAGAGCAAATCCCACCATGATCAACAGCAGGAGCAACATTGACTGTGCTCTGGCAGACTGAATATAAAAAACAAGAACCGGACAGATACTTACAAGGATCATAAGTACTGTATACGGAAGATGACGCACAGACATCAGAATAGCATTTCTGAAAGTATTTTTTATTGAGTTATAAAACTTCGCCAGTACCGGATAAATATAGGTAAACAGCATCACATACAGTATCGCGAAAATCAGAAACAGATACTGAAATACAGTTGATGCAGTACCTGGCATGGATTTCACTACTCTGAAATCCACATAAAGGACACCTGCGATCACAAGCATGATAATATTAATAACCGTCGCCTGTCTGAAATTCTCCTTAAAAGATTTAAAGAAACTTCTGGCAATATAAGCCTCTTCGTTTCTGACCATTTTCATTGTAACATAAAACATCGCCGTAATAGACGCTCCTGCAGTTACAACAGGAATGCAGCAGAGAATACACAGTACATTCAGTATACACAAGTCTGCCAGCTTTCCCATAAAACGGAAAAATTTATTGTCCATGTCAAATAAACGCCCCATAATTTCAGCTCCTTCAGATAATTAGTTGAAACTTACTGATAATTTTACAGTTTCACTTTTTTCTCTTACTGAATAGTATAGCTAAAATGGAGAAAAATTGCAACGGACAAAAAATGCCTCTGCCTGCCCTTACAGTAAAATAAGCTGATCCACAGTGACAAATTCATACCCTTTTTTCTGAAGTTCATCAGCAACAGACAGTGCTGCTTCTACTGTTGACGGATATTCATCATGCATCAGTATGATAGAGCCATCCGCCACTTCACTGATCACTGTTTTTATCACAGTTTCTGCATTCTGCACTTTCCAGTCCAGTGTGTCAATATCCCAGAACACAGGCAGCATTTCCACACCGAGTTCCAGGTTTTTCTTCCAGGCACCATAGGGCGGTCTCATATACTGAGGATATTTTCCGGTAACTTCATAGATTTTATTATTTGTTTTCAGGATTTCCTGCTTTGCGCATGTTTCTGATAATTCATCCAGTTTTACGTGATTATAGGTATGATTGCCAATAAGATGTCCTTCTTTTTCCATTCTTTCCACCAGATCGCGGTTATCTTCTATATTTTTTCCAAGTAGAAAAAAGGATGCTTTTATCCCTCTCTTTTTCAGTCCGTCAAGTAATTCAGGCGTATATTTCGGACTTGGTCCGTCATCAAAAGTCAGTGCTGCAACCGGGTGTTCCACAGAATCCCTTACAAGATTCAGCATTCCTTTTCCGGCAACTATCTCGGCTGTCTTCACCGCAGCTGCTTGCCGATCCTCCGAATCCCTGTAAACATATAAAAAACTCCCCGCCATCAGAAGCAGAAATATAAATCCGATCCATATTCGTTTCATGCAGACTCCAGGCAATATATTCTTTATAATATATGCAGTATCCACAAAAAAACTGCCGGAATTTCTCCTTTCTGTTATGGAGAAAAACCGACAGTTTCCACTTATTTTTTATTTACCAAACATGATATTGAGCTGCGCTTCAATAGCTTCCACGCATTTTTCAAATCCCAGCTTGCTGCTGTTCAGGCACAGATCGTAATTTGTGGCATCATTCCACACACCGCCTGCAAATCGACGGTAATAATCCTGTTTTCTCTTATCATCTTTGAGAAGGAATTTTTCAACTTCCTCTCTTGAACCGGAGATTTTTGCTGATGCCTGTTCTACACGGAATTCCCATGGTGCATGAATGAACACTCTGAGAGTATTCGGACGGTCTTTGAAAACATAGTTTACACATCGACCTACGATCACATAGGATTCATTCTCCGCAAGGTCATTAACAACCTTTGCCTGATAATTAAAGATGTTCTCATCAGATATAAATCCTTTGCTGTCTGGCTTGATCAGATTTCCTTTGTATACGCTGTCCTTGCTGAAGATAGATGGCTTTACAGAATCTCCTCCTTCTACTTTTCCAAACAGACCTACATCAATTCCGCTTTCATCGGATGCCATATGAATAATCTGTTTGTCATAAAAAGACCAGCCAAGTTTTTTTGCAAGCATTTCACCAATCGTACGTCCACCGCTTCCATACTGTCTTGCGATCGTAACAACAACATGATTATTATCCATATCGATTTCCTCCCGTTGCACGTTGTTTTATTCGCCCAGATATGCTTTCTGGACAGATTCATCATGAAGCAGATCATCAGCTTTTCCTTCAAGAGTAATGCTTCCTGTTTCAAGGACATATGCTCTGTCTGCAATAGAAAGAGCCTTTTTTGCATTCTGCTCTACAAGAAGAACTGTTGTTCCACTTTCACTGACTTCTTTAATAATATCAAAAATCTCATTTACAAAGATCGGGGACAGACCCATGGA
>JABLTO010172022.1_pt1 | contig 13199 bp, 10 predicted proteins | sample 7160091 | NCBI WGS metagenome assembly JABLTO01 (sample SAMN14651225, study PRJNA627086) | human gut metagenome | isolation source: feces | host: Homo sapiens
CCGTTGCGCAGCTCGTAGTCCACCATGAGGCCGTCGTCCTGCCAATAACGGCTGCTGTCTTCATCCAGCTCCGTCAGGGTCACGTCCTCAAAAGCGAGCTTCGCGTCCTGCACAAACCGCTGCAGGTCCTGCTCCGTACATTCTTTCTTCATGCGTTTTTCCCCATCATCCGCGCGCCGCTTTCTCCCTTGCGGCACGCTTTGCCTCCGGGGCTGCGAAGTTGCCTGCCCCGATTCAAAGTGATTATAGCATTCAGTGGCAACACTTACCAGCAAAACGCATAAAATTTTTCAAACTTTTTATATTTTCGTCAAGTTGCTAAAGGTGTTTCGGAACCAGACCGGAGTTCGGCACGGCAATACACCTCGCACTCTTCCAAAACGCGCTTGGCCAGCGTGGTTTTTGCAAACCCGTCCGCTGCACGCCAGATCCAGTTGCCGCCCAGCTTGCCGGGAGTATTCAGGTGGGCCTGCGCGCCCAGGCCCAGCCAATCATACATGGGGATGATGACCCGGTCCGCCACCGAGCCCAGCGCTGCCCGAATCAGGGCAATACGGGCGTCGTCCGGCTTCACCGCGGCCACCTCCTTGGCGGTGGGCTTGCAGGGGGTCAGGTGGAGGTAGGCCGCCGCCGTGGCTTTTTCTTTCTCAGTGGCAGAATTTACCCACCAGTCGGTCAGGGTGGTGTTATCGTGGGTACCCGGGTAGACCACGCAGTTCTTGACGTGATTATGGGGCAGATACTCGTTGTCGCCGCCGCCAAAGGCAAACTGCAGCACTTTCATGCCCGGGAACGTGCTGTCCGCCAGCAGTTCCCGCACGCTGGGGAAGAGCTCACCCAGATCCTCTGCAATGATCGGCAGCTTGCCGAGGGCCGCTTCCAGCGCGTTGAACAGGTCCATCCGGGGGCCGATCTCCCACTTGCCGTTGCAGGCCGTGGAGCTGCCCGCCGGGATGGCCCAGTAGGTATCAAAGCCGCGGAAGTGGTCGATGCGGAGCAGGTCGTAAATGCCCAAAGCATGGCGGACCCGCTGCACCCACCAGGCGTATCCAGTCTGTTTATGGTACGGCCAGTGATACAGTGGGTTGCCCCACAGCTGGCCATCCGCCGAGAAATAATCCGGCGGGCAGCCGGCCACCCGGGCAAAGCGGCCCTCGCCGTCCAGCTCAAACAGGGGGCCGCCCACCCAGGCGTCCACCGAGTCCGCAGAGACGTAAATGGGGATATCGCCCAGGATCTTCACGCCCTTTGCATTGGCGTAGTCCTTGACGGCTTTCCACTGGGTGCCGAACTTGTACTGCAAGAACTTCCAGAATCCGATCTCTTCCTCATGGGCGGCGCGGAACCGGGCCAGCGCTCCGGCATCCCGCGTCCGGTACTCCCGGGGCCAGTCGGTCCAGCTCTTCATCTGGTGTTCGGTCTTAAGGGCCATGTACAGGGCGTAATCCTCCAGCCAGGCCTCGTTGGCCAGCGTAAAGGCATAATAATCATCCGGATAATAAAACGCGCAGCCGTGCTGGCCCGCGCACTGCTCCCGCCAAGCCTGATAAGCAGTGCGGAGCACTTTGTAGCGGCTGGTGTAGAGGGTGCCGTAGTCCACTTCCAGCGGGTTTTCGCCCCACTCTTCTGCCTTGAGCTGGGCCGCGGTGAGCAGGCCCTCGGCCTTGAGGGCGTCGAGGTCGATGAAATAGGGGTTGCCCGCAAAGGCGGAGCAGCTCTGGTAGGGGCTGTCGCCGTAGCCGGTGGGGCTCAGGGGCAGGATCTGCCAGATGGTCTGGCCTGCCTCGGCCAGAAAATCCACAAACTCCAGCGCCGCTTTGCCAAAGCAGCCGATCCCATAGGGGCCGGGCAGGCTGGACACCGGCATCAGAATTCCACTTTCACGCATGATGTGTTCCCTTCCTCGTTTGGTTTTGTCCGTTTTTATGCTAGTTCCTATCATAACATAACCGCAGACTATTTTCCACAGGCAAAAATCGTGGTATACTTATGAAACCTCTCAGGCGCTTTGCGCCAGCCGTTCCCCTTTCGGCACTTCCGTGCCACCTCCCCCGGCCGGGGGAGTCTTTCCGATCAGGGGAGCCCTTGGCAGAGAGATTTCGTTTTCGATGAACCCAATGGAGTCTGCTTGGAAACAAAACGGACTGCCAAAGCCTCTCCTGACAGGAGAGGTGTCATCAAGCGAAGCGACGATGACGGAGAGGTTTTCAGGAGGAAAATCTATGCAGCGCACTGAAAAATATTACGAGGCCGATGCGTTCCGCAGGGAAGCCACCGGCCGTATCCTTGCTGTGGAGCCGGGCAAAACGGGCGGAAAGCTGGCACTGGACGGCACCGTCTTTTACCCGGAGGGCGGCGGCCAGCCGGCCGACCGCGGCACCCTGACCCTGGCCGACGGCACCGTGCTCCACGTTACGGATGTCCATGAGAGCGAGGGCGTCATCTGGCACACGGTGGATGCCCTGCCCGCCGGGGCCGTGCCCGGGGCCGAGGCTGCCGAATCCATCGACTGGGAATGGCGGTTTGATAAGATGCAGCAGCACACCGGCGAGCATATCCTCTCCGGCATCCTGCACGCCATGTTCGGGGCTGAGAACGTGGGGTTCCACATCGGCTCCGAGGCCGTCCGGATGGACACCAGCGTGCCCATCTCCGCCGAGGGCCTGCGGGAGGCCGAGTTTGCCGCCAACCGGATCGTCTGGCAGGATGTGCCTGTCCTCATCACCTACCCCACGCCGGAGGAGCTGGCGGCCCTGACCTACCGCAGCAAAAAGGAGATCGCGGGCCAGGTGCGGATCGTGACCATCCCGGGGGCAGACGTCTGCGCCTGCTGCGGCACCCACACCGCCACCACCGGGCAGGTGGGCCAGATCAAGATCCTGGCGTCCGAAAACTACAAGGGCGGCGTCCGGCTCAGCGTGGTCTGCGGCCAGCGGGCCCTTGCGGAAGCCCAGGCCATGCGGGCCCGGCAGGCGGACATTGGCGCTTTGCTGAGCGCCAAATCCACCGAGACGGCCAACGCCGTCCACCGGGTGTACGAGGAGTACACCGCCCTGAAATTTGCCCACTTCGGGCTGTGCAGCCAGCTGTTTGACACCATGGCCCAGCTGGTGACCCCCGGGGAGGACGCCATCCGCATCGTGAACGGACTGGACCCGGACGGCCTGCACCGGCTGGCGGTCCGCCTGAGCGAGGCCACCAGCGGCCTGTGCGCCGCCCTGACCCCCACAGACAAGGGCACCGGCTACTGCCTGGCTCAGGCAGACGGTGACGTCCGCGCCCTGACCAAAGCCCTGAACACCGCCCTCAATGGCCGGGGCGGCGGCAAGCCCGGCATCTGCCAGGGCAGCTGCGCCGCCACACCCGAAGAGGCAGCGGAATTTTTGAAAAATCGGGAATAATCAACACAAACTACAAGGAGTCTGAATTACTATGAGAATGCGTTTCAAGCCCTATGCCCGCGCTGAGCTGCTGGCCAGCGACTTCCACGTCCACGACCCCTTTGTGCTGGGCGGAAAATGGCACGCCCAGTATGCCCGCCCGGAGCAGCCTTTCGTGCTGGAGCTGGGCTGCGGCAAGGGCGGTTTCCTCTCCCAGCTGGCCTGCGCCCACCCGGAGAACAATTACCTGGGCATCGACATCACCGACAAGGTGCTGATTCTGGCCAAGCGGAAAGTGGAGGCCGCCTATCAGGCCGCAAACCGCCCCATTGACAACGTGAAGATCATGAGCGCCGACATTGAGCGGATCCACAACGTCATCTTCCCGGAGGACACCGTCAGCCGCGTCTACATCAACTTCTGCAACCCGTGGAGCAAGAACGGTTCCTCCCACAAGCACCGCCTCACCTACCCCCGCCAGCTCATCCAGTACCGGGCATTCCTTGAGGACGGCGGCGAAATTTACTTCAAGACCGATGACGACGACCTGTTCCGCGACAGTCTGGAGTACTTCCCCGCTTCCGGCTATGAGATCACCTGGAAGACCTTTGACCTGCACGAGAACGAGCCGGAGTGGAACATCCGCACCGAGCACGAGGGCATGTTTACCGAAATGGGCATCAAGATCAAGGCCCTGATCGCCCGCAAGCTGCCCGGCGACGAGAGCGTGACCTGGATCGAGCCCAAGGTGCTCAAGAAGATGGCCGCTGCCGAAGCCGCCGCAGAGGCTGAAGCCGAAACGCAAAACTAACGGGAGGTGCCGTCCTTGTCGTTTTTCCTCAACACCACGGTCTGCGGCTTTACGCTGTATCAGATCCTGGCGTATTTCCTCGTCTACTCCTGCCTGGGCTGGTGCCTGGAGGTGGTGTATGCCGCCGCCACGACAGGCCAGATCGTCAACCGGGGCTTCCTCAACGGCCCGGTCTGCCCCATCTACGGCTTTGGCATGGTCATCGTCCTGTTTGTCCTGACGCCGTTTGAGCACAGCACGCTGGCGCTCTACATCGGCGGCGTCATCCTGCCCAGTGCGCTGGAGCTGGTGGGCGGCTGGGCGCTTTACAAGCTCTACCACACCCGCTGGTGGGACTACAGCGATAAGCCGTTCAACATCGGCGGCTACATCTGTCTGGAGTTCTCCCTGATGTGGGGCGTGGGCACGCTGGTGATGATGAAAGCCATCCACCCCACGATCGCCGGGTTGGTGGAGCTGGTGCCGCCTTTCATCGGGTTCCTCCTGATGTGCTTCCTCTACGCTGTCTACGCGGCAGACGTTGTTGTCACGGCCGTGGCCGCCTCTGACCTGGCCCGGGAGCTGGACGCCCTGGAAAATGTGGCCGACAGCATCCACGCCGTCAGCGACGCCATGACCGAGATCCTGGGCACCACCGCCATGGAGGCCGACCAGAAACTGGACGAGAACCGTCTGCAGTTCAAGCTGGCCGCTGCCGAGGCCCGGGACGCCGCTGCCAAGCTTTCGCCCAAGGAAGCGGCTGAGGCCATGCGCCGCAAGGCCGACGAGGCCCGGGACGCCGCCCGCCGGGCTTCCGAGATCTCCCGCCTCAATGCGGCCGAAGCCGCCAAGGCCGTCAAGCTGGCGGCCAAGGGCACAGCCGAGCGGACCGCCGAGCTGCTGCAGCTGGAACAGCTGGCCGAGGAGCTGGCTGCCCGGAGCGAGGAACTGCGGGAGCGCACCCGCCGCACGGCCCACTTTGGCAAGGGCCGTATGCTCCGCGCCTACCCCAGACTGCGCCATGGTACCAAACAGCTCACGCTGGACGAACTGCGGGAGCGCCTCAAATACGAGCACAAGCACTCTGCATAAGAAGATCCAAAAATGGGCCGTCCCTACGGGGACGGCCCATTTTTTAAATAAATTAGAGTTCGCCCCAGAGGTTTTCCGGGTAGAGACCCTCGGCGGTCTTCTGAGCGATGCCGGCCACCACCACGGGTTTGTCCTCCCGGTAGGTGACACCGTACCACTGATCGGTGCTGTTCAGCACCTTGACCGTGGCCTTGCCCTCCTCCAGCAGCTCGGTGACCACCAGCGGCAGGAAATACTCACACTTGAGCGGGTCCTTGGCCAGATGCTCGGTCAGCCAGCCCGCAAAGCGGCGGTCCGCCTCTTCCAAAAAGCTCTTGCCGAAGCCCCAGAGGTTCATGCTGACCTGCGTTTCGCCGGGCAGGTCCACCCAGGTAGCGCCCTCATCCTCGGTGTAGTGGATGCCGCCCTCGTAGGTCTCAATGCGGGTGCGCTCGATGACGCTGTGGAGGGTGCCGTCCGGGTTTGCCTGGCAGACACCGCGGGAGACCTTGCCGTTCTCCGAGACGGTGTTCTTGAGCAGATAGCTCACCATGCAGTAATCGTACACCTCGCCATCCTCGTGGGTGGAAAGGTAATCGTACATCACCTTGAATGCCTGCGGGCCGTAGTAATCGTCTGCATTGATGACGGCAAAGGGGCCGTTGATGAACGGCTTTGCGGCCAGAACCGCGTGGCAGGTGCCCCAGGGCTTGACACGGCCCTCCGGGATGGAGAAGCCCTCCGGCAGCTCGTCCAGCTGCTGGAACGCGTATTTCACGTCCATCACCTTGGAGACACGGTCGCCGATGGCCGCCTTAAAGGCATCCTCGATCTCGTGCTTGATGACAAAAATGACCGTCTCAAAGCCTGCGCGGCGGGCATCGTAGAGAGAGTAATCCACAATGACCTGCCCATTGCGGCCCACCGGGTCGATCTGCTTCATGCCGCCGTAACGGCTGCCCATGCCAGCCGCCATGACCACTAAAACGGGTTTATTCATAATAAAAGCCTCCTGTTTGTGCCAAAGCTTGATTTTTCATAGCTCCATTATACTCGAAAAGTCCCTGGACAACAAGACAGGCTTTAAAGCAAGATTTAATTGCTTATTTTGTAAATTAAAGCTTGCCAATCTGCGTAAAACACGGTATACTGGAGCCGCACACTTTTTCCTTTCCAAAACCAAAAATGGAGGTTCCCTTTTATGAACGAAGCCGTTACCAAGCGTTTTCTGCTCTATTTCCGCCTGATGATGCTGGTGTGGATCCTGATCGCCAACGCGTTCTTCCACGTCATTGAATTTGATTACAGCTGGCTGGTGTTTTTGAGCAACATTATGCTGTTCACCATGGAGGGCGACATCAAGGACCGCTTCCTTTCCGTGGAGCTGGGCGGCCTTGTAGGCATGGTGCTCACCGTGCTGGCCATGCTGGCCATTGCAGCCCTGACCCCGGTGCTGGGCGGCCTGCCGGGCCTGCTGCTGCCGCTGGCGGTGGTGCTGTTCATCCTCATCATCCTGCACCCCTATGCCCCCAAGGTGCTCAACAACGTCGGCTTTGCCTACCTCACGGTGGCCTGCATCGACGCGGAGACCTTTGCGGCCAACCTGCCCCGGTTCTTCTTCGTGTACATCGTCGGCTCCCTCGTCTTCAACGGGGTCTGCATCCTTCTGATGAAGCCTGCGAAAGCCTTGGCCGCCAAAACCGTAAAAGCATGACCCCTCCTGCAAAAGCGATGCCTCGGCATCGCTTTTGTTTTGCCCGGCTCTGTGGTACAATAAGAAAAAACGCAGAAAGGGAGTATCCCCATGTCTCACAAGACCGTCTGGATCACCGGAGCCTCTTCCGGCATCGGCCGGGAGTTTGCCTGCCGGTATGCCAAGCTCGGCTTCCGCCTCATCCTCACCGCCCGCCGCCGGGAGCGGCTGGATCAGCTGGCCGCCGAGCTGCTGGCAAAGTACAACACGTTCTGCCGCGTCCTCCCCGCCGACCTTGCCCGGGAGAGCGAGTGTACCCGCCTGTGTGAGGAGCTGGCCGAGGAGCGGATCGACATTTTTATCAACAACGCGGGCTTTGGCGTCTGCGGCAGTTTTCTGGAGACCAGCACCGAGGCCGAGCTCTCCATGGCCAAAGTCAACGTGCTGGCCATGCACCAGCTGTGCAAGTTCGCGGTGCAGAAAATGCAGGCCCAGGGCTTTGGCACGGTGCTGAACGTGGCCTCCTCGGCAGGCCTGCTGCCGGGTGGTCCCTATATGGCGGGCTACTACGCCACCAAGGCCTATGTGGTCAGCCTGACCCGGGGCATTGCCGAAGAGCTCCGGGAGCAGCACAGCCCTGTCTACGTCTGCGCCCTCTGCCCCGGCCCGGTGGACACCGAGTTCAACGACCGGGCGGGTGTGGTGTTCGCTCTCAAGGGCATTTCCCCCGCCCTCTGTGTGGAGGAAGCCATGCGCGGGATGCTGCGGGGCAAGACCATCATCGTGCCCTCGGCCCTGATGCGGGCTGCCACCACCGCCCAGCACTTTGTACCCACGCCGCTGCTCATGCCCATTATGGCCCGACAGCAGAAAAAGAAACTGGGCGGCAGCACCCCCACACAGGAACATTGACGCCGCCGGGAAACCATGTTACCCTAGAGCACAGGAGAACCGCATTTGATTACGCAAACAGACCAAACGGAGGGATATTGGAATGAAGATCGCACTCATCAACGAGAACAGCCAGGCCGCCAAGAACGGCATCATTGAAGCCGCCCTGAAAAAAGTGGTGGAGCCCATGGGCCACGAGGTAGTCAACTACGGCATGTACGCAGCCGATGACAAGGCCCAGCTGACCTATGTCCAGTGCGGCATTCTGGCCGCCATCCTGCTCAACAGCGGCGCGGCCGATTACGTCATCACCGGCTGCGGCACCGGCGAGGGTGCCATGCTGGCTTTGAACAGCTTCCCCGGTGTCATCTGCGGCCATGTGGAAGACCCCGTGGACGCCTACACCTTTGCCCATGTCAACGACGGCAACGCCGTGGCCATGCCGTTTGCCAAGGGCTTTGGCTGGGGCGGCGAGCTCAACCTGGAGTACTGCTTTGAGAAGCTGTTCGGCTTCGGCCACGGCCAGGGCTACCCCAAGGAGCGCGTGGAGCCCGAGCAGCGGAACAAGAAGATCCTGGACGGCGTCCGCGCTGCCACCTTTAAGCCCCTCATCGATTGCCTGAAGAGCATCGATCCGGACCTGCTCAAGGGCGCTGTGGCCGGCGAGAAGTTCAGCGAGCTGTTCTTTGCCTCCTGCAAGGACGCGGAGCTGGCTGCATACGTCAAGACCCTGCTGTAATTTCCAAAACAACCGTGCCAAACTTTTTCATTCCATCCTTCGGATGTGTTGTGAAAAATGACAAAATCAAACTTCGGGTATTGACAGTTTGACCAAGGCGTTCTATACTCGTGCCATCGAAAGCAAAGGCGCTTGTGGAAGCAAAATTCCACAAGCGCCTTTTGTGTTTCGCGGGGCCGCGGGCCCCGTGCGCTCTGGGGGAAATAGAGGGCCCTCAGAACCGTGTTTTGCGCGCTGCCACGTTTGATAGAGGGACGCGCGGCGCAAGTGTACGCCTCCGCCGGGGCTGGCACTCCGGCGGGGAAAACTGTGGGAGGGTACGATCATGTTCAACTCTGTCAACACCTGTTGGACGCTGGTTGCAGCGTTCCTGGTCTACTTCATGCAGGCTGGTTTCGCGCTGTGTGAAGCAGGCTTTACCCGTGCCAAGAACACCGGCAATATTCTGATGAAGAATATGATGGATTTCTGCATTGGCACCCCGTGCTACTGGCTCATCGGCTTCGGCATCATGTTCGGCGGCACGGGCGCTCTGATCGGCGGGTTCGACCCGTTCATTCAGGGAGATTACTCGCACCTGGGGCTCGATATCCCGCTGTGGGTCTACATCGTGTTCCAGACCGTTTTCTGCGCAACGGCCGCCACCATCGTCTCCGGCTCCATGGCCGAGCGCACCAACTTCAAAGCTTACTGCGTTTACTCCGCTATGATCTCGCTGGTGGTCTACCCCATCTGCGGCCATTGGATGTGGGGCGGCGGCTGGCTGCAGAGCATGGGCTTCCATGATTTTGCAGGCTCGGCAGCCGTCCACAATGTGGGCGGCATCATCGCCATGCTGGGCGCGGCCCTGCTTGGCCCCCGTATTGGCAAGTATGATAAAGACGGCAAGCCTCACGCCATCCCCGGCCACAACCTGACGGCCGGTGCCCTGGGCGTGTTCATCCTCTGGTTCTGCTGGTTCGGTTTCAACGGCGGCTCTTCCCTGAGCCTGTCCACCGACGAGACCATGACCCTGACGGGCCTTGTCTGCTTCAACACCAACCTGGCCGCTGCCGTGGCCACCTGCGTGACCATGATCTTTACCTGGAAGCGGTACGGCAAGCCCGATGTCTCCATGACCCTGAACGGCTCTCTGGCCGGTCTGGTCGCCATCACGGCAGGCTGCGATGCCGTTTCTCCGTTCGGCGCGTTCATCATCGGCTTTGTTGCCGGCATCCTGGTGGTGCTGAGCGTGGAGTTCTTTGATAACATCGCCAAGATCGATGACCCCGTTGGCGCTGTCTCCGTCCACTTTGTAAATGGTGTCTGGGGCACCATTGCAGTCGGCCTGTTCTCCAACGGCGGCGACGGCGTGGGCAAGGGCCTGTTCTACGGCGGCGGTTTCTCCCAGCTGGGCATCCAGCTGCTGGGCCTCATCACGGTGGATGCTTACGTCCTCATCGTGATGTTCCTCGTCTTCAAGGTCATCGACAAGACCATCGGCCTGCGCGTCCCCGCAGAGGTGGAGATCGACGGCCTGGACATCCACGAGCACGGCCTGGCTTCCGCTTACGCTGGCTTCTCCATCTCTGACGCCAACGCGGCGGCCATGGTTCCCAATGAGAACACCGACCTGGGTGAGGACGACGTCAACAAGGCTTCGGCCCGGATGGTGGACGCCGCCGTCCCCGTGGTGCGGGAGGCTGCTCCGGTCATCCATGACGGCGTGTACGACACCGGAATGCACAAGGTGTCCATCATCGCAAAGCTGAGCAAGTTCGATCCGCTCAAGACCGCTCTGAACGATCTGGGCGTCACCGGCATGACCGTGACACAGGTGATGGGCTGCGGCATCCAGAAAGGCACCAGCGAGAAATACCGCGGCGTGCCTGTGGACAGCACCCTGCTGCCCAAGATCAAGGTGGAGGTCATCGTCTCCAAGATCTCGGTGGACTCCGTGGTGGAGGCCGCCAAGAAAGCCCTTTACACCGGCCACATCGGCGATGGCAAGATCTTTGTCTACAACGTGACCCGGGTCGTGAAGATCCGCACGGGCGAAGAGGACTTTGCCGCCCTGCAGGACGTGGAATGACCGCCCTGCCCCATTCAACCGCTGTCCCGCCCTTTGGGCGTGACATAAATGTTCTCCTTTTTCCTTTTTCTGAATCCACAATGGCAGCCCCCGCTCCTTTCCGCACAAAGGGAGCGGGGGCCTTGTCGTTTCTTGACATCGGGTTTGGGGTATGCTACAGTGGAACGGCAAAGATCTTACCAGTGAGGATGTGTATTTTATGAGCGAATCGTTCTCCCGCGCTGCCCGCTCCGCCAGGGAGATGGCCCGGATGCTGCTGCGCTGGCTGGTGCTGGCCCTGCCCATCGGCCTGCTGTGCGGCGGCATCGGCACCGCGTTCCATCTGGCGGTAGAGGCCGTCACCGAGCTGCGGGGTGCCCACGGCTGGCTGCTCTGGCTGCTGCCCGCGGCGGGCCTTGCCATCGTAGCCCTTTATAAAGGAACCAAGTGCGAGGGCGTTGGCACCAACAATGTCATCCGGGCCGTGCAGAGCGGCGAGGCCGTCAGCCCGCTGCTGGTGCCCGCCATCTTCTTTGGCACGGTGCTCACCCACCTGTGCGGCGGCTCCGCCGGCCGGGAGGGCGCGGCCCTGCAGATGGGCGGCAGCATCGGCTACAATATTGCAAAGCTGTTCCATTTCCCGGACCATGACCGCCGCACGGCCACGGTCTGCGGCATGGCCGCGTTCTTCTCCGCCCTGTTCGGCACCCCGCTGGCGGCCACCCTCTTCGCCATGATGGTGGAGGATGTGGGCCTGAGCTTCTCGGTGGCGTTCGTGCCCGGGTTCTGTGCGGCCCTGCTGGCCTACGGCATCTCGCTGGCCTGCGGCATTGCCCCCACCCGCTTTGCCCTTTCCGCCGTCCCGGCGCTGGGCATCCTGCCCGTTTTGCAGGTCGCTCTGCTGGGCGTGGCCTGTGCGGCCGTCACCCGGCTGTTCTGTCTGCTGCTCCATGTAGCAGAACACCAGCTCCCCAAGCGGCTGCCCAACCCCTGGGTGCGGGTAGTCCTTGGCGGCGTGGTGGTGGTCGCCCTCTCCTACCTGATGGGGGTGGGCCGCTACAATGGCGCGGGCATGGGGGTCATCACCGCCGCCGTGGAGCAGGGCCAGGCCCTGCCCTGGGATTTTATCTGCAAAATCCTCCTCACGGCGATCACCCTGGCTTCCGGCTTTAAAGGCGGCGAAGTCGTCCCCAGCTTTTATATCGGCGCCACCTTTGGCTGCGTGTTCGGCCCGCTGCTGGGCCTGCCCGCCGGGTTTTCAGCTGCCGTGGCCATGGTGGCTGTCTTCTGCGGTGCCGCCAACACCCTCGTCCCCTCCCTGCTGCTGGCCTATGAGCTGTTTGGCGGGGCCGGGCTGGAGCTGATCGCGCTGGGCTGCGGGCTGAGTTATATGCTCTCGGGCTATCATGGCCTGTACAGCAGCCAGACATTCCTCAGCGATAAATTCCACTCGGAGTACACGGCCCGATGGGAAGCAAGGCTGCACCATTGATTTTTCCATCGTTTTGCCCTTGATTTTTCCCACCGGGCGTGCTACAATCACAGTAGTTTCATCCTGTGTAAATCGTTGATGCGGACAAACCGGATCTTCCCCCACACGATGCAGAGAGAGCCGCCCCGGAGCCCCGGGTGCTGCAAGCGGCTTACCGTGCCCGGAGACCCTACCACCGCAGAGTGCAGAGGCGAACCTCTGCCGGGTATGCCCGTTACAGCATAGCGAGTGGCGCGGCTTTTTAAGGCTGCGCAATTCGGGTGGAACCGTGGAACGCTGCTGAATTTGTATGTTCAGGCGCTTCATCCCGTAATGACAGACGGGGTGAAGCGCTTTTTGTTTTCCACACTTTTCAAGTTTCAGGTTGAAAAAGGAGTATTATCATGAAGATCATTTATAAGGACGGCCATGTGGACGAGTGCCCGCAGGACCAGGAGCTGCATGTCATCCGCCATACCGCTGCTCATGTGATGGCGCAGGCCATCAAGCGCCTGTACCCGGAGGCTGATTTCGCCTTTGGCCCCGCCACCGAAAACGGCTTCTACTACGACGTGGACCTGGGCGACACCAAGCTCACCGACGAGGATCTGGCCAGCATCGAGAAAGAGATGCACAAGATCACCAAAGAGAACCTGCCCATCAAGCCCTTTATCCTGCCCCGCGCCGAGGCGGTCAAGCTGATGGAGGAGCGTCAGGAGCACTACAAGATCGAGCACATGGCAGACCTGGCCGATGAGACCGAGTTCAGCTTCTTCCAGCAGGGCGAATACGTTGACATGTGCATCGGACCCCACCTGACCTACACCAAGGCCCTGAAAGCCTTTAAGATCACCCAGCAGTCCGGCGCGTACTGGAAGAACGACAAAGAGAACAAGATGCTGACCCGCATCAACGGCGTGGCATTCCACAACCAGGAAGAGCTGGACGCCTGGGAGAAAGAGCAGCAGGAGGCCCGTGAGCGCGATCACCGCAAGATCGGCAAGGAGATGGGCCTGTTCATGACCGATGACCTGGTGGGCCGCGGCCTGCCCATGTTCCTGCCCGCAGGCTACACCGTCTGGCAGGAGCTGGAGAACTATATCAAGGAGAAGGA
>JABLTO010064171.1_pt1 | contig 13197 bp, 10 predicted proteins | sample 7160091 | NCBI WGS metagenome assembly JABLTO01 (sample SAMN14651225, study PRJNA627086) | human gut metagenome | isolation source: feces | host: Homo sapiens
TCAGAACTTTTTGTTCTGTTTGGAATTTTCAGGGTTGCATTACTGTTTATTTGTCAAGGTGCTGTTCCTCTTATTGGAAGTATTTCCAGAAGAACTTTCGTTCCTGTCTCTCAGACAGCTTATTGATTTTATCATAAGCAGTTCTGTTTGTCAAGAACTTTTTTCATTTTTATTTTCAAGCTTCTTTCGAAACCTGGTTGCTTATCACTCGCAGCAACAGTTCATTATTTTATCAGAACTTCCTGTTCATGTCAAGCAGTTTTTTACTTTTTGGAATTTCTTTTCAGAAACCCGTGTTGCTTTCGTTCGCCGCAACAGTCATAAATTTTACCAAGACTATTCGTCGATGTCAAGCACTTTCTCTTCTTTTTTAAAGAAGAAGTTCCATCACATTCCCTGCGGTGGAACTTCAGTATAGCATTATCCTTTTTTAGTTGTCAATCAGTTTTTGCTTTTTTCTTACTTTTTTACAATCCCGTAACATCAGGATAATCCCGCCAGCCAGTAGGCGAACCGGTTCATCTGATAAAGTTTCGTCAGCCATTCGTTTTCAACGGTCCATGCCGCGATCTGGCTGCCGACTCTTCCTGTATCGAAGCTGGCGATTACAATATAAATAATCCATAAAACTACGATGCTTTCTGCCATGCCGACCACGATTCCCAGTACACTGTTGAGCAGTTTCAGAATCGGCAGGTGCGCGATTGCCGAAAGGGACTTGAAAATCAGGTTCACCAGTCTGGCTGCGAGTCCGGTAATCAGCAGCATCAGAACCGACATTATTATATTGGTAGTGTTTTTTTCTTTCACACTGCTATATAAAAGGATAGCCAGCGAAAGGACGAACAGAGAAATGACCAGAGACAGCAGCATCCTGATTTCATCCACCATTCCTTTTTTCATTCCGGCATATCCCCGCCAGAGGGCAAATAAGATCACACAAACCAGCAGTACGTTCATTTTTTCTCCCGTTTATTTCATTTCTATCATATCTATGCTGTTTACAGTAACCGCAAGAAACCGGTTTCCGCCCAGCGTTTTTAAAAGCTGCGTCTGTTCCGGTATCGGTCCGCTGTATTTTTCTTTTCCGTTCAGGTTATAAATCAGGCACTCTGCTTCATTATATATAATCAGTTCCTGATCCGAAATCAGAGCATCCCGGTATTCGATTGCAAACGGCAACGACAGCACCTGCGTTCCATTCATATTATAAATGTCAATCCGATATTTTCCGTTTCCATTCGTTCCATTAAAAATAAACGCCACATAATTGCCGCTGCTGCGGACGTCCTGCACCTCCTCCTGCATGAAATTCTGGAAGATATTTTTTGGAATTTCATTTCCTTCATATAACATGAACTGATTATTTCCCACAGAATACGCCGTATGCGTCCCCGTAAACTCTGCCAGCGGGATTACCGTATCCGAATATTCGTAGGAGCTTACCATCGTGTCGGTGTAGTTTTGTCCGACTTCGTCAAAATTGTAAAAGCTGACGATCGATTTCATACTGCCGCTTTCTGCTTTCAGATATGCCACCATCATCAGTTTTCCATTGTCCGACAATGACACGGAAACCGGATAACCCGATTTCTGCATCGTCGTTTTGATTCCGACTGCTTTTTCCCCAGTAGGATTATAGACGTTGATCCAGGTCACATCCCCATCCTCCAGAATCGCTGCCACAACGCCGTTCGCTGCCACGGACAGCGATTTCACCGGAAGATTCGTATCAATCTGTTTGGATGTTCCGTCCTGACTGATATCATAAATCAGGTTGCCGTTATAATCCCCAACTGCAACCCAGCCCGACCGCACAGAGACGCACGGCGACTGCATGTCGTAAGTCTGGTTCCACATGGCGTTGCCCTTGTAATCCGTATAGCTGATACCATCCTTACTGTAAGTCAGAAAGCCATTCTGGTAGCTCAACAGAGTAGAACCGGATACCTGGTTCCTGTCGATTGCGGACACGACCGTGTAGCCGGAGTAGGTTTGATTTTTAAGCAGCGTTACCGCCGTCACCGTCAGCGCTGCGATCACGCCGATTACGCAACAGGAACGAAGGATCACTTTCAGACGATGCGCCCGGATTTCCCGTTTAAAATTCTTGCTGTCTTTTTTCTCGTTTTTTTCTTTTTTTCGCAGGTATTCCTTGATATCTACCATATGAGATAAGTCCCCATTTCTTTTGCAGCATCTTTGCGAGCATGTTGACTCACTTGCGCTCATTCCATCACGAGCCCGCGCTGACGCGCTTTACCGCCTGCTATGCAGGCTGCTCGTTCTCTAATGGCGCAAGAAAAACAAATGTCGCCTTCAGCGTCGCTTGTTTTTCTTGTGCGCTCATTCCATCATAACACATTCATTATTTTGAAGGTAGTAAAATATTCTGTCCGGGCTGGATTTGATTCGGGTCTTTTATATTATTCAGGCGGCAGATTTCTATCACCTTTTCATCTGTTCCGTAAAATCTCCTGGAAATAGCGATGAGGCTGTCTCCCTTCTGCACCTGATAGCTTTCCGGGTGCGCCAGGGCTTCCTGAACCTGAGGAAAGGAATCGGAGGCTGATGCGGACTGCCGGGCTGTCGAGGATTCAGCGTCTGCGTCGGTCGCGACCGCATTCTGGCTGTCCGCTGTTGCGCTATCTGCTGTTACGTTGTCTGTCATTACGTTGTCCGCCGTCCTATTGTCTGTCACTTCGCCATCCATCGCCGTATTGGCCGCACCGGTTGCATCGTCCGCCTGTGTAGCTTCGTCCAAGGCGGCAGACTGCGCCATTTCGTCCGATGAATTCCAGCCAACAGTCTCTTCTACAATCAGTCCGGGAGATGTATTTTCCGTCTCATTTTTTGTATTCCGGACAGCTCCTGCCAACAGGGCGGAAACCGCTTTCATATCCGGGTACTGATTGACGGACGTCAGCGCCGTTCCGACCAGAACCAACAAAAGCACCAGGCAGCCAATCCGGCAAAGCTTCGGGAAGAGGGCGCCGGTACTGCCTGAACGGGCCTGATAAGCTGTCCCAAAAGCAGTTTTCCTCGACGCTGCGTTCAGCGTAGGCGCTGCAGCTTTAAGCGCACCCAGCCTTGACAGCACCGTTTTCCTGCCAGACGCTGTATTCGGCGCAGACGCCCTGGAGGCGGTTATCCCCCGCGCTGCGTCCGCTGCAGCCTCCGCTTTTCTTTTTTCCCGGCGGGCATTGATCGCTTCCATCACCCGTTCCTCCTCCACATCTGCAGGGCGGCTCTGCTCCCGTTCAGCAATCATATATGCCTGCATTTCTTCGTTTTGTTCATAAAAAATAAAATAGCCTCCGATCTGGATTTCTTCTCCCCGCATGGTCCAGAACCGGACGGCAGCTTCCTTTTTTTCAATTTTTCCAATCCGCTCCAGCTTCTGAAAATACGGAAAATTTCCGCGCCTGAAGTCCGTTTCTTTTTCCACCCCGTAAATCAAATAATAGCGGATGCCGCCCTTTTCCTCCTGCTGCCCGAATGCCAGACACGTCTCTTTTCCCTGGCATCGTTCCAGAAACGTATGGACATAATCCTCCATGTACAATTTTACATTCGGACTGCCTGTCCCGATCTGCATCACATTTTTGGGTATTTTCAACATTTTACCTCTGCTCCTTTCCATCCGGGCACCCCGTTTTCCCTAATCTTAGCAGACCGTTGCCGCAGATTTTGTCTGTTTATGCGCTCTTTTTTGGCGGTTTGGAGCAGAGTCTCGTTCTGGAACTTTTGCACATATTTATTCTGTCAAACACTTCTGTTCGATATAAAAAGCACAATAAAATACATTGTATTTCCTTCCGGACTCTTCTAAACTATTTTTTAGTAGATACCAAAATTTCTGCAGAATACACTAAAGGAGTGGTACTGAAAATGAGCAAACTTTCTCTTGCAGGCGAATGGAAACTTCGCGGCGAGTTTATGGACGTAACAGCAGATCGCTGTGCAGAGGTGCTCGTCCACCTCAACGCCATGCCTTCCAAGCCGACAATTCCCGGTTATCTGACCGAAGAAAATATGACCGAGGAGGAACGGGAAATGTATCTGAAAGAACCCGATCCGAAATTTACGGTAAATACCGCCCTCGCCATGCACCCCTATCCTTCCAAAACGGGATATATTCCTATGACTGTACCCGGCGACGTTACAACCGCCCTGATCGATAACGGAGTTATCGAGGAGCCTTTTTTAAAGGACAACACAAAAAAAAGCATCTGGATTAAAGAGCTTTCCTGGTGGCTTGTCAAAGAATTTGATATCACCGAAGAAATGCTCAATGAAGATATTGTCCGCCTGAACATTGAAATGCTCGATTTTAATGCCGATATTTTAGTTAACGGCATTCCCGCCGGACATCAGGAAAATACCTTCTGTGCTTTTTCTGCAGATATCAAACGCTTTTTGCATGTCGGTACCAACCAGATCGTGATCCGTCTGACCTCCGGCATGGAATTAAATTATCCACATGACACCGTTTCCTATTACTGTGCAAGTGACAATGCGATCTGCGACCAGCGTGTATACACGCGTAAGCCACAGTTTACCTATGGCTGGGACTGGTGTCAGCCCGTTCCTACCTGCGGTATCGGACGTTCGATCGAAATCGAAGCGTTCAGCGGTGCACAGGTAATCGCTTCCCGCGTCGATACGCTCAGCCTTTCCGGAAATGATGCAGAAATCGAATTTCATTTTGAAATCGAAAAATCCAACATGGTGCAGAGCGCTGAAACAGAGCTGGAATATGAGCTGTCCATCGACGGCAAGACCGCGTATACCGGCCATCAGACCCTGATGCTTGTCGGCGGCATCAATTTTGCACAGGAACGCGTTGTATTAAAGGATGCAAAGCTCTGGTGGCCGAACGGTTACGGTGCTCAGAACCTTTATACCTTTACCGCACGCTGCACGGCACGTGGCATCACCCATGAAGCAAAACCGAAGAAAATCGGTATCCGCACGCTTTCCATCGACTTTTCCAAGCTGCCGGATGAAAGCCGTAACTTCTTCTTCAAGATCAACGGCACCCGTATTTTCTGCAAAGGCGGCAACTGGGTTCCTACCGATTCTATTTATCTGCGGACGCCTGATGAAAACTATAAAAAGCTGGTCAGCGAAGGCGCAGCAGCACACTTTACCATGTTCCGTATGTGGGGCGGCGGCACTTATGAACCGGATTGCTTCTATGATTATTGCTCCGAATACGGTATTTTACTGATGCACGATTTTATGTACGCATGTGCTTTTTATCCCGACCAGAAGGATTCGTTCCTTTACGAAGCAGAACGCGAGGCAGAATATCAGACCAAGCGTCTGGCGCATTATCCCTGTATGGCAGTCTGGACCGGAAACAACGAAATCGCCGAGTCCTACACCGACTGGTTCCCGGGAATGCTGCAGCCCGAACGCTACTGGGGCGATCAGATTTTCAACTACATCCAGCCCCGCGCAGTCCAGCACAATAGCCCGCTGATTCCCTACATGCCCTCCACCCCGTACTTTGGAGAACGTTCCAATACCACTGAAGAGGGAGACGTCCATGCATGGACTTATTTTGGACGCGATTCCAAGACGAGATTCAAATTCTCTTACGAACTGGAAGCTTTTGATCGATTCCCGGCGCGTTTTTCCAGCGAATACGGATTTTTCGGTGCACAGATGGAAAGCACCGTCCGCCGGTATCTCGACGGTGAGGAAATGACTTTCGATAATCCGATCTGGAAGCACCACGGAGAGTTTGATCGCAAGCGCAAGGCTATCGATGATGTAATCAACCGCCATCTGACTGAATTTTCCACGCTGGACGAACGCAGCTATCTGCTTTACAGCGGTATCATGCAGGGACTTTTATATGCCGAAATGGCAGAGGCGCTCCGCCAGAAATCCTATGGTGCCGGCGATCTGATCTGGATGTACAACGACTGCTGGCCGGAAACCGGTTGGACCATTATCGATTACTATCTGACCAGAAAGGTTTCGTTCTACTTCTTAAAACGCGCTTTTGATACGAAAAAACTGATTATCCGGAAGGCAAACGGCGGCGCGGTTGTAACCGTCATCAACGAAACCCCTGATGAAATCCGGACAACTATCTGCGTCGGCACACAGACCTTTGATGGCGCACACAATAGTGTTCTCCTGACAAAGGATCTGACCGTTGCTCCGCATTCCTGGCAGCAATTCCATGTGGACGCTGCAGAGCCTGCCGCAGACGGATATTTCGTTGTAAGTGCAGACGGCTTTGAAACAGCTGACAGCCTGCGCGCTTATTACCGCGAATACACCATTCCGGAAAGCGATGCGGTGATCGAATCCGTTGAAAAAGACGGCAGCGATCTGCTCGTAACCGTCCGTGCAAACGTATTTACACCGTTCGCTTATCTGATGACAAGCGACGACAGAGTACATTACAGTGATAACTACTTCAAGCTCTATCCCGGAGAGGCAAAAACGATCCGCGTAGAAAACTGTGACGAGACACCTACACTGTACACAGCTGCGACAATGCACGCGTAAATTTGTATATACCTGTTATGCGCATGCGTAAAAAGATTCACAAAAGGATCTTTCGCACATGCGTTTCATATTGAGTGGGCATCGTCCTGCGCAATGTCAAAAGAAAGGGGCCTTATGTCACATACGATTATTGACCTGCCGCCTGTCGGAGACGACGGCAGGCTTTACCGCGATACCGCTTTAAATTTCGTGGAATCCCTGATTCCGAATCCGTGGAACAGCTGTCACGCGCCAGATCTTTTAGAGCTTGAAAATGGCGATCTGCTTTGCTGCTGGTTTGCAGGCTCCTGCGAGGGAAACGCGGACGTCAGCATCGCTGTGTCACGTCTGTCAGAGGACAGTTCCCAGTGGGAAACACCGGTAATTGTTTCCGATGATCCAACCCGCAGCGAGCAGAATCCTTCCCTCTTCCTGCATCCAAACGGAGAAATCTGGCTGATGTATACCGCACAGGTTTCCCGTGATCCCAACAATCCAACCTCTGACAATTTACAGGGAACTGCTGAAATCCGCCGGAAAATTTCCCGCGATAACGGACACACCTGGGGACCGACCGAGACAATGTTTTCCGCTCCCGGCTCCTTCTGCCGGCAAAAGATTCAGATTCTGTCCAACGGACGTTTTATTTTCAACAATTTCCGCTGTGCGATCAACGATTCCTGCATGGGAGACGATTACACCGTCCTGCAGCTTTCAGATGACCAGGGCAAAACCTGGCGCAGCGTCATGATGCCCGGCAGCCGCGGGCGCGTACACGGCAATATCGTGGAGCTTTCTCCCGGAAATCTGATCTGCCTGCTGCGCAGCCGCTCTGCTGACCATATTTACCGTTCGGAATCCCATGATAACGGCGAGACCTGGAGCGTGCCGGAGCCTACTGTGCTGCGCAACAACAACGCAAGCATTACCGCAATCCGTCTTCAAAGCGGCGCAGTCTGCGTTGTATACAATGACGTCGCCTTCAATGACGAGCCCGAGCGCACCGTCTGGCCCGACCAGCGCTGTCCTGTCGTACTCGCCATTTCCGAGGACGGAGGAAAAACCTGGCCCTGGCGGCGTATCATCGAACACGGCGAGGGCTTTATCGGTCCGTGGAACGACGTCAACAACCGCCGTTACGAATATCCCTGCCTGATTCAGGGAAAAGACGGCAGGATTCATGTCGCTTATGCGTGGGGCTATCGTAAGCGTATTAAATATCTGTGCATGGATGAAGCATGGATCCGAGGAGAAAAGCTTTGTAAAGGCGTTGGCGGAGACGAGACTCTGACCTGCAAAAGATAAGGGAAGCAAAGACGGCAGGATTCCTAAAACAATAGAATGCACGCTCCGCAACATTCTATTGTCATGAATAAAAACCGGCAGACAGCAAAGCTTTGATCGCTTCGCTGCTGCCGGTTTTTCTATGTCCTGCGTGGACAGTGTTATACAAACCGATATTCTGTTACGGTGTGATACGGTCTGTCAGGTCCGAATACCGAAGAAGGAAACTGCGGTTTGTTCGGTGTATCCGGATAGAACTGGGTTTCCAGTGCCAGGCCCGCTCTGTAGCCGTAAGTTTTCCCATCCTTTGCGGCTTCAAGATCCCTGGAGTTGCCCGAATAGAACTGAACGCCCGGAAGATCTGTATAAACCTCCATTATGCGGGATTTATCAGAGCTCTTGACAACTGCAATTTTACGAACCTGTCCGGTGTAATTGTCCAGAACCCAGTTATGGTCATATCCGCCTGCCATTTTAAGCTGGTCAAAATCTGCATCGATCCGTTCGCCGATCAGATGCGGCTCTGTGAAGTCCATCGGTGTACCTTCTACGCGTAAAATATCTCCATTCGGAATCGATTCTGCATCGGCCGGGGTATACGCATGGGAAAACAACTGCAGCTCATGGTCGGTAATCTGTCCGGCACCGTGTCCATCCAGATTGAAATAACAATGGTTTGTCAGGTTAAGGATCGTATCTGCATCGCTTACCACATCATAGGTAATGCGCAGTCCGTTCTCCTCCGTCAGCTCATACAGAACCGAAAAGTCCCTGTTTCCGCTAAAGCCAAGTTCCCCATCTTTCATAGACATCGTGAATAAAATGCCGTTTTCTTTTTCTTCGGCATCCCAGATCCGCTTATGCCCACCCAGAGCTCTGTGACTGTGCAGGTTATTGCCATTGTCGTTGACAGACAGCTCGTAGGTTTTTCCTTCGAGGGTGAATTTTGCACCGCCGATCCGGTTCGCATTCGGCGCAACGACTGCACCGTAAAATTTACCGTTTTCCAGATATTGCTCCAGCCTGTCATAACCGAGCGCAACGTCTGCAAAATTACCGTTATGATCCGGCGCCCAGATGCGGATGATCAGCGCACCGAAGCTGCTGACCGTCACCTTCATACCATGACTGTTTTCCAGTGTATACAAATACACCCCTCTGCCGTTTACTTCCCCGAATAACTCTTTTTTCATAGGTTCGTCCATCTCTTTCGTCTGAAAATTTTGTCTGTTACAGCTCAGTACGCCCCTCCAGCGCACGAAGCAGTGTTACTTCATCAATGTATTCCAGATCACCGCCTACCGGTACGCCACTCGCGATTCTTGTCACACGGATTCCGGTGGGTTTAATCAGCTTGCCGATGTACATCGCCGTCGTCTCACCCTCAAGGCTGGAGTTGGTTGCGATAATGACTTCTTTTACCTCCGGCTCTCTGGACAGGCGCTCCATCAGCTCTTTTAATTTGATATCATGAGGTCCCACGCCCAGCATCGGGGAAATCGCCCCGTGCAGCACATGATAGACTCCTTTGTATTTTCCGGTTTTTTCGTAGGCAGCCAGATCCCGGCTGTTCTCCACAACCATAATCGTCGAATGGTCCCGCTCTGCGTTGGCACAGATCGGGCAAAGCTCGTTATCGGTCAGGGTAAAGCATTCCTTACAATAGCGAACATTCTGCCGAGCCTGTATCATCGCATTTGCAATCCTGTTCACCTTTGCTTCCGGAAGCCCGATCAGGTGAAACGCCAGACGCTGCGCAGATTTACTGCCAATTCCGGGAAGCCCCGAAAGCTCGTCAATGAGTTTGTTGATATAGCCGCTGTAAAGATCCATATCAGAACGGGAAGCCTCCGCCGAGTCCGCCTGTCATTTTACCCATCAGCTCCTGGCTCGCTTCGTCCGCCTGCTTCATCGCTTCATTCACAGCCGCAACGATCATATCCTGCAGCATTTCCACATCTTCCGGATCTACTGCTTCTTCGGAAATGGTCAGCTTTACCAGCTCCTTTTTGCCGTTTACGACAGCCTCAACCGCGCCGCCGCCGGATTTTGCAGAAAACTCTTTCACCTCGAGTTCCTTCTGTCCTTCTTCCATCTGACGCTGCATGCGCTGTGCCTGCTTCATCAGGTTATTCATGTTGCCGGGCATACCCATGCCGCCCGGAAAACCGCCTCTCTTTGCCATTTTATTGCATCCTTTCTGTTTGTTACTCTTCTTCTATGTCCATATGAATGACCCTTGTCAGGTCTACATAAGAACTTTCCATTTCCTGTTTGCTGCGCACGCTGCGGACTTCAACCTCGATCTGCTTGCCCGTCAGCTCCGCCAACAGTTGTTCCAGTGCGCCCTTATTTGCCGGTTCTTTGGTAAAATAATCGGACGCCAGCCCGTCTTCCACCACAAGCAACAGCCGATTGTCACCGCCAAGGCTTAGGCGCGCATTTTTGAGATACGACTTCATCGGCTGCTGTGCACTTCCTGCAACCCGCGGCCACTTGGCTACGATTTCTTTGATTTCCTCGGGAACTGCCTTGGGCAGCTCTGCCTTTCTGACCGGCGCTGCTGCCTGCACTGCGGGCTGTCCTGTCGGCACCGCTGCGACTGCAATCGAGCCGCTTTCGATCTGTTCCACCGTCTGTTCCAGCTTTCGAATCCGTTCCAGAAGTGTATCTTCGTTCGTCTCCATCTCCGGCCTGCACAGCCGAATCAGCGCCATTTCAATCAGGACACGTTTCTGACCCGCATAGCGAATCCTACCGGACAGCTCCGAAAAACACCGGATATCCCGCATGATCGCGTCTACTTCGATCTGCTGCGCTTCTTCTTTCAATCTTGCCAGATTCTCACTGGATATGTCAATCACTTCTTCACAAGAATCCCCGGAAGTTTTCACCAGCAGGAGGTTGCGCAGATACCAGGTAAAATCGGAAACAAACTGGCTCATATCCCGTCCCTGCAGCACGATCTCTTCCAGCACACCGATACAGCCCGCCACATCCCGCGCAATCACGCAGCGCAACAGTTTGCTGAACACTGACGTATCCACCGCGCCCAGCACGTCCAGCACCATATCGTAGGTCAGCTCGTGTCCGAAATGGAACGCGAGGCACTGATCCAGAAGGCTCCAGGCATCACGCATCGCACCGTCTGCAGATTTTGCAAGGTATTTTAACGCCTTTTCCTCGATCGGCAGCTCTTCGCCCGCCGCGGCAAGGGCTTCCTTCATGCGCTCTTCGATCTGTTCGACCGTCAGGCGCTTGAAATCATAACGCTGACAGCGGGACAAAATCGTAACCGGAATTTTATTGGCTTCCGTTGTCGCCAGAATAAAGATGACGTAGGACGGCGGCTCCTCCAGGGTTTTTAACAGTGCGTTGAACGCTCCCGCAGAAAGCATATGAACCTCGTCGATGATATAAACGCGGTATTTTCCTTCCGTCGGGGAATATGCCACTTCATTCACGATTTCACGAATATTATCGACGCCGTTATTAGACGCTGCGTCTATTTCTATCACATTCATGCTTCTGCCTTCTGCAATCGCCTTACAGGATGCGCATTCTCCGCAGGGGCTTCCGTCCACGGGATGCTCGCAGTTGACACTTTTTGCAAAAAGCTTCGCAATACTCGTTTTACCGGTACCTCTTGTACCGCAGAATAAATAGGCATGACCGATACGATCCGACCGGATTTGGTTTTTCAGTGTTGTGACAATCGCATCCTGTCCCTTGACCTCTTCAAAGGTAGTCGGACGGAACCGTCGATACATCGCCGTGTAGGACATGGACGAACCTCCTTATGTTCTCCGCAAAGCAGACGGCGTCACGCAATGTACGCGGCGCCGTCCGTTGTCTTTTAATCTCCGAAGCTGATGCCCATCATCTTCGCCTCTCTTACGATGGATGCGTTGGGATCGAGCATTTTTAACTTACCTGCTACCTCTTCCAGCGGAACCTTGACGATTTCGCGGTGCTTGTAGCCCACCATAAAGCCGTATTCCCCGGCAAGAATCATCCTGCCTGCTTCTGATCCGAGCCGGCTGGCGAATACGCGGTCATAGGCACAGGGGCTTCCGCCTCTCTGGGTATGTCCAGGCACGGTTACTCGAACCTCCATGCCGCTCTTTTCCTGAATCTGCTCTGCGATCTCGTAGGAAACCGAAGGATATTTGTAATTTTCCAGTTTTTTCCTATATTCTTTTTTCGACAACTTGGCGTCCTCTTTGGAGATCGCGCCCTCTGCAACTGCCAGAATTGTAAATCTGCTGCCGCGGTTATGCCGTTCGTTGATTTTTTCCACAATCTTGTCGATATCGTAAGGAATTTCCGGAACCAGAATGATGTCCGCGCCGCCCGCGATACCGGCATTTAAGGTCAGCCAGCCAACCTTGTGTCCCATAACTTCTACGATAAATACGCGTCCATGGGATGCCGCCGTCGTATGGATGCAATCCAGCGCGTCTGTTGCGATGTTAACCGCGCTCTGGAAACCAAAGGTCATATCTGTTCCCCAGAGGTCGTTGTCGATGGTCTTGGGCAGCGTTACAATGTTCAGGCCTTCCTGACGCAGCAGGTTCGCCGTCTTATGCGTGCCGTTGCCGCCGAGGATTACCAGGCAGTCCAGCTGCAGCTTGTAATAGGTCTGTTTCATCGCTGCCACTTTGTCGACACCGTCTGCGCCGGGCTCGCGGATCAGCTTGTAAGGAGTACGGCTGCTGCCAAGGATCGTGCCGCCCTTTGTCAGAATACCCGAAAAATCGTCATAGGTCATCAGACGGAACTTTCCGTAGATCAGTCCCTGATAACCGTCCTGAAAGCCATAGATTTCAACGTCTTCCGTGCTGTTGTAAAGCACCTTTGCCACGCCTCTCATCGCCGCATTCAGCGCCTGACAGTCGCCGCCGCTGGTCAGCATACCTATTCTCTTCATCCCAAAATCCTCCTTCTCTGTGCTGCGCCCTCTGCAGCCATCATTTAACTAGAATTATATAATATTTTAAAAACATGTACAAGTAACTGTAAAATTTTCGCTTGCATATTAGAGATTTTTCGGATAGAATGGTGATGTTGTAAACGGGAGTTTGACACGGGAGTTTGACACGGGAGTTTGACAGTTGAATATTTGAAAAAGTAGTCGCAGGTATTGATTTACCTGCATTTTTTGTCAAATTTTCGGGGTTATTCCATCGTATTATATAGTATGCAGTTTTAACACGGACTTCAAATTTATTACAAAAGGGCAAATGAAAACAATTCAGAAAAAAAGTAAAGGCAGAGAATAAAATACTATAGTCTGAAACGATGGGAGTATCCCAAAGTTTGTGTAAACCTCCAAACTGATGTAAGATAAAATTACTCAGTTTGGAGGTTATTTTTATGGCAAGAAGAAAAGACAGCCCACAA
>JABLTO010102773.1_pt1 | contig 13186 bp, 10 predicted proteins | sample 7160091 | NCBI WGS metagenome assembly JABLTO01 (sample SAMN14651225, study PRJNA627086) | human gut metagenome | isolation source: feces | host: Homo sapiens
CAATTCAGGACAGTCTTTCCCTTCTTGAGGAAGAAAAAGATGAAGAAATGCGTGAAATGCTGAAGGAAGAACTTTCTGAAGCAAAGAAAAATGTGGAAGAACTTGAAAAAGAACTGAAGATTCTTCTTCTTCCGAAAGACCCGAATGACAGCAAAAACGTTATTGTTGAGATCCGTGCAGGTGCAGGTGGTGATGAGGCTGCACTTTTTGCTGCTGAAATTTACCGTATGTATGTGAAATATGCAGAGACACACCACTGGAAAACAGAGATGATGAGTCTTAATGAAAACGGAATCGGCGGATTTAAGGAAGTAACTTTTATGATCCAGGGAAACGGAGCGTATTCACGCCTGAAATATGAGAGTGGCGTACACAGAGTACAGCGTGTTCCGGAAACAGAGTCCGGTGGACGTATCCACACTTCTACATGTACGGTTGCAATTATGCCGGAAGCAGAGGAAATTGATTTCCACCTTGATATGAATGACTGTAAATTTGATGTGTTCCGTGCTTCAGGAAACGGTGGACAGTGTGTCAATACTACAGACTCTGCTGTACGACTGACGCATATTCCTACAGGAATCGTTATTTCCTGTCAGGATGAAAAATCACAGCTGAAAAATAAAGATAAAGCACTGAAGGTATTACGTTCACGTCTTTATGAAATGGAACTTGCCAAACAGCATGATGCTGAGGCCGAAGCCAGAAGAAGCCAGATCGGAACAGGAGACCGTTCTGAGAAGATACGTACTTACAATTTCCCGCAGGGAAGAGTAACGGACCACAGAATCAAACTGACACTTCATCGCCTGGATAGCATCCTGAGCGGAGATCTGGAAGAAATCATTGACAGTCTTATTGCAGCAGATCAGGCTGCAAAATTAAGTTCACTAAACGAAGAAGAATAAATGGGAGGAATACAAATGAAAAAGACAGCACTTGTGATCATGGCAGCCGGAATCGGCAGCCGCTTTGGAAAAGGTATCAAACAGCTTGCACCCGTAGGACCAAATGGTGAGATTATTATGGACTATTCTATCCATGATGCACTGGAAGCCGGTTTTAACAAAGTTGTATTTATTATCCGTAAGGATCTTGAAGAAGAATTTCGCGAAGTAATCGGCAATCGTATCGAAAAGATCACAGAAGTTAAATATGCATTCCAGGCGTTGGAAGATCTTCCGGAAGGATTTGAAAAACCTGCAGACCGTACGAAACCGTGGGGAACAGGTCAGGCAGTTCTTGCAGCGAAGAATGTTCTTTCTGAGCCATTCATGGTAATCAATGCAGATGACTACTATGGTAAGGAAGCTTACGTTAAAGTTCATGATTATCTGATCCAGGAGCAGCCACAGGATGGCATTCTTCATATCTGCATGGCAGGGTTCCGTCTTGGAAATACGCTGAGTGATAACGGAAGTGTCACAAGAGGTATCTGTCATATTGAGAATGGTGCGCTTACAGGAGTAACAGAAACACATGATATCTTTAAAACAGCTGACGGTGCAGAGACAAGATCAGAAGGTAGAGAGCCTGTTAAATTAAATGTAAAAGAGCTGGTTTCCATGAATATGTGGGGACTGACTCCTGCATTTATGGATACACTTGAAAGAGGTTTTGTGGATTTCCTGAGTGAAATCAAAGAAGGTGACATCAAGAAAGAATATCTTCTTCCGGAAATGATCGATAAGCTGATCAAAGCAGGAAAAGCAAAAGTAGACGTTCTTGAGACAAAAGATACCTGGTTTGGTGTTACTTATCAGGAAGACAAGGCAGCAGTAGCAGAAGCTTTTGCAAAATTAGTAAAAGAGGGAGTCTATCCGGCAGAGCTTTATAAATAAGGAGGACATAATGGGTAAATATTTCGGAACAGATGGTTTCAGGGGAGAAGCCAATGTACAGTTAACAGTAAATCATGCTTTTCAGGTGGGAAGATATCTCGGATGGTATTATGGTCGTGACCATAAGGCCAAGATCGTGATCGGAAAGGATACAAGACGAAGCAGTTATATGTTTGAATATGCGCTGGTTGCAGGACTTACAGCTTCAGGTGCAGATGCATATCTTCTTCATGTAACTACAACACCTAGTGTTTCTTATGTTGTACGTACAGAAGATTTTGACTGTGGTATTATGATCTCCGCAAGCCACAATCCGTTCTATGATAACGGGATCAAGATCCTTAATGGAAACGGACAGAAAATTGAAGCTGAGATTGAAGCGCGTATAGAGGCATATCTGGATGGAAGACTTGAAGAACTTCCACTTGCAACAGGAGCTGACATCGGACGTACTGTTGACTTTGCATCAGGACGTAACCGTTATATTGGCTATCTGATCTCAATTCCGAGCCGCGATTTCAAAAACATCAAAGTCGGACTGGACTGTTCTAATGGAAGTTCTTCCGCTATTGCAAAGAGTGTTTTTGATGCACTTCGTGCAAAAACTTATGTGATCAATAATGAGCCGGATGGAACCAATATCAACAAAAACTGTGGTTCCACACATATTGAGGTCCTTCAGAAATATGTGGTAGATAACGGACTGGACGTCGGATTTGCCTATGACGGAGATGCTGACAGATGTATTGCAGTAGACCACAGAGGAAATATCATTGACGGTGACAAGATCATGTATGTCTGCGGTAAATTCCTTAAGGAACAGGGTAAACTTAAAGGAAATACAGTCGTTACAACGATCATGTCCAATATGGGACTTTATAAAGCGCTGGAACGTGAAGGCATCAGCTATGAGCAGACAGCAGTAGGTGATAAATATGTTGCCGAAAATATGATGGAAAATGGCTACAGCATTGGCGGAGAACAGTCCGGCCATATTATTTTCAGCCGTTATGCAGCTACAGGAGACGGAATTCTTACATCTCTTATGATCATGGAAGCATGCGTTGAAAAGAAGGCAACTCTCTGTGATCTTGCAAAAGAAATGCAGGTATATCCGCAGATTCTGAGAAATGTGCGTGTCGCAGATAAGAAGACAGCACGGGAAAACCCGAAGGTTGTAGAGGCTGTGGAAGCTGCAGCAAGAGCTCTTGGCACAGAGGGAAGAATCCTTGTAAGAGAGAGTGGTACAGAACCGCTTATCCGTGTAATGGTTGAAGCCGGAACTGAGGATATCTGTACGGAACATGTGGATAATGTGATTCGTGTAATGGAATCAGAAGGACTGATTGTGGAATAAATGAAAAAAAACAGAATCATATTTGTTATCACAGCCTGCATGGCGGTTACTGCTTTTGCAGGCTGTGGCAGTGAAAATAAAAAAAATTATGACCAGGCAGTACAGGATCTCAGTCAGGGAAATTATGATTATGCACTGAAAGAGTTTACAACGGCTGTTTCAGCCGGTTATAAGCTGGCTGAATCATATCGTGGAGCAGGTATCGCACGGTTCCATCTTGGCAATTATCAGGAGGCTATTGAAAGCTTCAATAATGCTTTTGACAGCGATAAAGCAGGAAAAGCACTCAAAAAAGATATTCTGTCTTATCGTGCAACAGCGGAACTCCAGGCAGGACTTTATGATGCTGCCATGGCTGACTGTCAGACAATTGCAGAAGATTATTCAATGGATTCAAATACCTGGTATCTTACAGGCTGTGTAGCTCTTGCAATGGATTCCTATGAGGAAGCTTCCAACGATTTTACACAGGCATATTCAGAGAAAGCAAGCTATGAAATGGCAATTCAGATCTACGAAGCATATCTGGAACATGATATGGAGGCTGATGGAACAAGATATCTGGAGGCTGCACTTAAGACAGAACCGAAAACAGCAGAAGATTACTGCGACAGAGGTCAGGTATATTATTACATGGATGACTATGACAATGCAGTAAAAGAACTGACTGAGGCTGTAAGTAAGGACAGTACAGAAGGCATGCTGCTCCTGGGCAGGGTTTATCTGGCTCAGGGTGATACTTCCAATGCAAGAACAATGTATCAGCAGTATACAACTGCTGAGAACAGTGATCCGGCGGAAGGGTATAATGGCCTGGCACTCTGCGACATAGCAGACGGTTCTTATGACAGTGCACTTGAAAATATTGCAAGCGGACTCGCAGCGGACACGACATCAGATGAGATGCAGGATCTCTTATTCAATGAGATTGTTGCTTATGAGAAAAAACTGGATTTTGCAACAGCACTTTCAAAAGCCCAGGAATATGTAAATACGTTCCCGGATGATAAGGCCGCTGCAAAAGAACTGACGTTTTTGCAGTCACGAACCAGTTAGGAGTATTTATGCAGTTTTATGATTTTAAAGAAGTTGAAGAGCGTGTAATCCTTGTGGGAGTGCAGACAGCTGCAGATGAAGATGTGGAAGCATCTCTTGATGAACTGGAAGAGCTGGCGAGGACTGCAGGCGCCGTAACGGTTGGAAAGGTCATTCAGAACAGAGAGGCTGTCCATCCGGGAACTTATATCGGAAAAGGCAAGATTGAAGAAGTTGCCGCACTTATGAATGCAGCAGATGCCAATGGAGTTATCTGTGACGATGAACTTTCACCTGCGCAGCTGAATAATCTGGAGAGGGAGCTGGACTGTAAGGTGATGGACAGAACACTTCTTATCCTTGATATTTTTGCAGCGAGGGCAGTTTCAAGCGAAGGTAAGATACAGGTAGAGCTTGCTCAGCTCAGATATCGTGCCGCAAGACTTGTGGGCCTCAGGGAATCACTGTCCAGACTGGGTGGCGGAATCGGAACAAGAGGACCTGGAGAGAAAAAACTGGAAACAGACAGACGACTGATCCGTACACGCATTTCGGCACTGAAGGCAGAACTTGTGCAGGTGGAAAAACACAGAAACCTGATCAGAAGCAAGCGTGCCAGAGGAAGCCTGAAGACTGCAGCAATCGTAGGCTATACCAATGCTGGCAAATCGACTCTTCTGAACAAGCTTACAGGTGCGGGAATTCTGGCTGAGGATAAGCTGTTTGCAACTCTGGATCCGACAACACGAATGCTGGAACTGAAGGATGGACAGCAGATTCTTCTTACAGATACGGTTGGTTTTATACGCAAACTGCCGCACCATCTGGTTGAGGCATTCAAAAGTACTCTGGAAGAGGCAAAATATGCTGATTATATCATTCATGTGGTAGATGCATCTAACCCGCAGGCAGAAATTCAGATGCACACGGTTTATGAAACACTGAGAGAACTTGGGGCTACAGGCAAAAAAGTCATCACACTCCTGAACAAGCAGGATAAAGTACCTGAGCTTAAGATTCGCGATCTCAGAGCTGATCATACAGTGAAATGTTCTGCACGTACAGGAGAAGGACTGGAAGAACTGAAAGATATTCTGGCGAAGCTTCTGGCAGAGGGACAGATTTATCTGGAAGAGCTTTTTGCATATAAAGAAGCCGGCAAAATCCAGCTTATAAGAGAATTTGGAAGTCTTCTTTCTGAAGAATACAGAGAAGACGGAATCTTTGTCAGGGCAAGAGTTCCTGTGGAAATTTTTGCTTCAGTTATGCCTGAATGAGTGCGAAAATGCCGGAAATACGGGAAAAAATATATATTCAGAGAAACACCATATAGTGTGCACGGAACATAATGGCACAATATATGGTGTTTTTTGATGTTGACGTACAGGACAGAGTCTGCTACAATAGACCTACAGCGTCTGAACGAAGAATGCAGAGGCATTCTTGAATTGAAGAGCAGACAAGGGAGGAATGAGCACAATGTTTCAGGTTGTAAAACGAGACGGTGAGGTTGCAGACTTTCAGATGTCCAAGATCACAGCCGCTATTGATAAGGCTTTTGACGCAAAAGAAAAAATATACAGCAGGGATATGGTAGACCTTCTTGGACTGCGGGTCACAGCAGATTTTCAGTCTAAGATCCATGACAACAAAGTAACTGTGGAAGATATCCAGGACAGTGTAGAGAATGTTCTGATCCAGGCAGGTTACAGCGATGTTGCAAAAGCATATATTCTTTATCGTAAACAGAGAGAAAAAATCCGTAATATGAAATCTACGATTCTCGACTATAAAGAAATCGTGGACAGTTATGTAAAGGTGGAGGACTGGCGTGTAAAAGAAAACTCAACCGTTACATATTCTGTAGGCGGTCTGATCTTAAGCAATTCCGGTGCTGTAACAGCCAATTACTGGCTGTCTGAGATTTATGACAATGAGATTGCAGATGCGCACAGAAACGCAGATATCCATATTCATGATCTTTCCATGCTGACAGGTTACTGTGCAGGCTGGTCACTGAAACAGCTGATTCAGGAGGGACTTGGTGGAATTGAAGGAAAGATTACTTCAGCACCTGCAAAACATTTAAGTGTTCTCTGTAATCAGATGGTAAATTTCCTGGGTATCATGCAGAATGAATGGGCAGGTGCACAGGCATTTTCTTCTTTTGACACTTATCTTGCACCTTTTGTTAAGGTAGATAACTTAAGCTACAGAGATGTTAAGAAATGTATTGAATCTTTCATCTATGGTGTGAATACACCGAGCCGCTGGGGCACACAGGCACCATTTTCCAATATTACTCTGGACTGGACAGTCCCGGATGATCTTGCAGAACTTCCAGCTATTGTAGGCGGTAAGGAAATGGATTTCAAGTACAAAGACTGCAAGAAAGAAATGGATATGGTCAACAAGGCATTTATCGAGACCATGATCGAGGGAGATGCCAACGGACGTGGATTCCAGTATCCAATTCCAACTTATTCCATTACAAAGGAATTTGACTGGTCAGATACAGAAAATAATCGTCTTCTTTTTGAAATGACAGCGAAGTATGGAACTCCGTATTTCTCAAATTATATCAACAGTGATATGAAACCGAGTGATATCCGAAGCATGTGCTGCCGTCTTCGCCTGGATCTCCGTGAACTCCGCAAAAAGAGCGGTGGATTCTTTGGTTCTGGTGAAAGTACAGGATCTGTTGGTGTTGTTACGATCAATATGCCGAGAATTGCATATCTGTCCAAAACTCCGGAGGAATTTTACAGAAGACTGGATCGTCTTATGGATATTTCAGCAAGATCTCTTCACATCAAACGTGAAGTCATCACCAAACTTCTGAATGAAGGACTCTATCCATATACGAAGAGATACCTTGGAAGTTTTGATAACCATTTCTCCACGATTGGTCTGGTAGGAATGAATGAAGCTGGTCTTAATGCATGCTGGCTTGGCTGCGATATGAGTGATGAGCGCACCCAGAAATTCACAAAAGAAGTTCTGGAACATATGCGTAACCGTCTTTCTGATTATCAGGAACAGTATCCGGGTGAACTCTTTAACCTTGAAGCAACACCTGCCGAATCCCCAGCGTACCGTCTGGCAAAACATGACCGTAAGCGCTGGCCGGATATCCGTACTGCAGGAAGCAAGGGAGACACACCTTACTATACAAACAGCTCTCATCTGCCTGTTGAATTCAGTTCAGATATTTTTGATGCACTCGATATTCAGGATGAACTGCAGACACTGTATACATCAGGAACTGTATTCCATGCATTCCTTGGAGAGAAGCTTCCGGACTGGAAAGCAGCGGCCTCACTGGTACGCAAGATTGCAGAGAATTACAGACTTCCTTACTATACAATTTCTCCGACGTATTCAGTCTGCAGGGAGCATGGTTATATAAGCGGAGAGCATTTCACCTGTCCGAAATGTGGAAAGAAAGCTGAAGTTTACAGCCGTATTACCGGATATTACCGTCCTGTACAGAACTGGAATGATGGTAAGACCCAGGAATACAAGAACCGTACACTGTACGACATTACACATTCCACACTTAAAAAAGTTCACACAAGCATGGTTACCATGACTGAGGATGACGTGAAGGTAGAGCCTGTGGAGACGCATAAATATCTCTTTACAACAAGCACCTGCCCGAATTGCCGTATGGCAAAAAAAATGCTTGAGGGAGAGAATCTGGAGATCATAGATGCAGAGAAAAACCCTGACATGGCTCGTCAGTTCGGAATTATGCAGGCCCCGACACTTGTCATTACAGATGGTGAACATCTGAAAAAATATGTAAATGCTTCTAACATCCAGAAATATGTGGATGAAGAGTTGGATTAATAATCACAAAGCAAGACCGTTTGTCCGGAAAACATGGACAGACGGTTTACTTTTTGTATAAACGTGAGTATAATAAAGAAAGTTATGTTACTGTAATGTGATAAACAGTAAATGCAGAGGATGAGGAGAGAAAATCATGATCAAACAGAATATAATCTTTGTAGAAAACAGAGCGGGAAGCCTTCAGAAGGTAACAGGTCTTCTGGCTGAAAAAGGAATCGATATTTACGGATTTGCATGTTTTGATGCACCGGAATTTGCTTTATTCCGTATGGTGACTGATCAGGCAGATGAAGCGGAAAAAATTCTCAGCGAGAACGGATATATGAACCGTACTACAGAAGTTATTGCTGTAGATCTCAAAGATCAGGTCGGAGGTCTTAACGAAGTTCTTAAGGTACTTGGCGAGTGCAACGTAAACCTGGATTATATTTATACATCTTACCACAGAGGTAACAGTCTTCCTATCATGATCCTTCAGGCAGAAGATGTTTTTGTGACAGAAAACGTTCTGAAAAATAACGGATTCCGTGTACTGAGCAGTCTGGAGGACTAAAAAATCATGAATAAAGCTGGTTTTCGGAAAGGAATACAGGATGGTATTCCTATTGGGGCCGGATATTTTGCTGTCTCATTCACGTTCGGCATGATGGCTGTATCCGGTGGCCTGACACCCTGGCAGGCAGTCCTGATCTCGCTGACAAATCTTACATCAGCAGGGCAGTTTGCAGGTCTTGGCATTATTGTTGCCTGTGGTTCGATGTGGGAAATGGCACTGACACAGCTGGTTATTAACCTGAGATATTGTCTGATGTCATTCTCTCTATCGCAGAAACTTGAGAAAAATGTTTCTACAGGACACCGCTTTGCTGTGGCTTTTGGAGTGACGGATGAGATTTTTGGTGTCAGTGCAAGTCAGGAAGGACGTATAAGTCCATGGTATAATTATGGCGTAATGAGTATGGCCATTCCGGGCTGGACTTTAGGAACTCTTGTCGGTGCTGTACTTGGAAATGTACTTCCGGGCTTCCTGGTAAGTGCCCTTAATGTGGCAATTTATGGAATGTTTCTTGCCGTTATCATTCCTCCTGCAAAGAAAAACAGAGCCGTACTTGGCGTAGTAATAGGGGCTATGGCACTGAGTACTGTTTTTGCAGAAGTTCCTGTTCTGAACAAAGTATCTTCCGGTTTTGTGATCATTATCACAACAGTTGTAGTAGCAGGACTGGCAGCACATTTCTGCCCGATATCTGAAGAAGAGGAGGGTGCATGATGGCAAATGTATATGTTTATATTTTTGTGATGGCAGGCGTCACTTATCTGATCCGTATGCTTCCGCTGGTACTTTTTAAGAAAGAAATCACAAGTCCTTTTGTGAAATCCTTCTTATATTATGTACCATATGCATGTCTTGCGGCAATGACATTTCCGGCAATCCTTACTGCAACATCGGCAGGTATTGTTTCAGGAATTGCGGCACTGATTGTTGCACTTATTGCGGCATACAGAGAAAAAAGCCTTCTTACAGTTGCAGTATGTGCCTGTGCTGCTGTATTTATAGTAGAACGTGTGATGGAATTGGTAATGTGAGATAACAAAATCTGCAGTGATTCATCGAAAGATGAGTTGCTGCTTTTTTTTGCCATATTCATGGCAAAACACCTCGCAGTATATTACCAGTAAACAGTTACAAAGAAATCCCGAAAATTTACGAAAACGATTGCGTCTATTGACAAGAAAGATAGTTTGGACTAACATAATAGCAGATATAACTAACCATAGATAGCTATCACTATTTGTGGGTAGTTGTATCAATTCTCAATGAAAAGGAGAAATATTATGTTTTTGGAAATAAGGGGGATAAAGAAATCTTTTGGTGCGGGTGACAGCAGGGTGGATGTACTGAAAGGACTTGATCTTGATATTGAAAAAGGAGAATTCTGTGTACTTCTGGGGCCATCTGGTTCTGGAAAATCCACGCTTCTGAATATTATCGGAGGAATTGACAGCGCTGATGAAGGAAGTATTTCCATAGAAGGAGAGCGGCTGGCGGATATGACAGAAAAAAAACTGTCAAAATACAGAAGAAATCATCTGGGATATATTTTTCAGATGTATAATCTGATACCAAATCTTACAGTGCGTGAAAATATCGAGGTCGGTGCATACTTAAGTAATCGTGCACTGGATGTAGATGAACTCCTTCATACACTTGGCATATATGAACATCAGAGGAAACTGCCGAACCAGCTTTCGGGAGGACAGCAGCAGCGTACAGCCATAGGCCGTGCCATTGTAAAGAACCCGGATATTCTTCTGTGTGATGAGCCGACGGGAGCCCTTGATTACAATACATCAAAAGAAATCCTGAAGCTGATAGAGACAGTTAATCAGAAATATGGAAATACCATAGTTATGGTTACACATAATGATGCAATTAAAGATATGGCCGACCGTGTTGTAAAACTTCGCGACGGGATGATACGTAAGAATTATGTAAATGAACATAAGATTCCGGCAACGGACCTTGACTGGTAAGGAGGCGCTTTATGAAAAATCCTTTACGAAAACGCCTTCCGAGAGAACTGAAAAGCGAATTGGGAAAATACCTGGTAGTTTTTCTTCTGATGATCGCAACAATTGGATTTGTCTCAGGCTTCCTTGTTGCAGATGGAAGCATGCTTATTGCATATAATGAAAGCTTTGACAAATACAATGTCGAGGACGGAAATTTCAGCACAGGAGAAAAGGTCTACAGAGGCCAGAAGGAAGCCATTGAAGAGCTGGGTGTGAAAGTATATGAGAATTATTATATAGAAGATGCTCTTACAAATGGCAGTACCATGAGATTTTTTAAAAACCGTACAGAGGTAGACAAAGTCTGCCTTATGGACGGTGAGATGCCGAAGAAAACAGGTGAAATAGCAGTTGATCGTATGTATGCAGACAATAATAATCTGAAAGTCGGTGATACCTTAAGTGATGGCAAAAAAGAATGGAAGATCACTGGCCTCGTGGCGCTGTCCGATTACAGTGCATTGTTTCAAAATAATAATGATACCATGTTTGACTCTGTGAAATTTGGTGTCTGCATTGTGACGGAAGAAGAATTTGCCACTCTTGACCAGGGTAAACTTCAGTATAACTATGCATGGACATATAATGAACCTCCGAAAGATGAAAAAGAGGAAAAAGATGTTTCTGAAGATCTGATGAAAGACATCGGAAAAGTAGTCACTCTGGAAAGCTTTGTCCCACGTTATCAGAACCAGGCAATTAGATTTACCGGAGAAGATATGGGAAGCGATAAGGCCATGATGGTTGTGCTGCTTTATATAGTTATTGTGATCATGGCTTTTGTGTTTGGCCTTACAACCAGCAATACCATAACAAAAGAGGCAGCAGTGATCGGAACACTCCGGGCTTCTGGCTATACGAAAGGGGAACTGATACGTCATTATATGACACTTCCGATCCTGGTAACGCTGGCTGGCGCACTGGTGGGAAACATACTGGGATATACGGTTTTTAAAGGTGTGTGCGCGGACATGTATTATGGCAGTTACAGCCTTCCCACGTATGAGACTGTATGGAATGCAGAGGCGTTTCTTCTGACAACCGTAGTGCCGGTAGTGATCATGCTGGTGGTGAATTTCGGGATTCTGCATCACAAATTACGACTTTCTCCACTGAAATTCCTGAGAAGAGATCTTTCGGGCAGAAAAAGAAGAAAAGCAGTATATTTAAGTCCGAAGCTGAAAATTTTTACAAGGTTCCGCCTTCGTGTTATTTTTCAGAATTTCAGTAATTATATTATCCTGTTTATAGGAGTGGTATTTGCAAATCTGCTGTTGTTTTTCGGACTGCTTCTGCCTTCAGTACTGGATCATTATCAGCTGGAAATTCAGGACAATATGATTGCAAACTATCAGTATATGCTTTCCGTGCCGGTAAGTGTCATGGGTGGTGGCAACAAGCTGGACAGCTTTGTGGATATGCTGCTTTTTTCCAATAATACAGAGACAGATAATAAAGATGCAGAAGAGTTCAGTGCATACTCGCTGAATACGATCCCCGGAAAAGTAAAGAGTGAGGAAATCCTCCTTTATGGAATCGAAGATGACAGTAAGTATGTAGATGTAAATCTGGGAGATGGTGTTTATATTTCTTCAGCATATGCGGATAAATATGGTATTAAAGCCGGTGATACGATCACTTTGAAAGAAAAATATGAAGATGATGAGTATTCTTTTCATGTAGACGGAATCTACAATTATACGGGCGGCTTATGTGTATTTATGAAAAAAGCAGATCTGAATGATACTTTTGATCTGGGAGAAGATTATTTCAGTGGATATTTCAGTGATACGGAGATTACGGATATTGATGACAACTATATTGGATCAGTTATCAATCTGGATGCACTGACAAAAGTATCCCGGCAGCTGGATGTATCCATGGGAAGTATGATGGGAATGGTAAATGGTTTTGCAGTTGTAATTTTTATGATACTTATTTACCTGCTCTCGAAGATCATCATAGAAAAAAATGCACAGTCTATATCCATGACGAAGATACTCGGTTATACAAATGGTGAGATCAGCAGGCTATATATTATGTCTACATCGCTGATGGTAGTAATCTGCCTTCTGGTAAGTCTGCCCCTGGAAACTGTGATCATGAAAGTGCTTTACAGAGAAATGATGCTTCAGAGCCTTTCGGGCTGGATAACGCTGTGGATCGATCCACTGATATATGTGCAGATGTTCGTGATCGGAATTATAACATATGCGGTAATTGCAGTTCTGGAATACAGAAAAGTACGTAAAGTTCCTATGGGAGAAGCGTTGAAAAACGTTGAGTGATCATTCTGAGTAAAAATTTTTGTTAAAAAATAGATTTTAAAAATTATCTGCTTTATATTGTTAAAGCGTTAAATAACTGCTATAATGAGAACACTTGACGGATGCAGATAACAGGCTACTGTTCACAGGCAATATTCCGCGAGGTGTTTTGTCATGAATATGGCAAAATCCCGAGACATACGGGGCAAAATCCCATCACCGAAGGTGATTTGGAATGGATTTTGACCAAGTTGCTG
>JABLTO010034908.1_pt1 | contig 13185 bp, 9 predicted proteins | sample 7160091 | NCBI WGS metagenome assembly JABLTO01 (sample SAMN14651225, study PRJNA627086) | human gut metagenome | isolation source: feces | host: Homo sapiens
CGGAAATGGGCATCGCCGGTGCGGCGGTCGCAACCGTTGCCGGATCAGTGAAATTTTTTCTTTTCAGAAGATCCACATAATTGATGATGGAAGTCAGCGGCGTTTTCAGGTCGTGGGAAACATTGGTGATCAGCTCTGTTTTCATACGCTCATCTTTGAGGCTTTTTTCCACGGCTGCATCGAGACCTTTGCCGATACGATTGATATATCGGGCCATTTCTTTCTGATCACCGCGAAGATTTTCTTCCGGAATCTTGTAGGAAAGTTCGCCGTCCGTGATCCGTTTCAGTCCGTCAAGGAGAAGTTCCCGTCCAAGTGCAACTTTGTACATCCAGAAGAAAGCTCCCATATCCAGTGCGAAAAGCAGAAAAAATATCAGAAACCATCCATCAGATGCAGGAATCATGACACTGAGGAAAAATTCAAGAAAAAGAAATACTCCAAGCCCCAGTACCATGCGGATCCTGCTGATCGTATTTCTGGAAAAAAACAGGATCAGATCACCGGTTTTATGAAAGCCCAGTCCAAGAAAATGCAGGCATTTTCGTAAGAGACTGTTTTTCCAGAGAGTGCGGGCCTTGATACGCCGTACCAGACTTAAGTAACCGATCCAGAACAGGCAGGAGCTCAGGAAAACAATCAGGCCTGCAATGATGGCGGAGACAATTTCGTTATATGTGCTGTACAGGAGATTCATTCCTGTGATGAATACACCAAGAGCCGGAATACATACAAGTCCTGCTGCTATTTCCGTATAGATTTTGTCAAAAGCGTTCAGGTGTGTTTCTGAACTGCCGTCAGCAGAACCTTTTCTGCCTGTATGGACAGTAAGCCAGATGAAATCTATGAGAAAGAGCAGGACACTAAATATACAAACTACAGCTGCCGGGATAAAAGCTGTCCGGTAATACCGGAAATTCTGCTGTGCAGTCCGGATGGAATCGTCTGCAGGAAGGCTGGTATCGTTGATCCAGACCAGGAAACTGCAATTATCATCATATGTGGAGGTTCTGAGAAGGCTTATCCATTCGGCAACAGAATGACTTGCATTATCGGAAAGATTCAGATTCGTAAGGCCGTTCTGTGCATCTTTCTCGTTTGCAGCAGTGTCATTGACATTGAGCTGAACATATGGTTTCTTGTTGGAAAAACCGGAAATTCCGGTCAGGTCGGACGAATATGCTGCATCTGTATTTGTATAAATTTCTTTGGTGGTGTTATTGGTATAGGCATAACGAATGTTGGATTTATTGCTGCTGTACGAATCTAATGTCTGGGAAGAGGATGTCCAGTCGGAAAAAAGCTCCCGCACATTATCCAGCTGTTCCAAAGCATCGGTGAGAGTACCTTTAAAATTCCGGGTTTTTGCTGAGGTTGAATTCATATAGTCAAGGAGGCTGTCATAGCCTTCAGGGGCACAGTGAATCTCAAAAACCGGAGTAAGTGCATTTGCAACATCTGTGTAGACTATATTTCCGTTTTTATCTGTGATATTTTTCAGAGGCTCCTGTGATGCAATGCCGTAATCAGCGTATTCTGATTTCAGGGAGGAAAGAATTCGGTCTGTCCACTCGTCCTGGGAGATTTCCTCAGCTTTCAGAGCCCCGGAAGCGGCATTTAATTGCAGAGAGCCGGTATTCAGGGCTTTTACAAAATCGGAGTAGTACATATATTTGGTCTCTTTTTCAGGTGTGGTAAGACTCAGAACGATCCAGTCATCACTGTAATGAATATCCTGTAAGCTCCACTCCCTGAGCTCTTTGAAAGAATAGGCAAGACCAGAGGTGTTTTTAAAGGTGAGCGTATCTCCGTTATAAAGTTCGCCGAGGTCGATACAGGCGTTTTCATTTGTAGTGTTCAGGATTTCCTGTGCAGAGATACCACATAAAATATCGGAAACTTTTGAATAAAAATCATCATAAAACGTTGAAGACTGGAAATAATCCTTTGTTTTCAGATCATTGAGGGAGCCCATGTGGATTCCTGCCTGAATCGCCAGTATACCTGAAAAGACTATGACCAGTGGTAGGAAAAGTCCAAGAATAAGAGCGAGAACGCGCGAAAAAGAGCTGCTGCGTTTTGTATGTTCAGGTGTGTTCATAATACCCCTTTCTGAAGTATGAGGACTTCATGTGCCGGTGAACCTACCGGCTAAGTTTTTCAATTTTGTAGCCCAGGCCCCAGACAACTTTCAGATAACGTGGTTCCCTGGGATTGATCTCGATCTTTTCACGAATGTGTCGGACATGGACGGCAACGGTGTTGTCTGCAGCCAGGGCGTCTTCATTCCAGATGCTCTCATAGATCTGAGTGGTGGAAAAAACGCGTCCCTGGTTTTTCATGAGGAGAAGGAGAATGTTGTATTCAATAGGTGTCAGGCGTACCGGTTCGCCGTCTACCAGGATCTCTTTTTTGTCGTCGTTTACTGTGAGACCTCCTGTTGTGTAGATGTGCTCCGATGGAGTCGGTGCTGCAGCACCAAGCTGTGTGTAGCGCCGCAGCTGGGATTTCACTCTGGCGATGAGCTCCAGAGGATTGAATGGTTTTGTGATATAGTCGTCTGCACCGATGTTTAGTCCGAGGATTTTGTCGGTATCTTCGGATTTGGCAGACAGGATGATGATCGGAAGCGGATTGCTCTCACGGATTTTTACAGTTGCCCGGATGCCGTCAAGCCGGGGCATCATGATGTCGATAATAAGAAGATCAATGGCCTGGGTATTCAGGATATCCAGTGCTTCCTGCCCGTCATAGGCTTTCAGAATATGATAGCCTTCCTGTGTGAGATAGATTTCGATTGCTTCCACGATGGCTTTATCGTCATCGCAAACAAGTATATTAGCCACTTTTTTGTACCTCCCTGATGATGTTAGAATAGCAGCGCCAAATTAAGACGAAAGGGGTAAAAATCTTAAGATTTCATGAAATTCCGATAATTTCCGTGAATACTGTTATTGTACTATAATGGGGATGGAGTGTAAATAAGGGGATACTGTTCACTGACCATATTTTGCGGGGCATTTTGGAGATGATCGTGAGGTATGCTATTGGCCATGTAGGGAACAGTAATGAAATGGATTTTGATCACTTGAGAATACCGGAAGCAGTGTGATAAACTATAAAAAAAATTGTGTTGATATAGTAAACAGGAGATATTAAATTGACTTTGGATAACAGAATAATAACAAAAGAATTAACAAATAAAATAAAAACAACGTCCATAAAAACTTCAGCAGCGAGCTTGTCTTCCTGCACCCTTTGTCCAAGAAACTGTAAAGCAGACAGAAACAGCAGGAAAACAGGTTTCTGTGGTGTGGACAGTACAATCTATCTTGCAAGAGCAGCCCTTCATATGTGGGAAGAACCCTGCATTTCAGGAAAAAAAGGTTCCGGTGCGGTTTTCTTCTCAGGATGTGGGCTTCGGTGCTGCTTCTGCCAGAATCATGATATTGCCATTGGAAGCAGAGGGCTTCCGATAACAGTGGAACGCCTCAGTGAGATATTTCTGGAGCTGCAGGAAAAAGGTGCTGCCAATATCAATCTTGTAACAGGAGCCCACTACGTACCGCAGATCGTGCAGGCTCTTGACATGGCCGGAGAGAAAGGAATGGATCTGCCGGTAGTATATAATTCCAGCGGATATGAAAAGCTTGAGACATTAAAATTTCTGGAAGGGTATGTGGATGTATATCTTCCGGACATGAAATATATGGAATCAGAGCTTGCACAAAAGTTCTCCCATGCGGCCGAATACCCGGAAACAGCGAAAGCAGCTATTGGAGAAATGGTGCGTCAGACTGGTAAATGTGAATTCGGTGAGGATGGCTATATCCGAAAGGGAACCATAGTCCGCCATCTGATTCTGCCGGGACATACAAGAAATTCCGTAAAAGTACTGAAATATCTTCACGAAACTTATGGTGACAATATTTATATCAGCATCATGAACCAGTACACACCAGTCCGTACATTCGATTCCTGTAAGGAATTAAACAGAAAAGTAACAAAAAGGGAATACGAAAAAGTTCTGGATGCTGCAGTAGATATGGGAATAAAAAACGGATTCATACAGGAAGGGGAAACAGCCTCAGAAAGCTTTATTCCTGATTTCGATTACGAGGGAGTAGAAAAAAATATCCCATAAATGGAAGGAGGCCGGTACTTTCGTACCGGCGCGTATGAAAAAGAAAAATATTTATAGAAAGCTCATCGCCTTCTATGGGTAATAATATACAGGATAAATGTGAAAAAAATGTGAATACCATTTGAAAAAAATGTGAAAAAATGTGATTTGTGACGCAAAACAAGCAGAATATGACGCTGAAAGATAAAAGCCATGTAAAACAGAGAATTTAAACACTGCTTTACATGGCTTTTCAACATCAGAATTTCTTCCATGTCTCCCGAAGGAAAAGGATTAAAATGGGGAACAGCTCCAGTCGTCCTGCAAGCATATCAAAAGAAAGTACAAGCTTGGATAACGGAGAAAAGATTCCGAAATTTCCCGTAGGACCAATCAGAGAAAGACCAGGACCTACATTATTTAAAGTAGTGGCAACTGCTGTAAAGTTTGTCACAAGGTCAAATTCATCGAAACTGATGATAAAAATGGATGCAGCCATAAGCATCAGATACACGATCATATAGATGTTTGTGGCACGCATGACCTCATGGGATACTGCTTTTCCATCCATTTTAATCTTCTTTACTGCATTGGGGTGCAGATAAAGATGCAGTTCTTTACGGACAGATTTTGCAAGGAGCAGAAGACGGGAGATTTTGATTCCTCCGCCTGTACTGCCTGCACATGCTCCGCAGAATGTGAGCAGCACCAGAATCGTCCTGGATACCGCGGGCCACTGGTTATAATCCGTGGTAGCATAACCGGTAGTTGTGATAATGGAACCCACCTGGAAAAAGCTCTGTTGAAGTGCTTCCCATACATTGTTGAACAGATGACGCACATTGAAGGTGATCATCAGTGCGGAAGCAATGATAACAATAAAATAACAGCGAACCTCTTCGGACTTCAGTGCCTGTGAAAACTTTTTTGTAAGGAGCAGAAAGTAGACATTGAAGTTGACACCGAACAGGATCATAAATACTGTAATCACAATCTGTATATATAAGCTGTAGCTTCCCATACTGTCTGCCTTGATGCCAAAGCCGCCGGTTCCGGCAGTACCAAAGGCTGCACAGAGACTGTCATAAAGAGGCATGCCACCAAGAAGCAGAAGTATGATCAGAACAACAGTCAGGGCAATGTAAATCTTATAGAGAATTTTTGCAGTTGCCTGAACTTTCGGCAGCAATTTGCCTACAGAAGGACCAGGGCTCTCTGCTTTCATAAGGTTCATGTGATAACCGCCTGCCAGCGGCAGCAGTGTCAGGATAAATACCAGAACTCCCATACCACCGATCCAGTGGGAAAAACACCTCCAGATATTAATACAGTAAGGCATCTGTGAAGGATCGGAGAGAATACTGGAACCGGTCGTGGTAAATCCGGAAACAATCTCAAAAAAAGCATCAATAGGGTTGGGTATAGCTTTGCTGAGCACAAAGGGCACAGCACCTACAATACTGAGGACGATCCAGCTGAGTGCTGTTGTCACAAGACCCTCACGTGCATAAAAAGCTTTTTTTGTGGGTTTGCGGCTGACCAGCGGAACGCCGACAGCCAGGCATGCCAGTATTGTGATCAGAAAAGCGATGCCGGCTTTTTCGCGGTAGATCAGAGCTGTGATTCCGGGAACCAGCATACATACAGCTTCTACGTTCATGATCCATCCCAGTATATAAACAATAATCGAATAATTCATTTTTCGGTACCTTTTCTACGCAAGAATATCTGTGATGTCACGGAGGCCTTTGTGTGTAGTAACAATGATAACAGTGTCACCGACCTGAATGGTATCCTGACCACGGGGGATGCGGATACGACCGTTACGGTTAAGACAGCCGACCAGAAGATTTTTGCGGAGATTCAGGTCTGCAAGAGGAATATCTGTCACCTGGGATTCTTCACGAATGGCGAATTCCAGGGCTTCTGCGTTGCCGTCCAGTATATGATAAAGAGTTTCCACATTGCTTCCGATACTATTTTGTGTGGCACGAACATACTGCAGGATATAATCAGCAGTGATGTTCTTGGGATAAATAATGCTTCCGATATCAAGCGTATCAATGACATCATCGAATTCCAGACGGTTGACCTTGGCAATCAGCTTGGCATCGGAGATACTTTTGGCAAAAAGGGCAAGGAAAACATTCTCCTCATCCAGATTGGTAAGGGTGACAAAGGATTCGGATTCTGTAAGTCCTTCTTCAAGAAGGAGAGAACGGTTTGTTCCGTCACCGTTGATAATGGTTGCTTCAGGAAGCAGCTCGCTTAAATGCTCACAGCGTTCTTTGTTCTGCTCGATGATCTTGACATCGATTTTCATATCAAGAAGTGCAAGGGTAAGATAATAGGAAATGGTTCCACCACCTACGATGATGCAGTTCTTGACCTGATTGGTCTTGAGGCCGATCTTGCGGAAAAAGCTTGCTGCATTCAGCGGGGAAGCCAGGATGGAAACCATATCACCGTTGTGGATGATGTGATCACCGCCGGGAATGGATACATTGTCAGGACTCTCGATAGCGCAGACAAGGATATCGCTGCGGAAAGTGTCGGAAACCTGAGATACACTCATTCCGTCAAGCTTAAATTCCGGAAGAACCTTGAATTTAAGAAGCTCTACACGGCCACGTGCAAAGGTGTCGATCTTGATTGCTGATGGAAAACGGAGAAGTCGTGAGATTTCCTGTGCAGCGGCAAGCTCCGGGTTAATGATCATGGTAACACCAAGACGTTCTTTGATGAAGCCGATTTCTTTTCCATAAATTGGGTTTCGGACACGGGCGATAGTCTGACAGTGGTTGGCCTTCTGTGCGATCAGGCAGCAGAGAAGGTTCAGTTCGTCAGAGGCAGTTACTGCGATCAGGATATCCGCAGTGTCAACGCCTGCCTCCATTAAAGTATTGATGCTGGCACCATTACCGACGATTCCCATAGCGTCGATATTTTCACAGAGATCATTGATCTTATCGGCGACAATGTCGACCAGAGTAATATCAATATCCTCTGCCTGAAGCTGCTCTGCAAGGTTTCTGCCAACTTTGCCGCAGCCTACAATAATTACCTGCATAATTTCCTCCTTCAATAGCCGGCTAGGGCTACAATCATAAGTAAAAATGCCTATCAGTGTAAAAATAGGCAAGGATATTATAGCACTGTAACCAGGATTTTTAAACAGTAATATTTTCTTCTATTTATTGAAAAAAATGATAGAAACATAGAGATTTATGAAGGAAAGAATGTTTTTTGAAAAAGAAGAGGAAGGGGATTTTCACATATTGGAAAAAATATCATAAAATATATCGTGATCATGAATGAAAGGAATTCGCTTATGGATCGATTTCAGATGAATCGTTCGGGGTGCAGACCGTATAATTATACATGTGGAATGAATAATACGTCTTTTCCCCGCAATGATCGTTCATCTTCAGATATGCAAAACTGCAGCAGACAGAACAGCAGCTGCATGAATAATCAGAAAGATCAGAAAGAAGGCTGCAGCTGCAAAATGCCGGGAATCAAGCCGTCTCAGGAAATGTATTCTCATCTGAAGCATCTGGTTCCGGCCATGGCTTATGTACCATGCCAGGAGTTTGCACCTACCTTTGAACTTCAAAAGGCTCTTCAGGTCGGAACGATCTTTCCGGAACTTTGCAAGCCGTTTTGTGGCAGGAGAGGAGGACGCAGATAATGACTGGAAATGGGAATTGTGCTTCAAAAAAAGAACTTCTGCAGTCCATCAATCAGGTAAGCTTTGCTATTAATGACCTTCTTCTTTTCCTGGATACTCATCCGCATGAAAAGCGGGCACTGGAATATTTCAGTGAACTCAGTGCCAGAAGAAATGAGCTTCTGAAAAAATACGCAGAACTCCACGGACCGTTGACCATTGATACAGCAAACGACAGCTGCCTCAGATCCTGGCAGTGGATGGAACAGCCGTTTCCCTGGGAACAGGAAGGAGGATGCAGATAAGTTATGTGGAATTATGAAAAAAGACTTCAGTATCCTGTAAACATTAAAACTCCGAACGCAAAGCTGGCCCAGTTTATCATGAGCCAGTACGGCGGGCCGGATGGCGAAATAGGAGCTTCCATGCGTTATCTTTCCCAGCGTTTTACTGCTCCGAACAGGATGACTGCGGCAGTTCTCAATGATGTTGCGACAGAAGAACTGGCACATCTGGAAATGGTATCCACCATTGTCCATCAGCTGACCAGGAATCTTTCCATGGAAGAGATCGAGAACAGCGGACTTGGACCGTATTATATTGACCATACAGTGGGAGTATGGCCACAGGCGGCAGGAGGAGTGCCGTTTAATGCCTGCGAATTCCAGAGCAAGGGTGATCCGATCACGGATCTGTTTGAAGACCTGGCTGCAGAGCAGAAAGCACGCTCCACTTATGATAATATCCTCCGTGTGGTAAGAAATATTCCGGAGGTTGCTGACCCGATCCGTTTCCTTCGGGCAAGAGAAGTTGTGCATTTCCAGCGTTTTGGTGAGGCACTTCGTTCTGTTCAGGAACAGCTGGATGCAAAAAATTTCTATGCTTTTAATCCTAGCTTTGATAATCCGTGTAAAGCGTCCTGCGAAGATTGATGAAATAAGAAAAGCTGCACAGCTGTTTCTGTTATTCCTGAAAACAGCCGTGCAGCTTAAATATTTAAAATTTACAGTTTATGTCTGCTGCGTATTATTACGATTTCTTTTTATCATCCTTATGCAGATTTTTCTGTGCAGTGGAGAGCATCAGCTTGATTCGGTTCAGCTGGTTTACTTCACTTGCACCCGGATCATAATCAATGGCAACGATGTTTGCTTCCGGATGCTCGCGACGAACTTCCTTGATAACACCTTTACCTACGATGTGATTTGGCAGGCAGCCAAATGGCTGGATGCAGACGATGTTTGGAACACCGCCGTGGATCAGCTCCATCATCTCACCTGTCAGGAACCAGCCCTCACCTGTCTGGTTTCCGGCAGAAACGATCGGAGAAGCCATTTTTGCAAGGTCACGGATATCAGCTGCAGGTGTAAAGTGACGACTCTGCTCAAGAGCTTCGTTAGCAGTTTTGCGCAGCCAGTCAATAGCCTTAAGACCTAAGTTGGCAATGGTAGCCTTGGATTTTTTGAAGCCAAGCTTCTCAACCTTGAAGTTCTGGTTGTAGAAGCAGTAGCAGATAAAGTCGATCAGATCCGGAACAACCGGTTCTGCACCCTCTGCCTCCAGCAGGTCTGCAAGGTGGTTGTTTGCTGCCGGAAGGAACTTGACAAGGATCTCACCTACAATACCAACACGAGGTTTTTTATCATCGGAAATCGGGATCGTATCAAAATCATGAACCATTTCACGGCACATTTTCTTAAAGGTACCATGGCTTACGCTGCTGCCTGTTACGAAGGCAATGACGCGCTGCTCCCAGATCTTGTGCTTGCGGTTTACGATACCTTCCTCAAGCTCATATGGCCGCATGCGGTATACACATTTCATCAGGATATCACCGAATACGGCACCGTAAACAATACGCTTGATTAGAGGCAGTGTCAGTTTGAATCCAGGGTTGCTCTCAAGGCCGCTTAAGTTCAGGGAGATAACCGGAACCTGTTCCATGCCGGCTTTTTTCAGGGCACGGCGGATAAATGCAATGTAGTTGGAGGCGCGGCAGCCACCACCTGTCTGGGACATGATAACTGCTGTTTTGTTCAGGTCATATTTGCCGGAAAGAAGGGCATCCATGATCTGTCCGACAACCATCAGGGACGGATAGCAGGCATCATTGTTTACATATTTAAGGCCCACATCAACAGCGTGCTTGTTGTCATTTGGGAGGACTTCCAGGTTATAGCCGGATGCGTTAAAGGCAGCCTCAAAGATTCCGAAGTGGAAAGGAGACATCTGCGGGCAGAGGATGGTGTATTCCTTACGCATCTGCTTGGTAAAGGATACTTTCTCAATGGAAGCCGGCTTGATGTTTCTCTTTTTATTCTGCGCCTGTTTTGCGCGGATGGCAGCAATCAGGGAACGGATACGGATCCTTGCAGCACCGAGGTTGTTGACCTCATCGATCTTCAGGCAGGTGTAGATCTTGTCGCTTCCATCCAGGATCTCATACACCTCGTCGGTGGTAACGGCATCAAGTCCGCAGCCGAAAGAGTTCAGCTGGATCAGATCCAGATCATCTCTTGTCTTTACAAAGTTTGCAGCAGAGTAGAGACGGGAATGGTACATCCACTGGTCATTAACACGGATCGGACGCTCCACATGGCCAAGGTGAGCAACAGAATCTTCAGTAAATACAGCGATTCCGTAGCTGTTGATCATATCCGGGATTCCATGGTGAATCTCAGGATCGATATGATACGGACGGCCTGCAAGAACGATTCCGCGGCGTCCTGTTTCTTTCAGGTACCGGAGAGTTTCCTCGCCTTTTTTCTGCACATCGCGGTGTACAGCGGACAGCTCATCCCATGCTTTATGTGCAGCTGCTTTTACCTCGGCGGCAGGAATGTCAGGGAATTCTTCCACAAGCCGGTTGGTCAGGATTTCCTCGGAGGTAAAGGCCATGAACGGATTGCGGAAAGTGATGGATGGATCGTTAAGCTCGTCTACGTTATTCTTGATATTTTCCGCATAGGAAGTAACGATCGGGCAATTGTAGTGGTTGACTGCATCCGGGAACTCATTTCGCTCATACGGGATACATGGGTAGAAGATAAATTTCACGCCATTGCGGATCAGCCATGTAACATGTCCGTGAGCAAGTTTTGCAGGGTAGCACTCGGACTCACTTGGGATGGACTCGATACCCAGCTCATAGATCTTACGTGTGGAAGTCGGAGAGAGCACTACCTGATATTTCAGTTCAGTAAAGAATGTATACCAGAACGGATAGTTCTCGAACATATTCAGCACACGTGGGATACCGACCTGTCCGCGGGTTGCCTTATCTGTAGAAAGAGGTTCGTAGGAAAAAATCCTCTTGTATTTATAGTCAAAAAGGTTCGGGATATGATCCTTGTTCTTCTCTTTTCCAAGGCCGCGCTCGCAGCGGTTTCCGCTGATGTATTTACGTCCGCCGGAGAATTTGTTGATGGTCAGACGGCAGTTGTTGGTACATCCACGGCAGTTAGCCATGGAAGTGGTATACTGCAGGCTGTTGATCTGATCGATGGAAAGCATGGAAGTTTTTTCTCCTTCCTGATAACGCTCTCTTGCGATCAGAGCTGCACCGAAGGCTCCCATGATTCCTGCGATATCCGGGCGGATAGCCTGGCAGTTGGCGATTTTCTCGAAGCTTCGAAGAACCGCATCGTTATAGAAGGTACCACCCTGTACAACGATGTGTTTTCCAAGCTCGGAAGCATCGGAAACCTTGATAACTTTGTAAAGGGCATTCTTGATAACGGAGTAGGCAAGACCAGCTGAGATATCAGAAACCTCAGCGCCTTCTTTCTGTGCCTGTTTAACTTTGGAATTCATAAATACAGTACAACGTGTTCCGAGATCGATCGGATGCTTTGCAAAAAGTGCAGCTTTTGCGAAGTCCTGTACTGTATAGTTCAGGGATTTGGCGAAGGTTTCGATAAAGGAACCGCAGCCTGAGGAACATGCCTCATTCAGCTGTACGCTGTCAACAGTCTGGTTGCGGATCTTGATGCACTTCATATCCTGACCGCCGATGTCAAGGATACAGTCAACTTCCGGGTCAAAGAAAGCGGCTGCATAATAATGGGAAACTGTCTCAACCTCACCCTCATCAAGAAGAAGAGCGGCCTTGATCAGTGCCTCTCCGTATCCGGTAGAGCAGGAAAAAGCAATTTCTGCATCATCAGGAAGCAGCTCGTAGATTTCCTGAATGGAGCTGATAGTGGTTTTCAGCGGATTACCGTTATTGTTGCTGTAAAAAGAATAGAGAAGAGTTCCGTCCTCACCGACCAGTGCAGTCTTGGTAGTTGTGGAACCTGCATCGATTCCCAGGAAGCATTTGCCCTTATATGTAGAAAGGTCGCCGGTTTTTACCTTGTAGGCACTCTGGCGGTCATGGAAAGCCTGATAATCTTCTTCTGTTGCAAAAAGCGGCTCCATACGTTCTACTTCGAAGTCAAGCTTGATAGTAGTACGCATGCGTTCTTTCAGCTCGATCAGGGATACATTCACATCCTGTTTTGCATTCAGTGCAGAACCGATAGCTGCGAACAGATGAGAGTTATCCGGTGCGATAATGTGTTCGTCATCCAGCTTCAGAGTACGGATAAAAGCAGCCTTAAGCTCTGAGAGGAAGTGAAGCGGTCCGCCCAGGAATGCCACATGTCCGCGGATCGGTTTACCGCAGGCAAGACCTGAAATGGTCTGGTTGACAACTGCCTGGAAAATAGAAGCGGAAAGGTCTTCCTTGGTAGCACCGTCATTGATAAGAGGCTGGATATCTGTCTTGGCAAAAACACCGCAACGGGCTGCAATCGGATAGAGCGCCTTGTAATGCTTGGCATACTCATTAAGTCCTGGTGCATCTGTCTGGAGAAGGGAAGCCATCTGGTCGATGAAGGAGCCTGTACCTCCGGCGCAGATACCGTTCATACGCTGCTCAACGTTTCCGTTTTCAAAATAGATGATCTTGGCATCCTCGCCGCCCAGCTCGATGGCTACATCGGTTTTAGGTGCAAGCTTCTGAAGGGAAGTGGAAACAGCAATAACCTCCTGGACAAAAGGAATTTCCAGATGGTTGGCAAGTGTCAGTCCACCGGAACCTGTGATCACCGGGCAGAGCGTAAGCTCGCCAAGCTGGTTCTCGGCTTTTTGAAGAAGATCTGCAAGTGTTTCCTGGATATTTGCAAAATGTCTCTTATAATCAGAGAAAACAAGGTTATCATTTTCGTCTAAGATGGCAATCTTGACAGTGGTGGAACCAATGTCAATTCCAAGTGTGTGTTTCTTCATAAAAAATTGATTTCCTCCTTGCTGTATCTATAAAGGGGTTGCCCGCTTCTGACATATTTGCCGGGCGGGAGTTATTTCTTCTTATTAAAAAGGATTTTTAAGCGAATACTCTATATTATAC
>JABLTO010234137.1_pt1 | contig 13173 bp, 9 predicted proteins | sample 7160091 | NCBI WGS metagenome assembly JABLTO01 (sample SAMN14651225, study PRJNA627086) | human gut metagenome | isolation source: feces | host: Homo sapiens
CGACCGCGCTGAGCTCAGCGCGGCCAGCGGACGCATCCAGACAAACAGCGCCAAGCTCAAGGCTGCGGCGGACAGCTTGAATACCGCTGTCAACGCTTTGAAGGAATACCTTGACGGCAGCAAGACATGGAATACCGACGCGGTGCGCCGTCTCCTCTCCGACGCCCTTGCCGCGCTCTCTGACGCCGTGAGCGCTCTGGCGGAGATCTCGACGGACATGGCAAAAATCGCCGCCATCCTCTCCGGCTTTCTCAAGGACGCCGCGCCCAAGGCGCACGACGACATCCAGCGCGCGCTCGACGCGCTGAGCGATGCCGCCGCCAGCCTTGACACGGCGACGGGCAAAACGCGCCGTCTCATTGAGGACCTCAACACACGGGACGATCTCACCTTCTATCCCCTCGGCGACGGCTATCAGGACACGCTGGACAGCCTTTTCACCAATCTGCGCAGCACGATGGATGAGCTGGATGCGCTCAGCGACGGGCTCTCTGCTGACGGCTCGACGCTCACCGCCGACCTGCGCGCGGTGAACGATCAGATGAACGCAGTCGTCAATCTGTGCCTTGACATCTTTGTGGATATGACCGATGCCGACACCTCGGATATTTTTGAGGATACCTCCGACGAGAACATCGACGCTGTGACTTTCGGCAAGGTCCGCGGCTGCACGAACTACGGCGCCGTGGACGCCGACCTGAATGTCGGCGGCATCGCCGGCGCCATGGCCATTGAATACGAGCTGGACCCCGAGGGCGATCAAAAGGAGTCCTCCTCCGTGTTTGACCGCGTATACGAGACGAAGGCGGTCGTGCAGCACTGCGTCAACCGCGGCAGCATCAGCGGCAAAAAAGACTGCATCGGCGGCATCGTCGGCGAGATGGACCTCGGCATCGTGCTCTCCTGCGAAGCCTACGGCAGCGCAAGAAGCGAGACCGGCAGCTATGTCGGCGGCATCGCGGGACTGTCCTCCGCCGGCATCCGCTCCAGCTGGGCAAAGCTCACGCTTTCCGGCAAGAGCAGCGTGGGCGGCATCGTCGGCTCCGGCAGCGAGGACACCTCCTCGTCAGCCGGCTCCGGCTGCACGGTGACAGATTGCCGCAGCCTCGTTGTCGTTGAGGACTGTGACCAGTTTTCCGGTGCGATCTCCGGGCGTGACCTCGGCGTCTTCCGCGGCAATTATTTCGTCTCCGACGTGCTGCGCGGCATCGACCGCCGCAGCCTATCCGGTCAGGCCGAGCCGATGGACTACGCCGCCTTCTGTGCGCTCGGCAGCGTGCCCGAGGACTTTCTCAGCTTCACGCTCCGCTTTGTCTGCGACGGCAGAACGCTCAAAACGCTGCGCTTTGACTACGGCGACTCCTTCGATTTCTCCGTCTTCCCCAGTCTGACAGAGCAAAGCGGGAGCTATCCGGTCTGGGACCGCACCGACCTGACCGACCTGCGCTTTGATACCGTCGTCACCGCCGAATACACCGCCTACCGCGCCTCCCTTCAAAGCGACGCGCAGCGCGCGGACGGCCGCAGCGTCTTCTTTGTCGAGGGTGAATTTAACGAAACGGACTCACTCACCGCCGCCGCGCAGACGCCCGATCCCGGCGCGTTCCCGCAGCTCGCGGATAACCGCCGCACCGCGCTCAAAAACTATTTCTCCTTTCTCTCCGAGCGGACGCTGCCTGCCATGACCGTCTACCGCTCCGTTGCCGAGCAGTGGGAGATTTCCTTCCCGCGCGACGCGCTGGCCGAGCACACGATCCGCTATCTCCCGCCCGAGGAGGTGAGCATGGATCACTGCGCCGTCTTTGTCCGCCGGTCCGACGGAAGCTGGCAGCCGGTCGAGACGACCTCAATGGGCAGCTACCTGCTCTTCACCGCGGAGGGTGAAAACGTGCAGCTCGCCGTGCTGACCACGGCGGCCGTCTGGTGGCTCTGGGCGATCTTTCTCGTGCTGATCGCCGCGGTGACCCTCCTGCTCGTCCGCTTCGCCCGCCGCAGGCGCGGAAAAAAGGCTGCGAAGCCAAGCAAAAAAGAAAACGGAGCAGCCGGCTAAGGCTGCTCTTTTTCTGCTTGTCATCGGGCGAAAACTGTGCTACACTATCGAAAGAGTATGAGTAAGGTGGGATTCAGGATGGAAAACAATACCTTTAAGGGTTCCCTGTTCGGCGGCTTCAACCGTGAGGACGTCATTGACTATATCAAAAAGACCTCGGCGGAGAGCACCGCCCGCATCGAGTCGCTCGAGGGCGACATCGACAAGCTCTGCGCGCAGGAGCAGGAGCTGCGCACGCAGGTCAGCACCCTGCGCGGCGAAAACGACCGCCTCACCCAAGAGCACAGCGACGCCGCGGCGGAGCGCGACACCCTGCGTGCCGCGCTGGATACAGCCAATGATGAGCTGACCGCGCTGCGTGCCGAGGCCGAAGCGCTGCGCGCGGAGAATGATAAGCTCCGTCCCATGGCCGAGCAGTATTCCACCATCAAGGAGCACCTTGCCGGCATTGAGCTCGACGCGCACCAGCGCGCCGAGGAGTACGAGCGCGGCGTCCACGAGCGGCTTGCCGCTATGATCGGCGACTGCCGCGCCCATTGCGACAGCGTGCTTTCGACGCTCGGCAACACCTGCATCAGTGTGACCGGCGAGCTTCGGCGAGCCGAAAACAGCATCTCCTCCCTGCCCGCTGCCTTCAACGCGCTGCGCGCGGGTCTGGAAAAGCTGGAAGAGGACAAGTAACATTATTGCGAAAAAGGGAGCTTTGCGCCGCAGCGCAAAGCTCCCTTTTTCATTTTCTGTTTTTACTTCATGCCCTTGAGCTTCACCATCTCTTCGAGCAGCGCGACCGTCCCCTCAATGCCGAGAAGCGACGAGTCGATGCACAGGTCGTAGCTCTTGGCTTCGCCCCAGTCCTTCGAGGAATAGTAGTTATAGTACGACGCGCGGGATTTGTCCGTCTTCTTGATGCGCTCCTTCGCCTCCGCCTCAGAGATGTTGTTGCGCGCGGCAACCCGCTTGATGCGGCTCTCGAGCGGCGCGGAAACAAAGATGTTGATCACATCGTCACGGTCCTTGAGCGCGTAGTCCGCGCAGCGGCCGATGAGAACGCAGGGGCCCTTGTCCGCGAGCTTCTTGATGGTATCATAGGTCGCAAGATACACCTGCTGCTCGATGCTGCCCTTGGGCGTCACATGGTGCATGGTGAAGGAATACGGGTCCATCGCAATGGAATAAAGAAAGCTCTTGGGGCGCTCGTCGAAGCTGTGGAACAGCTCCTCACAAAGGCCGCTTTCCTCCGCCGCCTTCTTGAGCAGCAGATCGTCATAGTAGACGATGCCGAGCTTGTTCGCCAGCGCCGTGCCGATCTCGCGGCCGCCGCTTCCGTACTGTCTTCCAACGGTAATGACCATAAGGACTCCTCCTTTATCGCAAAACAAAATGGTGCTATGGAAAGTATAGCACCATTTTGTTTTCGGTTCAATCCTTTTTTACGATGCGAGTCGTTCAGATCCTGCCAAGCTCGTGCAGCAGCTTCTCCGGCGTCATCGGCCAGGAGCGCATCCAAACGCCGCAGGCGTCGTGAATGGCGATGCCGATGGCGGGCGCCGCGCCGTTGCAGGCGATCTCGGAGATGGACTTCGCGCCGAAGGGACCGAAGTCGTCGTTGACGTCGATCAGCACGGACTTGAAATCCTCGGGCGCTTCGCCGATCATCGGCGCGCCGTAATCCGTCAGATTCGCGTTGATGCACTTGCCGTTCTCATCCAGCTTCATATCCTCATAGAGGGTGTGGCCGATGGACTTCATCGCGGCGCCGTACATCTGGCACAGCGCGATCTCGGGATTGATGGGCGTGCCCGCGTCCTGCAGGGCGTAGAACTTCTGCACCTTGATCTCGCCGGTCCTGACGTTGACCGCCACCTGCGCGAAGTGCGCGCCGTAGGGCACGGAGGATGCGGTGGTGACGTAGCTGCCGTGCGCGACCATCTGCCCGCGGCCGTCGCCCGCGATCGCCGCGTGGGACAGCTCGCCGTAGGTGAGCGCCTTGCCGCTCGTCTTGGAATAGACCTCGCCGGGTGCGCGAACGTCCAGATCCTCGACCTTTTCGTTCATCTGCAAAGCGGCCTCTGCCAAGATCTTCTCCTTGAGCTTTTTCGCCGCCAGCAGTGAAGCGTTGCCGCTGAAGAACGTGCCGGAGGAGGCGTAAGCGCCGGTATCAAACACGCAGGAGTCGGTATCGCCGGACACGACTGTGATCTTCTCCATCGGGAGCTTGAGGACCTCCTTCACCGCCTTGGCGGAGATGGTGTCGAGACCCGTACCCAGATCCGCGCCGCCGCTGTTGAGAATGACTGTTCCGTCCGTCTCCAGCTTGGCGATGGCCTCGGCATGGTCCAAGCCGGGCAGACCGCTGCCCTGCATGATCATGGCAAAGCCCTTGCCGATCTTCCAGTCAGGATCGTCGGAGACTTCCTTTTTGCCCCACTCGATCATGTCGCAGCCCTTGGCAATGGCCTCGTCCAGACCGCAGGAGCCGACGGGAACGACGTTGCCCTCGCGGCCCTCGCCGAGACCCTTGAGGATCTCAAGCATATAGCCCTCGCTGACATGGTTCTTTTCCACCATCGTGCGGTAGTCCACGCCAAGCTTGTCCGCCAGCTCCGCCATCGCCATCATGATGCCATAGGTGCCCTTCGGCGTACCGTAGCCCTGATACGCGCCTGCGGGCGGCGTGTTGGTGTAAAAGACCTTCAGATCATACGCCATGTTGTCCACGGCAAAGAGCGGCAGCGTCTTGGAGCAGCTGTTCATCGGAACGGTCAGGCAGTGGTTGCCGAACGGGCCGGTGTTGGCGCAGACCTCCATAAAGAGCGCGGTGATCGTGCCGTCCTTCTTGCCGCCCATCTTCACCTTCACGCGCATGGGGTGACGGGTGGAGTTGGCGTAGAACTCCTCGGCGCGGGTGTTGCGGTAGTAGACGGGCTTGCCGGTGACCCATGCGGCGTAGCCGGTCAGGTCCTCCACCAGAATGTCCTGCTTGCTGCCGTAGCCGCCGCCGACGCGCTCCTTGATGACGTGGATCTTATTTTCCGGAATGCCGCACACCCAGCTGACGATGCGGCGCACATGGTATGGCACCTGCGTGGCGCAGTTGAGCACCAGACGCCCGCCCTCGATATGCGCGTAGCAGACGTGCGGCTCGAGCGGCGTGTGCTGGATCTGGCTGGTCTGGTAGGTGCGCTCCACAATGGCGTCCGCCTCGGCGAAACCCTTTTCCATATCGCCGATGCCGCCCTTGTTGGAGGCGGCGATGTTCTTATGGATGTCCGCGCCCAGCGGGAACTGGTAGACGACCTTGCCCTCGCGCTCGTCGCCCGCGAGCTTATTGTACTCCGCGAGGTCCGCGGGCGCGCCCGCGTTGTAGATGACCTCGCCGTTGTGTACAAGCGGTGCGCCCTCTGCCATGGCCTCCTCGACCGTGTAGACCGCGCCCTGCGGCTCATACTCGACCTTGATAAGCGCGGCGGCCTGATCGGCGATCTCCGGCGTGCGGGCGATGATGCCCGCGACGCGGTCGCCGACGTGGCGGACCTTCCTGTTGAAGAGCCGGCGGTCGTGCGGGGACGGCTCGGGATTGCCCTGACCGGCCTGCATATAGTGCGTCTCCGGCGTATTGTACGCGGTAAGGATGGCGGCGACGCCGGGCAGCTTTTCCGCCTCGCTCGTGTCGATGGACTTGATGTAGGCGCTGGCAAAGGGGCTGCGGAGGACGTGCAGGCACCAGGCGTTCTCGGGCACCTTGTCCTCGACAAACACCGGCTCGCCGGAGACCAGCGCCGCACCGTCGATCTTGCCGCAGGGCTTACCGACGACCTCGAGGCTGGGGCGGAAGGACGGCGCAATCTCACTGCGAAATTCGCCGAAGTCGCGCAGCTCAGTCGCGAGCTTGACGGCGAGATAATAATGCTCATAGCCCGCGTCGCGGATAAAGATGCTCGTCAGCACATCCTGAATCTCTTCGCGGGTGGGGTTCGGCTTCTGCTCGAGCAGCCAGGTCAGAATGAGCGCGGCAGCGGGCGCGTTGTACGCGCTCTGCACGATACCCGCGGCGACCATGGCCTTCTGCACGTTGTTGAGCTCGCGCCCGTTCAGCAGGCTCTCGGCGGTGCGGATCTCCGCGCCCTCGGCCTGATAGAACAGGATGAAGTTCGCGTATTTGAGCTTGCCGTTAAAGACGATGGTATCGCTGCCAGCGAAGCCCTCGGCGTCGTCGCTGTCGCGGACGCTGCGGTAACCGGCACGGTACAAAACATCACGCAGTCTTGCGGTGGGTTCGGCGCGGAGGGTCACCTCTTCGCCGTTGATCTTGCATTTCAGTTCCATCGCCCTTACCTCCCGAGTGTGAAAACAATGCCCGCCAGATACTTCTTATAGGCGGCGCTGCCGGTCAGGTCGTCGACATAGGTGACCTGCTCGGCAATGTCCGGCGTCGTGCCGTAGACAAGGCCGCTGCCCTGCACGCTCAGCGCGTAGATGCCGCCGCTCTCGGCGGCGATGAGCGTCGCGTGGCTCGACGAGGTGTTGCCGAAGCGCTTGACGGAGCCGGTACGGTCTTTATCGACCACGACATACTCGATCAGACGCTTGCAGTCGCTTTGCAGGTATTCGCCGACGGGCTTGTCCTGCTCGCCGTGCGGCGTGATGGATTTGAGCGTTGCGTCCGCCGCAGTCAGCGCGGCGGCAAGATAGCTGTCGGAGCGGCGCAGGCCGAGGTTGCCGCCGACCGTCGCACTGTTTCGCTTGGCAAAGGAGGCGCAGAAGCCGGCGGCCTCCCTAATAAATGCCGGGACAAGCTCGCTCTCGATCACGTCCTGCAGGGTGCAGAGCGCGCCGATATAGACCTTGCCGTCCTTTTCGCTGATGGTGTTGAAGTCGAAGCCGGTGATGTCGATGAGGTCCTTGCCCTCGGCAGCGCCGCCGAGGCGGAGGTCATCGGTGCCGCCGGCAAGATAGACCGCCGTGTCGGCGTGCTCCTTGCGGAGGTTCACGGCCTCCTGCGGGGTCCGGGGATGGTAGATCATGGCATTGCCTCCCTTTTATTCCTGAATATCCACGCGGCCGGGCGCATGGCCGGCTTCGAGCGCGTCGATGAAGAACGCGAGCATTCTGCGCGTGGTGTTTCTGCGGTATTCGGGCATGGCGTGCGGGCTGATGACCGTATTCCATGCGTCAAGGAATTCTTCCTTACAGGTGTGAAGCTCGCTGACCTTTTTCCCGATCAGCAGCTCCTCCGCCTTGCGGGAGCGGGCGACCTTGGGGCCCGCTGCGCCGGAGGACGCGCGGAAGTCGACCAACACGCCGTCACGAACGGTGGCGGCGGCGGAAAGCGTCAGCTTGGAGATGGCGTTCGCGCGGCGCATACCGATCTTGCGGAAGAAAATGTGGGTGAAGTCCTGCTTGGGGATGATGACCTTCGTGATGATCTCGTCCTCGCGCAGCGCGGTCTTTTTGGTGGCAATGATGTAATCGTCCACGAGCATGCGGCGCTCGCCGTCCACGCTCGTGAGCACCACCTCCGCGTCCATCAGGATGAGCGGCTGGGGCATATCGCCCTTGGGGGATGCGTTGCCGATGTTGCCGCCGATGGTCGCGCTGTTGCGCAGGGCGATCGCGCCCATGCGGGACGCGGCATCCTTCAAAAGCTCGGGCGCGATGGGCGAGCGGGCGATCTCCGCCGAGGTCGTGCAGGCGCCGATCTCCACGCTGCCGTCCGGCAGCGCGCGGATGCCCTTGAGCTCCTTGAGATTGGTGATGATGAGAACGTCACCCTTGAACGCGGGCGTCACGCCCGCGCCCATGCTGTTCGCGACCATCAGGTCGGAGCCGCCGGCGAGGACGGTCGCACCGGTTTCCTTGCGGATACGCAGCGCCTCCTCAAGCGTTTCGGGAATGAAGCACTTTACCTGTTCCATAAGGCCGCTCCTTTCTTCGCCGCGAGTCGGATGCACTCGACGATCAGGTCATAGCCGGTACAGCGGCAGATGTTGCCGCTGATGCCGACGCGGATCTCCTCCTCGGTGGGGTTCGGGTTCCTGCTCAGCAGCACGTAGGTCGCCATGACCATGCCGGGGATGCAGAAGCCGCACTGCACCGCGCCGCCCTCGGCGTAGGCGTCGATGATGAACTTGCCCTTTTCCGTGTCGCGGATGCCCTCGATGGTCAAAAGCTCGCAGCCGTTGACCGCGCCGACGGGGATGATGCAGCTCGTGACCAGCTCGCCGTTTTTGATGATGGCGCAGGCCCCGCACTCGCCCTCGCCGCAGCCTTCCTTGCTGCCGGTGAGGCCGTAGTCCTCACGCAGCACGTCGAGCAGCCTTCTCAGCGGGTCGCCCTGGTAGAGCTTCTGCTCGCCGTTCAATGTAAAACGAATCTCAGTGTACATGTTTCATAGCCTCCTCAATCGCTTCCGGCGGGATGGGAATGGATGTAAAGCGTGTGTTGAGCGCGCGCTCGACCGCGTCCACATAGGCCGCGGAAGCGCCGTTGAACACCAGCTCGCCCATGCCCTTGGCGCCGTAGGGGCCCCAGGGATAGGGATTTTCCTGAATGTGGTAGAACTGCTTCGGGAAATCCATCGAGGTGGGGATCACATAGTCGGACATACTCTTCTGCTTGAAGCGGCCGCCCTTGACCTCCAACTTTTCCATCGAGCCGTAGCCGAGGGACTGGAGGATGCCGCCGTTGATCTGACCGTGGACGATCAGCTCGTCGATGGCCTTGCCGATCTCGTGCGAGGACCAGACGCCAAGCGTCTTGACCTCGTTCGTCAGCTTGTCCACCTCGACCTCAACGCAGGCAACGCCCCAGCCGTAGCCAAGGTAGGCGTCGCCGCGGAAAGTCGCCTGATCCCACGGGTAGCCGTCGGGATGCTCGTACTCGACCTCGGTGGTGAAGTCGCCCTCGCTCCAGCGCTCCTTCATCTCCTGCGCGGCGCGCTCGACAAGGCGGCCGACGACCATGGTGGAGCGGGAGGCTGCGGTCGGGCCGGAGTCCACGACCTTGGAGGTGTCGGGATCGAGATACTCGATCTGATCGATGCTCACGCCGAGCGTGGCAGCGCAGATCTTGCGCAGGCTCGTTTTGAAGCCCTGCCCCATTTCAGTGGAGCCGACCTGAATGCTCACGCGGTCGCCGGTCTTGACCAGCCGCGCGTGCGCCTTGATGATGGCCTGCTCGCCGTTGCCTGTGAACGCGCCGCCGTGGTTATACATGGCGATGCCGATGCCCCTGCCGCAGCCGGGCTCATATTCCTTCGCCTTGCGCCAGTAGTCGGACTCGCGGGTGACGACCTCCAGCATCTCGGGCAGCTTGACCTCCTCGATGATGTGGCCGTTGGTCGTGGTCTCGTCGCCCTTCTTGGCGAGGTACTGCATCTTGAATTCCAGCGGATCCACGCCGAGGTGGTGCGCCAGATGGTCCAGATGCGTCTCGATGGCAAAGAGCGTCTGCGGCGCGCCGAAGCCGCGGAACGCGCAGGACGGGAACATATTCGTGCCGATGCCCTCGCCCTTGAGATAGGTATTGTCGAAGGTGTAGACGCCGTTGCCATGGAACACGCCGCGCTGGAGCACGACGTAGGACGAGGAAAGGTACGCGCCGCAGTTATAGTAGATGTGACCGTACACACCGGTGATCTTTCCGTCCTTCACCGCGGTCTTGTAGATGCACTTGGACGGATGGCGCTTGACGGAGAACTGCGTGTCCTCCTCGCGGTCAAAGACCATCTTGATGGGCTTTCGGATCTTGTTCTCTGCCACCAGCAGAGCGCCGCAGAGCACGTCGGGGAAATGCTCCTTGCCGCCGAACGCGCCGCCGGTGGTGCACTGGCGGACGATGATATCGTCATAGGGAATGTCCAGCAGCCCCGCGATGGACTTGCGGATGTAGAACGGGCACTGGGCGGAGGCATAGAAGACGAACTTGCCGTCCTCCATATCCGCGATGGCGCTGTTGGTCTCCAGATGGACGTGCTCCTGATAGGGCGTTTCGATGGTCTCCTCAAAGACCTCGTCCGCCTCGGCGAACACCTCGTCCATCGGCCGGCCCTTCTCGCAGAACAGCTCGCACATGACGTTGCTGTTCTTCTCCGGGAACATGGGGCCGCCGACGCAGTGGATACCGTCGTCAATGGTGACGGCGGGCGTCTGCTCCTCGTAGTCGATTTTGATCTGCGCCTTGATCCGCTTGAGAACGCTGCGGTCGGGGCCGACCACCAGGCCGATCGTCTCGCCGACGTAGAGGACATAGTCCTCGGCAAAGCAGCGCCAGTCCTTGGCGATCATCCACAGCTCGTTCTTGCCCTGCGCGGGAATATCCTTCGCGGAGATGAAATAGTACCCCTCCGGCAGCTCCGGCACATGAATGGCCTTGATCCTTCCGCGGGCGATGGTGGAGCGCACCATGTAGGCGTACTGCATATCGGGCAGCGTCATATCGCAGACGTAGACCGCCTCGCCCCTCGCCTTCTGCACCGCGTCCACACGGACGATGCGATCACCGATCTTCGTCGCCTGCATCGGCTTGCTGCTGTATCCTTCCGACATAAAAGACCTCCTTCAGCGTTCCCGCCTGCCGGGACGCTTCCTTCGGTAAATTTTGAACATTTTTAGAAATTCTTACAAAAGCAAGATATTCTAACAAGCTGTTTTCAGCGAATCAGCCCATTTTCTTGCTGTGATTTTAACACCAAACGCCCCGTTTGTACAGAGACGCCGTAGTCCTACTTTCAGAATAGCGCGTGTATTTTCCGGTTGCATTGGGGAGACTGCTTATGATAAAGTAACCATAACCGAGAAAGAGAGATGAACTCCATGAACCAACCGCCCAGGATCGGCTGCCTTATCATGGCGGCCGGAAACGCCAGCCGCTTCGGCTCCAACAAGCTCGCCGCCAAGGTGGACGGCAAAATGCTCATCGAGCACGCGCTCGAGACCGTCCCCCGCGAGGAATTTGCCCGCGTGACCGTCGTCACGCAGTACGACGAGGTCCTCGTGCTTGCCAGGCGCTTCGGCTTTACCGTCCTTGTCAACCCCTTCCCCGAGTGGGGCGCGAGCCACACCGTCAGGCTCGGCACCGAGGCGATGGCAGACTGTGACGCCATTCTCTATCAGGTCGCCGACCAGCCGCTGCTGCGGCGCGAGAGCGTGCGCGCGGAGGTCGAGTTTTTCCGCCGGCATCCCGACCGCATCGTCGCGATGGGACACGGCGGCGTGCGCGGCAATCCGTGCATCTTCCCCGCCCGCTTCTTCCCCGAGCTGATGGCGCTCGAGGGCGATCACGGCGGCAGCGCCGTCATTCGCCGTCATGAGGACGCGCTGACGCTCTTTGAGGTCTCCCCCGACGAGCTGCGCGACGTCGATACGCCGATGGTGCTCGCCGCGCTGCGCGACACCCTCGCGTGAGCTACGGCGCCGTCATTTCGCCGCGGAGGTCCTGCTCCATCAGCGTCTTGATGCGCTCCTTCTCATAGCCGCAGGAAAAGAGATAGTAGAGCTTGGCGACGGCGGCTTCGGTCGTCATGTCCAGCCCGCTGACCGCGCCCGCTCTTTTCAGGGCATTCGAGGTCTCGTAAGCGCCGAGCGCCACCGCTCCCTGCGGACATTGCGAGCAGACCGTCAGCACCGTGCCGTTGTGAAACGCCTTTTCGATGATCGGCAGCAGCGCGCCTCCGTCCCCGGGAATGTTTCCCGCGCCGAAGGTCTCGATGACGATGCCGCGCAGCCGCTCGGTCATGATCTGCTCAAAGAGCGAGAACTGAATGCCCGGGAAGACCTTCAGCACCCCAATGGGAATATTCTCCAATAATTGCAGCTTCAAAGCGCCTTTCGGCTTCGGCAGGAGGGCGCTTTCGTTGTAGCGGATGGTGATGCCCGCGTCGGCGAGGCTCGGGTAGTTCGGTGAAAGGAAGGCGATCAGCCCGTCGGCGGAGAACTTGGTCGCGCGGTTGCCGCGCAGGAGCTTCCCGCCGAAGTACAGGCAGACCTCATGCACCTCCTCCGCGCCCGCGATGAGCAGCGAGGTGATGAGATTGTCGCGCCCGTCGCTGCGGATCTCGCACATAGGGATCTGCGAGCCGGTGAGAATGACCGGCTTTGCCAGTCCCTCAAGCATAAAGGAAAGCGCGGAGGCGGTATAGGCCATCGTGTCCGTGCCGTGGAGCACCACAAAGCCGTCGTAGGCGTCGTAATGGTCGGCAACGAGCTGCGCGATCTTGTTCCACTCATGCACCGTCATGTTGGAGGAGTCGAGCAGCGGGTCCATTTCGAGCATATCCCAACGGGGCATCTGCTCGGCGTACAGGTCGGGAATGGCCTCCATCGCGCGGCGGAACTGCCCGCTCTGCGGGGCGTAGCCGTTCTCCGTGCGCGTCATGCCGATGGTCCCGCCGGTGTAGATGATCAGAACATTTTTCATACGGCTTACCACCAATAGCGCGGCATCTTGGGCCGCTCGTAGGGCGTTTTCATCAGCGGAAGACTCGTGCGCATCTCGCCGTCGAGCGCGAAGTACGCGCCCGCCACGGCGGGGGCCGTCGGAATGGTCGTGATCTCGCCGATGCCGATGGCACCGAAGGCCATGTCCTGCCCCTCCTTCTCCACCAGAATACTGTGGATGGGCGGCACCTGATCGGCGCGGAACAATCCCAGCGTGCCGAACCTTGCGCTGGGGATGCAGTCGTAGAGCGGATAGTGCTCCGTCAGCGTGAAGCCGAGCGCCATGGTGACGCCGCCCTCGATCTGCCCCTCGCAGGAGAGCGGGTTGATCGCCTTGCCGACGAAGTGCGCCGCGTCGATCTCGCGGATCGTTCCGTCGTCGTTGAGCACACACACATGGGTAGCGTAGCCGTAGGCGACGTGGCTGACGGGATTGGCAACGTCCTGCGCGCCGAGCGGGTCGGTCTTGGCGAGGTATTCGCCGTAGAATTCCTGTCCCTCGAGCGCTCTCCAGTCCACGCTCGCCCCCTCAGGCAGCTCGGTGCCGACCGTGCCGCTGCTGTTGCCGCCGGGCAGCGATTCCATGCCCTGTCGGTGCGCGATGCCGGAATAATCGGACACCCTCACATCGGCACCCGCCGCCGCGAGCAGCTTCTGACACGCCCGCCGGCAGGCTTCGCCGGTCAC